>Ga0209725_1000097_pt1 | contig 51138 bp, 43 predicted proteins | sample I18A1metaG_FD_184145 | JGI IMG/M metagenome (GOLD analysis project Ga0209725, IMG submission 184145) | Lake sediment bacterial and archeal communities from Gulf of Boni, Indonesia to study Microbial Dark Matter (Phase II) - ​I18A1 metaG... | ecosystem: Environmental > Aquatic > Freshwater > Lake...
TCTCCATAGGTTTCGTTTTGACAGTAGGGCTCTGCGGGTAGTGCAGTAGGTGCGCTCTGGAGTCGACTCTATTGAAGAAGTTTGTTGAGAACACTCCTAACGCTTGTTTTGCCATTGCAGATTCATATGCGTTTCTAGGAGACTGGTTATGTTCCGCATAGGGTATGAGTGAAGCACATATCCCCAGCGTTGCGTATGAAGCGAGTTCCAGATGGGTCGTCCTATCCGTTATCTTGGCAGGATCCAGGGCTACGAGAGCATTCTCTTCTTCGTCAGCATCCAGATACTCGATCATACCCTCTTTAACGAGGTCTTCCCATCCAAGCTCTTCTCTCTGAATTCTCTCTACGTGGTCCTCCGTGAGTTTAGCTTTCCCATTCTCTACGATGACGAGAGGTCTTCTGACTCTCCCAGCATCACTGTTAACGTATAACTCAGGCTTCGCTCCTTCAATTGTTGGTGGATAGTAGACAACGTTTACCTCCGAGCTTAGTTTGGCAGTTCTTCGCAGTGCTCTTATCTCTTTCGCTAAAGCTTCAGGCTCTTTACAGTATCCTGCGATTATTCCGTCGACGATTACTTTGGCCCCGTCCTGTCTAAGCTTCTTATCTGCTTCTTCGAGTTTCACAACCCCCATCTTGTGGAGCCTATTGACCACTTCTTTAGGATCTACTCCCACTGATATTGTTGAGGATAGCGCTAGGTTTTTGACTAAGCCGCAGTTTGATCCCTCAGGCGTCTCGTTTGGACACAGTCTTCCCCAGTGCGTCGGGTGAAGATCTCTCGCTTCGAGGTTGGGTTGGCTTCTGCTTAGCGGCGACTGTAGTCTTCTAAGGTGACTCATGGTTGAGCAGAAGTTGGTTCTATCCAGTAGCTGAGTAACTCCGACTCTTCCTCTCACCCAATTCCCGGTTGCAATAGCATGCTGAACTCTCTCAGTTATGATTCCAGGTCTGACCGCGTTGACTATGGATAACTCGACATGCCTTTTGACAGTTATTCGCTCAAGTTGGTACTTCAGATCTCTCGTTAGATTTCTAAAGGCTATTCTGAACAGTTCAGCGAGTAGTGACCCCGCCAATTTCAGCCTCTTATTCGCATAGTGGTCTTTGTCGTCCGGTTCTCTCTTTCCAAGCTTCAGTTCTATGATTCTATTCGCAATCTCCGCCAAGAAAACTGCCTTATCGAAACGATTTGCCGGCGCTCTACCGAGATGTGGCAAGAAGTTTCTATCTACAACTGTCTCCGCCTTCTTCATTCTATATTCTTCAACTTGCCCAGGCGCTAATCTATTTCCTATGAATAGGAACGCGTCTTTCGCTGAGATTACTCCTTGAGCCTTATCGAATGAAGATTCCAGCTCACTCTCAATATCCATCTCCAGCGAGACCATTTCAGCTATCTTTGCATCCTCTTCGATTCCTAGAGCTTTCATCATCACTATTATCGGTAGATCCGCGGGCACCCCAGGCATTGAAATGAGTATAGCTCCATCGCTCTTCATCGTGACTTCAATTCTCGCTCTGAATCCCACTGTCGTCGAAAAGATTTTGGCCTTGTATGTCGGCGTAACACCTGTCTTCTCCGTATCTACAAGTATCCTGTTCGGCGCAAGGTCTTCTAGGGCGACTACCACTCTTTCCGACCCATTGACTATGAAGTATCCTCCGGGATCCAACGGGTCTTCCCCTATCCTAACAAGCTCTTCTGAAGTCAAGCTTGAGAGTGGACATATTCTAGACTTGAGCATTACCGGAAAGTCGCCGATGTAAACGATCTCCGTCTGCCCTTCTCTCTCACCTATGATCGGGATCATTTCCAAGTGCAGCGGCGCCGCGTACGTAAGGTTTCTAACTCTTGCTTCCGTAGGATAAATCTGGCGCTCCGAACCGTCTACTTCCGTAACTCGTGGAGTCCCAATCTCTATCTTGCCTAGCTTGATTTTCAGCGAGTATTCCTCTATCTCTATAGGGATCTCGCCAACCTCATCCACGATAGCTTGCAGGCCTTTCTCCGCAAAATCGTTGTAAGAGTCAACGTGCTGTTTGACAAGACCCTTATCCTTAAAGAAGTGTTTAAGAAGATTCCACATTTGAGAGTCTGATGACTGCATCCAAAATATTCCTCCTGTTTAGTCCTCTATGACATATCTGAATACAGCTACCTCTCCCGCTGTTGAGCTTCTTCTCACGATCTTGAGAACATCTCCAGGCTTGGCTTCTATAGCTCTAACAGCTGGATCTGACGCTTTGATGTAGGGCAATTGATAAGGTCGTATATGGTACTTCTGCAGAATTTCTTCGACTTCTTTCTTGTTGACAACAACATGTTTCGGAACGAGTTCATGCTTAAAGATGTTGAACTCTTTCTTTTTTTCCTCTTTCACCAATTAGGGATAGCTCCCCCAGAGTGTAGAAAACGTTCATCTGGCCGTTTTCATTCGCGCCTTCGCGAAACTACCCGTATTAGCACAATACGAGATGCTAATAAAGTTTATGTGTATTAAGAAATGAACATTCTTCCAAAATCGCGGTTTCAGCTGTTCATTGAGATTTGTTAAGTATTGAAGCACGCGTCAAATCTAAGGTCAAGCTATCGAAAAGAGTCATCATGGCGTTAATGCATGGCGAGATCCAGAATTCATGATCGGTCTAGAAGCACCTGAAGACCCAAGTTGAATAGATCAAAACCACGCGTTTTTCTTTCCTGAAATCAGTAAAGGCCTGTGGCGGGCCCGCCGGGAATTGAACCCGGGACCCCCGGGTCTCTTCCGACCAGGTAAAAGCCTCACCGACGAATGCTACATCTCCGGTGCTCTACCTGACTGAGCTTCCCTGCCGAAGAGGCGGCTTCGACTTACGGGCCCTCGGAGCCCGCCGATTATGCTTAGCTTTCGAGAATTCTAATTAACCTTTCCTTTCTGAGGAAGCGGACTTTGCATTCTTTAATCGACAGGGAAACCGAAAACGTTTAAATAAAAACCTCGGCTTGTGATGTTCTGCTGCCCAGGTAGTATAGTCCGGTCCAGTATGTGCGGCTGAGATTGAGAAGGCTTTCTCATATCGCCGATTCACCCGCACGACCCGGGTTCGAATCCCGGCCTGGGCGCCTTCAATCCAGCTTTATCACAGATCTTGAGCGAACGCTTTTGACAGGGACGGATGAGCCTAATGAAGATCAGTTTGGAGTTGCGGGGTCATGAAATATGACTGGATCACGCTTCTGATAAAATCTCTTGTCTGAAGGCTTGTCACGATGAGATACAACTTGAGAGATCTTCTAATTTTGATGAACAGTAGAAGATCCCGCTCAAGTAAGAGATTGAAGAAGTGTTGGAGCTATTTGAGCCTCTTAGAGTTTACTTGCTGATTGTTCTGTATTTCCTCGATTTTAACATCTACGGCCTTCTTGATGAATGTCGAACGCGAAGTATAGCCAAGCGTATATCTCATCAATGTGGTTCACGGGTTGCTCCGAAAGCTAATAGCGTCCTTATCGCCTCAGCGAATCCTTAACCCTGTCTCTCGCAAGTATCTATGAACTTCTAGCGAATTGGTGTGATGTCGTTTTACGCAGTACGGAAGACATAAATACGCCACGGAGAGACAGACAATCTTGGAAAAATATGGTGATATGCTTTGAGTGAAGAGAAGGTCACTAGAAGAGGATACATGAAGTATGTCGGCGGTATTGTCGTCGTTGCGGTTGTAGCTGCCGCTGGCTACGGTATATATCAAGCGACTCTGCCTCCTCCGACAACCCCAACTCCTACACCCACGCCCACGCCTACCCCAACACCTACTCCGACTCCAACCCCTACACCAACATGGCCTCCTAAGGTTGAAGCAGCAAGCCTCACTGTTCTTGCATCCCCTGACTGCGCAGATTTTCTCAAATACGCGGCCGATCAATTTAAGGCGACGTATCCTCAAGTCTCGATCGACGTTGTTCCACTGTCATGGGAAAGTCTCTACCCGAAGATCCTACAAGACCTCCAGTCCAAGACCGGCGCGTATGACATATTCACGATCGACGTTATGACGCTTGGTTCAGTCGTTGTGGCAGGATCCGCGAATGTAGATGATATTAGAAAGAATAATCCTGACATCGTTGATCCAAACTTGGATTTAGCTGATTTTGAACCAGGATACTTTGGCTACGGAAGCGTTTGGGCTGGAGCCAACTATGGGTTGCCAGTGTATCCTAACCACATGTTCCTCTACTACAGGAAAGACTACTTCGGTGACTCTAAGGTCAAGTCAAAATATGAGAGCGCGACAGGGAAACCCCTCGAGCCCCCAAAGACTTGGGAGGATTGCATAGAGGTCTCTAAGTTTTTCACTAAGAAGCAGAATAAGGACTCACCAACGGAATACGGGATCGCACTGATGTTTCCGACTACTCACACGATGATGTACAACGTCTTGAACTGGTTGGGTCCCATCAGACAGTCACCTACAGGCGTTGGGAAATACGGTAAATTGGATCTCTACTACGGAGACTTCTGCACCTCAGATGGAAAGGTATGGTTTGCTAATGAAGATGGAGAGCGAGCCGTAAAACTGATTCAAGACTTGCTACCGTACTCGCCCGATCCATTTGGATCGGATTATGGTGAAACCCTCGCTCAATTCTCAGCGGGAACAACGGCTATGGTTCCGCAATGGTCTGTGCCATACGGCGATTTCGTTAAAAGTCTGGCTGGCGGAGACTTCAAGAAGGCTATAGATATCATAGGCGTCGCGGAAATACCTGGTATCCTAGATAGCGGGACGTTCGTGCAAAGGCCAGTGAGCGGTGGATGGGCTTGCGGAATCAACGGCTCTACCAAATCTCCTAGACAAGCATACCTATTCGCACAATTCTCAACAAGCAAGGAGATGGACAAAGCTCACTGGATCAAGTTTGTGATGCCTCCGGCTAGAATGTCAAACTGGGCTGATCCAGAAAGCAGAGCAGTGTTGAACCCAGACCTTTTCGATACATACGCAAAGAGCATGCGTGAACTATCGTACAGGCCTCGAATCCCACAGGAGCCCGACATGGAAAGAGTTGGCAACCCGATTTGGCAAGACATTATCGCTGGCAGAAAGAAAACAGTTCTCGACGGATTGAAAGAACTAGCAGGCGAATGGCAGAAACTCGTCGACCAGTTCAAGCATCCGGGGAAATAGAGTGGCTAATCCGAAAGCGAAGTATCTCTTCATACTCCCTCTTTTTTTGCTCTACATCTCACTAACGATTTATCCTTTTTTGAGTATGATCTATATTTCATTCTTCAACTACAATCTTGCAACAGGTGCCCAACAACAATTCGTTGGACTCCTGAATTATCAGAATATGGCGACCGATTACTTGGTACGCGATTCAGTGCAGTTTTCGGTGTTCATCATAATTGCCGGAGTAATAACTGAAATTCTGCTCGGTCTTGGCCTTGCGTTACTAATCCTAGGTACGAAAGGTGAAAGAGTCTTCAGATCTATCTCTATCATACCAATGACCATTCCGATGGTCGTCTCAGGCATGGTTTGGAAGATGCTCTTCAACACTGTATATGGGCCTTTAAACTATTTTCTTTCATTTTTCGGTGTAGGTAAAATATCTTGGCTGGGAGATCCTTTTTTTGCTCGTTTCACTATTTTGATAGTAGATATCTGGCAATGGACCCCCTTCATATTCTTGATCCTTTACGCAGGCTTAAAGAATGTCCCAGAAGACTTGATCGAAGCTGCTGTTGTAGATGGCGCTCGTGGTTGGCAGGTGACACGTTACGTTAGAATACCGTTCATAAGACCTTTGATAACAATAGCTGTGATGCTTAGACTGCTTGAGCTCCTCAAGCTTTTCGATATTGTTTTCATGATAACTGGAGGCGGTCCAGGAACCATTACTTACTCGTACAGCTACTTGATATATGTTGTAGGCTTCCTTACAGGTATCAACTTGGGATATGCTTCAGCGCTCAGCGTCGTCCTTTTGATATGCGCCATGATCTTGACCGCGCTTCTGATCAAAATATTGAATGTCAAGAGGTTGCTAGGTCTTGAGGTGAAGCCATGAAGAAGCTTAGCTTGTCAATAAAATCGATCTTAAGGTACATATTGATATTGGCGGCCATGGCATTTTCCCTCTTTCCAGTTTATTGGATGGTCTTAACAGCATTCAAGAGGTCGCAAGATTGGTTTTCATGGCCTCCAATTTTTATTCCTCAGTCTATGACGTTAGACAGCTTTGTCGGAGGGGGATACGAAGTGTATAAGACCGCCTCACTAATTGATGTGGCACCCTATTTGAGGAATAGCATAGTCATCGGTTTAGCGACAGCAGCTATATCTACCTTAATATCCGCCTTTACAGCTTACTCGATATCTAGATTCAGAACGGGAGGAATTAATTTCGTAAATTGGATTCTATCGATGAGAATGCTTCCGCCCGTCGTGGTGGCAATCCCGCTATTTGTATTACTCCACGCATTCAATCTGCTCAACACATGGCTGGCGTTGATACTCGTTTACTTGATATTTACCACGTCATTTAGCACATGGGTTCTCATAGCTTTCTTCAATGATATTCCTAGGGAGTTGGATGAAGGAGCTTATATTGACGGGTGTACCCCGCTGAAAGCGTTCATCAAAGTGATTCTTCCAGTCAGTTTGCCCGGCATTGCTGCTGTCTTCACTCTTTCGCTTCTAACATGTTGGTCTGAATTCCTACTTGCACTAATTCTTACAAGCAACCAAGCAGCGCAGACGCTTCCGGTATATATAGGAAGATACATAACGGGGTTCCAAATAGCGTGGGGACCGATAAGCGCCGCAGGGATCGTATCAATGCTGCCCGCAACTATCTTCTCTTTCATTATGTTAAGGTACATGATAACGGGCTTAACTCTGGGTGCTGTGAAAGGCTAGTTCTACGCGAGATCTTTCCGAAACTTTGGGGTGCAAAGTCAGGTAGAATTCTGATAGCGTCAAACTTTTCTACAAAGTCCATTTAAAATGATTTGAGGGATTTGGATTGAAACCTAGAGAGAGAGTTATCGCTGCTCTTGAACACAGGGAGCCGGATAGAGTTCCTATAGATCTCGGTGGGTCGGTATCGTCGATACATGTAGTTGCCTACGATCGCTTGACGGCTAAGCTGGGTTTGAAGATCAAGAGTGAGATTGCCGACAAGATTCAGCAGCTTGCCAGACTACATGATGAGATCCTAGTGAGATTAGACGTGGACTTCAGGCACATCTCGTTGAAGAAAGGCTTCTTTGCAGGTAGAGAAGATCGATTCGACGACCCATCCAAGAGACCGTACTTTATCGATGAGTGGGGGATAAAGTGGGCTAAGAATCCTTACTATTACGATATGATCTATCATCCTTTGGAAAACTTGACAATAGATGACTTGGACGACTACTCGTGGCCGGACCCGAAAGATCCAGCCAGATACGAAGGTTTGAAGGAAGATGTGAAGAACCTCTATCACACAACTGACAGCGCGCTGGTTGCTGACGCTATCTTCGGAGGCATATATGAGTGCGCTTGGTGGCTGAGAGGGTTCGAGAAGTTCAATGTCGACATGTATAAGAGGCCTGACTTTGCTGAAGCTTTTCTAGACAAGATATTGGAACTGTACATGGGCTTCTATAGCCGCTACTTGGATGAAGTGGGAGACTATGTTGAGATGGTTGAGCTAGGTGATGATGTTGGAGCTCAGACCGGCCCGATAATCTCGCCTGCACTGCTTAGAAGATACATCAAGCCGAGATGGAAGAAGCTCTACGACCTCATACATAGCAAGACTCGAGCCAAGATATTCCATCACTCATGTGGAAGCCTCTACGCGTTCATAGGCGACCTGATTGATGTTGGCGTCGACGTACTCAATCCGATCCAAACATTGGCAGCGAACATGGATATTGGAAGGATAAAAAGGGAATTCGGAGATAGATTGAGTTTGCATGGAGGAATTGATATTCAAAGAGTCCTTCCTCTAGGCACTCCGAATGATGTCGTCGAAGAAGTGAAGCGAGTGATACGACTGGCGGCACGGAGCGGTGGCTACATACTGGCAGGGGCTCACAATATACAAGCAGATACCCCTACAGAGAACATCGAGGCGATGTTCGAAGCAGCGAGAAAGTTCGGAGTCTACCAGATAAAGCTATAGCAACTTTAGACAGAGGGGTTAATTTGGTGAAGAACGTCATTCTACAAAAGTTGAAGGATGCAGTGGTGAATTTTGACATCGAGACTGTTCGAGAGGCATGTAGAGACGCGTTGGAAAAAGGCATCCCGGCCTACCAGATCGTTATGGAAGGCATGGCGAAAGGTATGGAGGTCGTCGGCAAGAAGTATGAAAGCGGAGAGTTCTTCCTCTCCGAGTTGATCATGGCTGGAGAGACTGTGAAGGAGGGTATGAAGATAATAGAGCCACACCTAGCTTCCGAAGGAGCGAAAGCTAGAGCGAAGATTGTCATAGGCACAGTTCAAGGCGACCTCCACGACATAGGAAAGAACATAGTTGCCACCTTATTGAAAGCATCAGGCTTCGAGGTGATTGACTTAGGGTTCGATGTCGCCCCGCAAAAGTTCGTCGAAGAGACTAGGAACTCGAAACCGAACATCCTAGGAATGTCCGCGTTATTGACGACGACTATGGTGAACATGGATACAACAGTCAGAGAGCTGGAGAAAGCGAAGGTAAGGGAACGGGTGAAGGTTATAATAGGCGGCGCTCCAATCGACGCAGACTATGCCCGAAAGATAGGCGCTGACGCATCTGCGAAGGATGCAGTCGAAGGTGTTGCTATCTGCGGGAAGTGGGTTTCAACTAGGTGAGATATCGATCAGCCTCAGCAAAGGAGTCTATGCGCAAAGATAAAAAGCGTTAACGCAACAAACGTTTGAAAGGGAGAGAATAATGGTGAAGTATGGTATACACAGTCTCCTTTGGACCGAGCGATTCGATACTGAACCAGAACCATTGATCAAGAAAGCGAAGGCGCTTGGTTTTGACGGGATAGAAATCTACGTCTCCCCTCAGCAACTCCAAAGCTTCGACAAGGAAAGAGTCAAAAAGGCGTTAGAGAATGCAAAGATGAAATGCATAGGGTCGACCGGTCTAAGCTTAGAGACAGATATCACAAGTCCAGATGAAGCGACTAGAAGAAGAGGAATAGCCCACCTGAAGAATAGCGCCAAACTGTTCTCTGAACTTGGCGCGGAGCTGGTCGCTGGAGTGCTATACGCTGCATGGGGGAAGATCGTCGGAAGAGGTCGGACCGAGGAGGAATGGTCTCGATCCGTAGAGAGCTTGAAGGAGGCTTCCCGGCTCGCCAAGGAGTACGATGTGATTCTCGGCCTCGAGCCCGTGAACAGGTTTGAGACATACTTCCTCAATACAGCGGCTGACGCTGTCAAACTAGTCAAGGCAATAGGTGAACCCAATGTCAAGGTTCACTTAGATACTTTCCACATGAATATAGAAGAGAAGAACTACTATGACCCTATAGTGAAGACGGGAAAACTGGTCTGCCACATACACTGCTGCGAAAATGACAGAGGGGTAGCTGGAACAGGAAGCGTCAACTGGAACGAAGTTTTCAAAGGGCTCGTAGATATAGGGTACGATAAATGGATAACCTTGGAGTCATTCACACCAGAGATCAAGAGCGTCGCAGCCAGCACCGCTATATGGAGACAGCTAGCTCCAAGCGCAGACGCCTTAGCATCAGAAGGCTTGAAGTTCCTAAGATCCATGGAGAAGAAGTATCTCAGTCGATAGGTCACATCGACGATTCCAGAAACTTGTCTCTTCACCGCCAAGCCGCTTGATCAATGCGAAGCTCTTCTTCCAGCTCAACTGCTAGCAACTTCACTCCTTTTTTCTCACTCTCCATTTCAACCTCATCTTCTAGACATCGAAGCTCATAAAAGCCTAATTCTTCCTTCCGTTTCCTCTAGAACTCTTCGGTTGAGCCGTATCTCCTCTTGATATTATCTGCACGGTCTATTGACGGAGAATTTAAGGTGTTAGAAATGAATGAATTCATTGACAAGTGAAATTGAATTGACTGACAAACCCTACAATAAAAAAAGCTTATAAGGAAATCGAGCGAATCCACTGTGGAGATCTTTTATGAGCAAGCCTAAGTTTAAGGTTCCTGAGTGGCATGGTAGACATCCCTTCCCTCCGGACAAGAAGAAGCCCACCCTAATATCACGCGACAAGATACTTCATTTTTTGCTCTACGGAAAAACAGCTTACACTGACATGAATTGGCTATTGGCAAGCACCGACAGGATTCACGTCGGAATATATCTAATTCCTCCGGGAGGAAGATTTGATCCTCCTGACATCCATGCTGGAGAAGAGGTTTATTTCATGCTTGAAGGTACCTTGACTATTTTCAACCCACAAACCGGCGATGTTCATGAAGTACTAGCTGGAGAAGGACTTTGGATTCCGAAGGATTGCTGGCATCAGGGTCACAATTTTACGGATAAAGTTGTAAAGGGTATTTGGGGTATCGCCCCGCTGATGTGGAACCTTAAAAAGGGTCCACCGACAGAGTATCCGGCGGTTCCGCGGCTTTTCAGGTACGAAGAACCTGAGATGTATCTTTGGAAGAAAACGGATCTTCCTAGGATGAAAGTCTTGAATGGGGGTAACTGTTGTCCAGTGATGTTTGGCAAAGAGCATAGGATTCCAGTAACGTTCTATGCAAGTACAGATATGATACATATGGGAGAATTCACCATCCCTCACAACGGATACTCTGAACCTGAGAGTCACAAAGGTGACGAAGTTGTATTTGCGCTCCGCGAGAATCTCACAATTTTCACGCCAAGTACTCAAGAAACATTCGAGGTCAAGGAGGGAGAGGCGTTTTTCATTCCGGAAAATGTGAAGCATCAATACTACAACTTTACGAACGGAATCACCAGATCCGTGTTTGTTATAGCTCCGAAACTCTAGAAACCGAATCTCCGCTCAGGTCCGATGTTTTTGTTGCGTGCTACTATCCGTTTGGACGGCTAGGTTCAAGTACTCATGCTTTGTTATTCAATTCAGATATTCAGAACCTCTTGAAAAGATGAACTACGAATACTCCACTGATGGGCTTGTAGACCAGGCTTCTGTTTATTTCTTAAGCAATATATAGTTGCTCTGTCAGAAAACCAAACGATTAAGTCTAAAAGTGAATTTGAATGACAGGATATTTGCTTGGAATGGACATCGGCACCACAGCTTGCAAGTCCGTTATTTTCGACCTCAATGGCCGAACAATCGCCAAGGCTTCAAAAGAGTATCCTATCTACTATCCAAAACCAAGTTGGGCAGAGCAGGATGCAGACTGGTGGTGGAACGCTGTAAGGATAACTACAAAGGAATCTTTGAGGAAGGCACGAAAACATGGCGAAGACGTCATTGGTGTTGGAATTGACTCGCAGAGAGAAGCTCCCGTCCCTCTTGACGTTCATGGCAGGAAACTGGCTACGAGTTTGATTTGGATGGATAAACGAACGATACCTCAAGTTCAGAAGATCAGGAAGCTGCTATCTCCAAGGAAAGTGATCGAAGCGACTGGGGTCCCTATCGACCCTCTGTATTCGGCCCCCAAGATAATGTGGATGAAAGAGAAAAGACCAAGCATTTTCAGAAAAACCAGGATTTTTCTCTTTCCGAAAGACTACATCATATATCGCCTAACAAACGAGATGATCACAGACCACTCAATGGCTTCTAGGACAATGCTTTACGATATTAGGAAGCGAAAATGGCACGACGAAATTTGTCAAAAACTGGATATCTCAGTTGAAATGTTGCCATCTCCTGCAGACTCGCCTAAGATTGTAGGCGAGGTTTTATCGACTCCCGCGAAATTGACTGGACTTAGAAAAGGAACGCCTGTTGTTGCTGGCGGTGGAGATCGCCCGTGCGAAGCAATTGGAGGTGGTGTATGTGAACTAGGATACGTCAACATAGGTTCCGGAACATCCACAGTAATGACTACACCATTATTGAAGCCGAAAGTTGATATGAGAGGTCGCATCGACTGCTGCTGCCATGTCATTCCCGGCATGTGGGAATATGAGGTCCCAATTCTTACGACTGGTGCCTCTTTGAGATGGTTTAGGGACAATTTTGGTTACGAAGAGATTGAGAAGAGTGAGAAGACTGGAGTTGACCCGTATGTCTATCTCGACATGTTGGCAAGAGAAGTTGAACTTGGATCTAACAGTCTATTCTATTATCCCTACCCAATGGGAGCAAAGTCGCCGAAATTCGCCAGCAACGCAAAGGCCGCGTTCTTCGGGATAACCTTGATTCATACGAAAGCCCACTTGGTTAGAGCAATTCTAGAAGGTGTCGCATTCCAGTACGCCGAGACGTTGGAGCTTCTCGAAGAATTGGGAGTGAAGGTGAAACAAGCGTCCTTAGTTGGAGGGGAGGCTCGCAGTCAACTCTGGAATCAGATAAAGGCCGACGCCTTGTCGAGATCGATAAGACTGCCAGACGTTGAGGACGCTGCCGCGCTGGGATCAGCGATGCTCTCATCCATTGGGGTCAAGGTCTATAAGAACATGAAGAATGCTGTGAGAAATATGGTTAGAACAAGAACCATTTACAGGCCTCGAAGGAAAGAGAGTCTCATGTACTCAGCTTTCTATGAACAGTACAAGAAGGTCTATGAATTTCTCAAACACGGCTACGATGTCATCGCCTAGTTTCTAGAGATACAGACACGCGTTTGCGGTAGCGGTACGAGGCCGCCCTTCGCAAAAACGTTTATCTGTTTCTTTGCAACAACAGATGCTGGCCCGCGGTAGCTCAGCCTGGAAATTTACTTGCTCAATACACTGAGCGGATACGCTCAAGAACTTCCGGATCTCAGTCCTTTCATGGCAAATCTTCTAGCGTCCTCGATTATGATTGTAGTTCGTCCCTTTCGTAAGAGACTATATGACGATCGCTTCTATGCCGAGAAACTTGCATGAGTCCGCGATTGCTTGTACGTAGTCGCCGTGGATTAGGCTTGCATGGTGGATGAAGCCTTCCTCGACTAAGACTCTGTACAACGCATCTAGATTGTCGACTTGCACCCAGCTCCAGGAACCTCGAAGTTTCTGATCGCTCTTCTTGATCTTGCCTTTAGTTATCAAAATCTTGAATCTCCCGTCGTATTCGGCAAGCCTACATATGGTTGCGGGTCCCGGTTTGAGTTGGAACTCTCCAGTTCCTTGCGCTCTTTCTGCACCAACCGTGTTTGCTAGTATGCTGTGCTCTCTCAGTGTTATCTTGCAGCCTTCGCAGAGCAATGACATAGGTGCGTTTCCGCAGTGCCAGGCTAGGAAGACGTTCTCTTCCTTTTGATGGGCTATAGTCCAGTCGATGAAGTGAGGGGGCGCCATCCTTAGGGAAGCCAAATACTGGATTAGCATTGTTAAGGCTCCGTAGATGTCTACTTCGCATGAGGTCATGATGCCCTTATCAGTCAAACGACCCATCGATACGCATGATGAGATGCCGTAGACTTCTTGCATAGCTGTCCAACATTGAACGCCCATTCCGTCAAGTTTCTTCTGTTTCGCGTACTTTTCAAGGGCATATTCAAGTTTGGCGATCTTCATCATTGAGCTTTCGTTTATGTTAGATGTGTCTGCTCTCGCCTTGATCTCCTGAACAATGCCTTTTATCTTTGGGTCTTTGCCAGATACCGCCTCTGCTGAATGAAGAATATCCACTAGGGAGATGGGGATCAGTCTTTGCTTAAACTGGTTTATCATAGCGACCTCGTTGAAAGCAACAGTCTCAAATCCTTCTGGACGTGGACCTACCATTCCTATTCGGGCTCCTTTGAAGCCTTGCACGATCGCGCATGTGCGAACAAAATTCCCCACAGCTTTTAGGAATGATTCTTCTTCGGGAAAAACGATCCCTGCGAACATGAACGGTATCTTCCTTCGGTATAATCCCGAGGTTATCGACAATGTTCCGCAGAATGAGTCTGAACGTCGACCTCCATCAGAAGTGAAGGGCCCTTCTCTAGTTCCGAATACCAAGACAGGTTTGTCGAGGAGCGAGTCTGCCACTTTGATTGCAGCAATCTCGTCCCCGAAGGTCATAGTTCCGATGACTATTCCTGCGACATCTTTCTCTTTGAATAGTTGGACTGTTCTTTCAGCATCTTCCTCATCGCTTACAAGACCTTTCTTCGTCAATTTCTCGTCTGGAAAGACCAGTTCAAGGCTGTCAATCTTAGATAGCGCATTTAGTGTGCGATACCGCATCTCAACAGCCCATTTCTCGTCGAAGACGGTCCTATGTGCGGGAACGAATCCGATCTTAGTCTTCTTCATTCTTCTCCCTCAGAATTCGAGTTTCGTCAACTGATATTTTAGGGTTGCTAGGCGCATGGCCAAACTTGGAATCAGATCAAGGCAGACGCTCTTGCATGGCCAATCAAGCAACCTGAAGTAGAAGATGCAGCAGCTCTAGGCTCAGCCATCTTGTCGTCTCTTGGCTCAGGAGTCTACGACACAATAGAAAGAGCTGTCAAGAGCATGGTGAGAATCAGAAGAACCTACAGACTTCGAGAGAAAGAGAGGCGAATATATTCATTCTTCTACGGGAAGGTATACGAGAAATTTGAAGACGGCTACAAAATATTGGCATGACCTCTGAAATGAGCTTCTATACGTTGCAAAATGAAAGAAAATTGGACTTTTGAATTCTCCAAAATCTGAAGTGGATGCCAAATATTTATCTACTGCAAATTCTTCCATAAATCTTGGTCCCGCGATCCCGCGGTAAGATGTGGAGAAGCAACGAAGCATCCCGTAAGCTCAGCCTGGTAGAGCTTCCGAGCCGACCCGCGTTGATGGGTCGACGGAGACGCTGTAGACGTACGCCGTCAGGCGCGCGCCAGGTCAGCCTTCCAGGCGGACAGTGGAAACCGGAGTGTCGCCGGAGAGTCCCAAAGACTCGGCGAATTCAAAATGGGCGTTGTCCCATGAAACTCCGGCCCGCGGGACCATATCATGTTTTATGAGGCAGAGCAGACCTGAAGACTATAGCCTCAGCGTCGTATCCCCCGCTCTCTCAACAAGCTAGGATTTTCTGAAGCGTCTCAACCGATATGTTCCCGCCAGTCAGCATCAGTGCAACCTTCTTGCCAGCTATCTCTTCCTTCAACTTGAAGGCAGCTGCAGTTGAGGCTGCGCCTGCTGCCTCAGCCACTTGGTGAGCTTTGAAGAGGAGGAGGATGATGGCCTTACGCAGCTCTTCTTCACTGACTAGAACGATATCATCTATCAGACGGCAAAGTATCTTGAAAGGCAGCTCAAACGCTACACGGGAAGCTAGGCCGTCAGCGAAAGTTTCAGCCGACTCAGTCGTCATGAGCCTCCTATTCTTCCAAGAGAGATATACGGCTGGCGCCTTTTCAGCTTGAACACCTACAACCTTCATGTCCGGGTTTATTGTCTTCGCGACGATACATGCGCCGCATGCTCCGCTTCCTGACCCTATCGGCACAACTATGACATCCACATCCGGCACTTCGCGAAGAACTTCCAAAGTTGCCGTTGCTACACCTGCTATTAGAAGAGGCTCGTTGGCAGAGTGGACGTAACGGTATCCCTCATCGATTGACATCTTCTCCGCCTTGAGGCGTGCATCATCGAAGTCCTTTCCGTGGAAGATAATCTCAGCGCCTAGATCTCTTATAGCCTCGACTTTATACGGGTTAGCGCCTTCAGGTACAACTATCACTGTCTTGACTTTGAAGGCTCGCCCAGCATAAGCTATCGACTGTCCATGGTTCCCGGTCGAAGCTGTAACGACACCCCTCTCGCGTTCCTCACTAGTCAGTGAAGAAACTAGGTTTATTCCGCCTCGAATCTTGAAGGCTCCTATTGGCTGAAGATTCTCGAGCTTTAGATAAGCCCTACAGTTCAACTCTTTCGAGAGGACTCTACTCTCTACGAGCGGGGTCGGATGTAGGTAGCTGCTTATCACTTTCTCAGCTTTGAGCACATCGTGAAGGGTGGGTTCAATGAGCTCAACTGCCAATACGTCGAAGCCTCCAGGTCGTGTGGGCTAAATCTCAAGGCCATGGATCTGGATAAGGCTTTCGCAGTCTCGACTGTCAGTTCATCTCAAAACGGGATTGTGGCCAGCTTTAACCTTTCGCACATAGAGCATCGATATTGAATGCTGGGTCTGGGACCACATGGTTGAGTGTTTGGTGTGCGGTCACCGTTGGTTTTATCGTGGTGGTGCGCGCCGGCGGATTGAGTGTTCGTGGTGCGGTAGTACGTGGGACGGCGGCTTTCGGTAGCTGCTCCGGTCCTTACGAGTACGCCGATGTTTTTCGCTCCGCACATCGTTACGACGTACGTGTGTGTGGACTCACGCATACGCGTGGCTGCCGTGCCGGTTACGCGACGGATGCCGTTACGCCCATCGGAGCGGCTGCCTCTTACCAATGCTCATACTTTACTATCGTATCAAGTGGGAGACGCTTCTTTTCTACTGGTGATGGGTCGGATGGGTACCCTATCGGCATAAGTTCTACCACGCGTATTTCTTCAGGAATACCTAGGATTTTCTTCACTCTCCTCTCATCGAATGCTCCAATCCAACAAGTGCCTAGACCTGACTCAACTGCAGCTAGTGTCATATGATCCAATGCAATAGCCACGTCTATCGCATAATTTGGTTGTCCACACATCATAACATGACCGTCTGTCTCGGCACATGCTACAATTACAACAGGAGCTTTTCCGACAAATGTCTGCCTGTTTGCAGCTTCAGCAAGTTTTTTTCTTGTCTCGGGATCGCGTACAATCACGAATCTCCACTCTTGCCGATTTGAGGCTGAAGGAGCTAGTCTTCCTGCCTCTAAAACGGTATTCAACTTCTTGTCCTTAACCGGCTCATCTAGATACTTGCGCACACTCTTTCTTTTCTTTATGGCATCCATGACATTCATAGCAATACCCCCAACAGGATACTCCTCTCATTTGTACTTCACAAATTCTTATTTTTTGTGTGTGCCATACATTTGGTGGACCCGGTTGAATTTGAACCATTGAATTTTGTGTGTCTGTCTATTTAGAGGGCCCGACAGAAATTGAACCTTTGGAATGGGATATTTTCGTCGTCGTCTAAAGTGGCGGGCCCGGTGGGATTCGAACCCACGATCCCAGGCTTTCCTCAGAGATCTTCCGAAGGCGTGCACAGACTTGTATCTTCTGTGTCCTGATCCTGGCTAGACTACGGGCCCCGTATGTTACTATGATGGCGTAGATTTTAACTTTGGCAGACTCTGAGAGAACGAGGCTGTTGCGATGAGAAATTAAATAAAGTGTTCAGATTTGATAGTTGGTTGAGCGAACTGTTATGATCTTATCTGATGTTGAGATTCTCTCTGCATTAAAAGCAGGGGTGATCAAGATTGTTCCTTTCAATAAGAATTGCCTCAACCCAGCGGGCTACGATTTGAGAGTGAAGAATACGGTTAGGATAGAGCCTGGGGTTCAAGAATTAGTTGCTACGATTGAAAGGATTGAACTTGATCTCAGCCTGGTTGGATTTCTAAACATTAGATCTTCCTTTGCGAGAGAAGGTGTAATAGGAAGCCTCGCGCTTGTCGATCCGGGTTTCAGAGGGCAGCTTACAATAGCGCTCTTTAACGCTTCCAAGCAGCTCGTGAAGATTAGGAAGGGTGAACGGTTCGTTCAAGTAACTTTTGCCAAGCTTGGAAGAAGAGCGAAGAGAGGATATATTGGAAGGTACCAGAACAGCGAAGATGTCGTCGAAAGTCTTAGATGAGGTCGTCCATTAAATCGCGTTAAAAAGCACAGAAAATGTTATAGAGTTATACAAGAACTTGTTATTGAACCAAGATAGGCAAGCCGAAGAAGGAATTTCTTTGAAACCAGGCTCACGAATCCTCGATTTAAAGTACAAGTTGATGACTATTGAACTGCTGAACTTAGCGAAGAACTATTATACCTACCGTGAACTCGCTCAAATAATCGGACTGCCGGAGACCGTTCTCAGCAGATATGTGAAAGGCCATGTTCTACCGACGATCGACAGAGCGCAATCGATCAATAGGACTCTCCAAAAAGTTCTGAGACTTGAAAGCGAACTTCAACAAAGAATAAAGTTCGATGAACTAGGATACTTTGACAATACTGGAATAATCTCGGACACCTTGCTGATGGAGAGAGCTGTTCAGTATGCTATCAATAAGTTTGCAGGAAGACGAGTAACGAAAATATTGACGGCTGCTGTTGACGGCATTCCGCTGGCAACTCTTGTAGCACATAGGCTTGGCGTCGGTCTCGTTATGGCTAAGAAGACTAGGGAAGTCGGTGTCAGGGAATTCATAGAGGAAGTTTACATTCCTGCTAAAACTGCTATGATGATGAGCCTCTATGTGCCCCGCGACGCTCTGAAGAAAGGAGACTGCATCCTGATCGTTGACGACATTATAGATAGCGGTGAAACCCAAAGAGCGCTCATAAGGATAGCTCAGAAAGCCAAAGCGGAAGTAACAGGGATATATGCGCTGATATCGATCGGACATGAATGGAAGAGCAAGATAGAGCAGGTTGCCAAGCTTCCAGTTGAAGTTGTGCTGCCAGTAACGAAGAAGCCAACGCCTTAGCGCTTCGTTCCTAATAGTCTTGCGATGTTCTCTTCTAGTGGTTGTTCAATCACGCCTGAGTCAGTTATAATGCCTGTTATCAGTTTCGGGTCCGTTATATCGAAAGCCGGATTCAGTATCTCAACTCCTTCCGGCGCTATCTGGTAACTGCCTACAAACGCAACCTCGCTAGGATCTCGCTCCTCTATTACCACCTCTTCTGGCCTTGCTTTCAAATCGAAACTCGAGTGCGGCGCAGCCGCGTAGAACGGAATGCGGAAATAATTGGCTAGAATGGCTACCGCTAGCGTACCGATCTTATTGATTACGTGTCCTGTTGCGAGGATTCTATCGGCGCCTACTATCACTGTTGAGACCATTCGATTTTGCATTACGTAGCCTACCATAGTATCAGCTATGAGTGTGACCGGAATCTTGTCCTGCTTCAGTTCGAACGCTGTCAATCGGGCACCTTGAAGTCTGGGTCTAGTTTCACTGGCTACAACCCTTATTCTCTTGCCTTGCCGAACGGCTGTTCTTACTGGCGCTAGTGCAGTGCCGTATCCGACTGTCGCCAGCGCTCCCGCATTCTGCTGACTTTCATTTTGAAAGTCATTTGCAATGCGTGAGCACTACGTCGCCATCGTGAAGGATGTCGGCTCCGAATCTTCCTATTTTATGATTCGCTTCTACATCCTCCTCCGCCATGTGCTGAGCTTCTTCCATAACGGCTTTCACAACTGCTTCGACATCGCCTTCAGCCGATCTCGCCTTCTCCATCACCCTTGAGAGAGCCCAGAACAGGTTCATTCCGGTGGGCCGAGTTTCTTGAAGCACTCTTCTGGCCACTGAAAGCTCTTTGAGAAGCTTGTGTTTCGTCCTCGCCTTACTGTGGTAGGCTTTTAGAGCCAAGCCCATGGCTGCTGCCACACCTATCGCTGGAGCCCCTCGCACGACCATGTTCTTGATCGCTTCAGCAAGCTGCTTGTAGTCTTCGCACCTTACATAGCGTAGCCTGCGAGGAAGCTGCGTTTGATCAATTAGGTAAACGGCTCCTCGTTTCCACTTCACGGTTCTCAAATCATAGAAGCTAACCATCTTGAAAGCACCATCTCATAACCTCTATTTTCTCCGCCCAATCGATCAATTCTCTTCACCAACTGGATTGAAGATGATGTATGCTCGCATACTCTATATTAACCTCCCATATTGATTGTAAGAGGGTGAAGAATCTTGCTCGAACCGCTCAAGGCATACCACGAAAGGAGGAGGATCTATCTTCCGCGTGCAGAACATCTCATGGAGCTTAGAGAGAGAGGCTTCGGGCATTTGAAAGGCAACAAGATCTTCCTCTCTCCCTATGAGACCTTCTATCTTGTGGACAAGGGTAGAATAAGAGTGGTAGCTCGAAAGCAAAGAGAAGAATTGAGTCTCAGGGATTTGGTCAAGAAGCTTTCGGTTGATAAGCCTGAAGTTTGGATAAAATATCTGGTCTATAGGGACTTGAGAGATAGAGGATACATCGTCAGAGAAGCCTCGGGCGTAGATTTTGAAGTTCATGGAAAGGGGCCTTTAAGAAGGCTGGTCTCCATCGTGTACGAAGGTAGAGAAGCGAGTCTGGAGAAGCTGAATCAGCTATTGCATTATGCCTCGAGAGAGAGGAAGGAACTCGTCCTCGCTGTCATCGACCGTAGAACAGACATAGTCTACTATACGCTGAGTTCACTCAAGATCTAGCTTCCAATGAAACAGTTTTGGGATAGGCTATTAAATGAAGGAGAGCTAAATCTCTGACATAGTCGAACTGAACTGGAAGAACTGGAAATGTCTGAACCTGTATTCACAGTCCCTAGAGGGATGAAAGATATAGAGCCTTCTGAAATGGCGAGGCGGCTTTGGCTTCACGACAGAATACTGGAAGTCCTCCGAAGATATGGATTTCAAGTCGTAGAACCGACAGCGATCGAGAACTTAGAAACGCTTGAGGCGAAGTCGGGCCCAGACATCAGGAATGAGATCTACTGGTTTAAAGACAAGGCTGGAAGAGATTTGGGCTTAAGGTTCGATTTGACCGTCGGCATGACTAGGATGGTCGCGAACCGATACGATCTACCTGAGCCGATGAAACTGTGCGCCCTCTCAGGAATGTGGAGATACGACGAACCACAATTCGCACGGTACAGACATTTCTACCAGTGGGATGCTGAGATCTACGGCACTGTCGAACAGGAAGCAGACGCGGAAGCCATCGCAGTGGGCATGGACATACTTGAAAACGTAGGTTTGAAAGAGTATCAAGTATTGATCAACAACCGTAAACTGATCGAAGGCTTCTTAGTAGAGATAGGTATGGGATCTTCGAAACTCAGAGAAGAAACTATTAGGGCAATAGACAAACTTCGTAAGATTGCGAAGCACGAGATGGTTAGTGAGCTTAGCAAAATTGGGTTAACTGATGACACCGTTAACAGGATCCTCGAGTTCATCTCAATCCGAGGGAAAACGAGCGAAGTCTTACGCGAAGTGGAAACAAGGAAGCTGAAAGATACGATGGCGCTCAAAGGCTATGATGAATTAGCTAACCTCGCTGAGGCTATTGAGGCGTTCGGGAAATCTGAAAAATGCATTTATGATTTGAGTATAGTTCGAGGCATCGGATATTACGACGGCATAGTCTTTGAAGCCTACGATAAAGGTGGAGAGGATATAGGATCCATTTTTGGCGGAGGAAGATACGATAAGTTATGCAGTATCTACGGAAAGAGGGATGTTCCGGCCACTGGAGTCGCTGGAGGAATCGAGAGATTGATGATCTCACTAGAGAGAGCATCGATATTTCCGAGATTGTCCCAATCACCCAAGGTATTCGTGGCTGCTGTAAATGATGCTGTTCGCCAAAGGACTATGGAGATAGTTCAATTCCTAAGGAGTTCTGGAGTTCCAGCCGATTTCGATCTCAAGAGAAGGACGCTAGCAAAACAGTTGGAGTATGCTGATTCAGTAGCCATTCCATTCTCGATCATAGTGGGACAAAGGGAGATAGAGAAAGGAATAGTGAAGCTTAGAAACATGAAGAAACGTGAAGAGATTGAATTGAAACTTGAAGAGGTGCCGAGAAAGATTTTTACTCTTGGCATCTAGGTCCCGATCGATGCTTTTTGATAAAGATATTTATGGAACGAGAGCTTGCAGAAAGATTGGGGCCTGTGGCGCAGCAGGATAGCGCGGCAGATGGTGACAGCCGAACCTCCTAAGGAACAAGTTATACGGCGGAAAGCTGTAGGTCCGGGGTTCGAATCCCCGCAGGCCCGCCATCTCTAGGATGAGTCTGTCGATTCTATGAAGTCTTCAGTATTCCTTGTGCCAGCCTTTTGTTGTAACCTCGATCTTGTCCATTCCGCCGTAGAAGTTGTACCAAGGTCGAGCATTTGCGCGTACTATCTGCTGAAGCTCTTTCAGTCGGAGCACGCTCGTCTCGTTCAGAAACTTTAACCGTTCTTCGCGTGAAGGCATCTTGACGGCTTCTTGCCATATTGCTCGACCTGCCAGATAGCCTGAGCATCCGCCTTTGCATGAATATATGACATTCTCGCGGAACTCCTCGTATTTGACTCCTGCACTTAGAACAACCCATGGAACGCAAGTAGCGTTGCTGATCTCGCTACACCATTTAATGAGTTCATCCGGGTCTTTGTGGAATTTCAGGTCGCCTGGGAATTCGCTCTTGAGTATGTCCACTCCTAACGGTGTCAATTCTTTCGCGGTTTGAATTACGATCTTCGGCTTGTTGTCTGCGAATTGAGGTGAGTTCTTGACTTCACCTTTCAAGGCGTAGCTCATAGGTTCCAGAACGAATGGTATATCGTATTTCCTACATTCATCTCCGACCTGTTTCACAAGCTTGCGTTGATGTTCAGCGCTCTCCTTCTCGTCAGGACGATAGTAGAGCAGCAGCTTCACAGCTGAAGCGCCCATCCGCTTGACCTTTTCGACACTCCAATTCTCCACAATCTCAGTCAACCTCGAACTGGAGCTGCCCTTGTACCCAGTAGTTTCAACGGCCACTAGCAGACCTACATTGCCTGGAAGAGCGAAGCGAGTTATGCTCTGCGATGCCCCGAACTCTGGGTCGTGAAGGACGGCCGTTCCCTGGGGCGCCAGTATTCTAGAGAGATCAATCTTTACCTCTTCCATCTGCTCGTAGCTAACTGAATCAGGATTCGCTGGATCAAGCATCTTCGCTAGAGAACCACGTTGATCCATCGCGATCATCATTAGAAAACCGTCTGAGGAGGAAAGTTCTTGGATTCCTCTAAGCTTGCCTACTGAGATTCTGACCACAGTTCTCACCAAATTTCTGAAAGGTCTTTCTAGTGTTGGTTGAACCGATTAATAAAAGTGCCTCAGGATAAGCAACATGTTTTTCTATCCGGGACCGTAAAGATCAGGCATAGCGGTACTAAAGCTTCTGCTCTCAGGAAGAGATCGTCTTAACAGTGAGGCTCACATGCGGTCCATAAGGCGAACAACTCAGTAAACCTTTTTTCAGGGAGCACATTTACCTCAATAGATGCGGGGGTTCCCGAGACCTACCTGTTCGCGTAGCAGTAGGCGGAAGTCAGGTCAAAGGGACAGGGCTACGCGTTGCTTGAAAATGCGTAGTGCCAAACTTAAGATCCGTCACAGCTGAGAGATCCTGTGGCGAAGGCCTCCGTGGGTTCGAGTCCCACCCCCCGCACCAGATTCCAACGCCCTCTTCGACTTGCTATTCGGATCAGTAGCTGTGCAGTCCGTTGAACTCTAAAAGTCTAAAGCGACTGAGTAGAATTTGAGAACATGCGAGGAGAGAAAAAGATGGAATACATGTTTTGAGGAAGAATGTCTTGCTGAGAAAACGTACGAAAAAATTTTTCATTTTGAGACTCGATCTTATCCGTCTGTTATTTGAGTGCTGTGATTTGATCCTATATTATGTTCGATAGATTTGAGCAAACTTGCAATTGGAAGGAACACGGTGGATCGAACTTTCCAGAAGATATAAAACACGGGTTTTCCAATATTATCGGATGCTGGTTGTCATTTATGTATGAGGAATTGCCTCCAGAAAAACTACGCCGGGTTTGCGATCCGAGCATACTTCCTTGTGAGAGGACCGAGGACATTGCCCCGTTAGAAGGTATCATTGGTCAAGAGAGAGCTGTTAGAGCTGTGAAGTTCGGCTTGGAGATTAAAGAACGCGGCTTCAACATATATGTGGCAGGCCTTCCGGGAACAGGCAAGACGACTGCAGTGAAAGGCTTTCTCGATGAGGTTGCCAAGAGCAAACCTGTACCATTCGACTGGTGCTACGTGAACAATTTTCAGGACTCCTACCAACCCAAAGCCTTGAAACTTCCTCCAGGCAGAGCGAACCAGCTCGAACGCGACATGAAAACCTTGATTGAAGACGCTCGAAGGGAGATTCCGAAGGCGTTTGAGAGTGAAGATTATGCTGCAAGACGAGAATCGGTGGCAAAGCGATTAGATGCGCGTAGGAAAGAACTTATCACTCAGTTGAGTGAAAGCGCCAAGAAGCAGGGCTTTCTGTTTCAGATCACTCCCATGGGCATACTCATGGTTCCTATCGTCGATGGGAAACCCTTGAGTGACGAAGAGTTTCTCGCGTTAAACCCGAAGACAAGGGAGAAGATTCAGGAAAGAAGAGAGAAGCTGGAGGTTGAAGTTTCGACAGTATCAAGGCAGCTGAGAGAGATTGAAAAAGAGTTGAAGGAGCAGCTTCTGAAACTGAACCGTGATGTTGCGCTCTACGCTATAGGCCATCCGATTTCAGATCTGATGGAGAAATACAAGGATCTGCCTGAAGTTATTGCGTACCTAAAAGAAGTCCAAGAAGACCTAGTCGGAAACCTCGATCAATTCAGGAGGGAGCCCGCTGCTCAGCAGCAATTTCCTTTCCCAGTTGCTTGGATGCGAGAGGTTCAATTCAGAAAATACGAGGTTAACGTTATTGCAGATAATTCTACACTCCAAGGCGCACCTGTCGTAATAGAGCTGAATCCGACTTACGGAAATCTGTTCGGAAAGATAGAGAAAGAAGCCCAGTTCGGAGCTTTGACAACCGACTTCACTATGATCATTGGAGGCTCGCTGCACAAATCCAACGGCGGATACTTGGTCTTACCAGTTGAAGAACTTCTGAGAAACCCCTTCGCGTATGACAGCCTGAAGAGAGCGGCGAAGAACAATGAGATCGCAATTGAAGAGGCTGGAGAACGGCTAGGTTTCATTACAACAAAGAGCCTTGATCCGAAACCTATCCCTCTCGATATAAAGGTTATTCTGATCGGAGACCCTTTCACATATCAACTTCTGTACGCCTATGACCCTGAATTCAAAGAACTTTTCAAGGTGAAAGCAGACTTCGACAGCCGCATGGACAGGACAGAGGAGAATATAGAGAAGTACGCTGCCTTCGTCTGCACGCTGTGCCGGAAGGAGAAGCTGAAGCATCTCGATGGGTCAGGCGTAGCCAAACTCATTGAATACAGTTCAAGGCTCGCAGAAGACCAAGGAAAGATGTCGACACAGTTCGCGCAGATCGCCGACATTGTGAGAGAGGCAAACTTCTACGCCGCGCAAGAAGGTTCCCAGCATGTAACTGCAAGCCATGTCAAGAAAGCTATCGAAGAGAAGACCTATCGCTCAAACCTCATTCAAGAGAAAATCCGCGAGATGATGAAGAAGGAGATTCTGCTCATAGATACATCGGGGGAAGTTGTAGGGCAGGTGAATGGCCTCTCAGTCATGAGTGTGGGAGACTTTGCTTTCGGCAGCCCTTCACGAGTTACGGTTAACATAGGACTAGGCCGCGAAGGCTTAATCGACATTGAGCGGGAAGTTAAGCTCGGTGGCCCTATACACAGCAAAGGGGTTATGATTCTAGGCGGCTACCTTGCTGGAAAGTACGCGCAAGAGAAACCGCTCAGCCTATCCGCGCGTCTTGTCTTCGAGCAGAGCTATGAAGGAGTTGAGGGAGACAGCGCTTCTAGCACGGAGCTTTACGCTATCCTCTCCAGTCTAGCGGATCTTCCGATCAAGCAGAGCTTAGCTGTCACCGGCTCAGTAAACCAGAAAGGAGAGGTTCAAGCGATCGGCGGCGTGAATGAGAAGATAGAAGGGTTCTTTGAGGTCTGTAAGGCCAAAGGGTTGACTGGGCAACAAGGTGTCATGATTCCAGAGGCGAACGTTCAGAACCTCATGTTGAAGGAGGAAGTGGTGGAAGCAGTCGGGAAAGGAAAGTTCCACATATATGCCGTCAAGACGATCGATCAAGGAATAGAGATATTGACGGGAGTGAAAGCGGGGTCGAGAAGAGAGGATGGAACGTTTGAAGAAGATACAGTCAGCCACAGAGTCGACATGCGGTTGAGAAAGATGGCTGAGAAACTGCGAGAGTTCACGGCATTCCCAGTTGAAGAGAAGAAGACGAGCGATTGACAGGATCTGACTTAACTTGTCAAGTGAATCCGTACTTCCATATGGAACGTGACTTTCCCTGAAACGAAGTCTCCGAAACTTCCACTAGGAACATAGTTAATCGAACTCGGCTGCTGAAAAGGCTGGTAGAAGCCTTCCTTTCTTGAGGCCGGTTGCCTCAGCCGAGAAGCTTCTCCCTAAGCTTCTCTATCATATCCTCTGTCATGCGCTCTAGATTATATCTAGGAGACCAGCCCCACTCCGCGCGCGCCACGCTGTCGTCGACAGAGCGTGGCCAAGAGTCTGCAATCGCCTGCCTGAAGTCGGGTTCATAGGTGACCTTGAACTCGGGTATGTGCTTCTTGATCTCGGCTGCCAGCTCACCTGCGGAGAAGCTCATGGCGCCGACATTGAAGTTGCAGTGGTGCTTAAGCTTCCCAAGCGGGGCGTTCGCAATGTCGATGAGCGCTTTGAGGGTGTCGGGCATGTACATCATGGGCAGCACTGTGTCCTCGCGCACGAAGCACTTGTAACTCTTGTGCTTGATAGCCTCATAGAATATCGCGACAGCATAGTCTGTGGTTCCTCCGCCGGGAAGCGTCTTGTACGAGACGACACCTGGTAGACGTACGCCGCGTACGTCCAACCCAAAACGGCGGAAGTAGTAGTCGCCAAGGAGTTCACCTGCAACCTTCGTGACGCCGTACATCGTCGTAGGCTGTAGGACGGTGTCTGTGGGCGTATTGTCTCGAGGTGTCTGGGGCCCGAAGACCGCAATTGAGCTGGGGTTAATCACTCTACCTAGCTCGTATTCATGAGCGACCTCGAGGACGTTTACAAAGCCGTTTATGTTGACCTCCCAACAGAGTTGCGGGTTCTGTTCTCCTGAAGCCGATAGTATGGCCGCCATGTTATAGATAGTATCGATGTCGTAGTGCTTGACGATTATCTTCAACTCTTTTTTGTCCTTTACGTCGAGAAAGTAGAAGGGCCCGGACTCGCGCAGCTCTTTGATCGGCTGCGTCTTGTGGCCGCAAGCTATGACTTTCTCATTCCCGTAAAGCCTGCGTAACTCCATGGTCAGTTCGGAGCCGATCTGCCCAACGGAGCCCGTGACAAGAATCCTCTTCATTGGCCTACTTGGCATGATGACACCCATGTTAATAGGTAGTGGGAACGTATTCGGTTATCAACCGTTAACATCTTTATGCTTTACCCCCTACTTCAAAAGGGGGGTACTGACGCTTGAGATGGAGATCAGTAAAAGCTGTGATATTTGACCTGGACGGAACCCTGATCAAATCCAACATAGACTTCGTCAAGATGAAGAATATGATAATCGCTCACTTCCGAAGTTTAGGAGTTAACTCGGAAGATTTCTCACCTTTAAGGCCGACCTTCGAAATCGTGCAGAAGGGAATAGAACTACTTAGGAAGAAATGGCCCGAAGGGATTGTTTCGGAAGTTAGACGACACATCGACGAGATCATGACTGACGTGGAGATGGAGCAGATTGACTCCGTCTCTGTCATAGCTGGTGTTTCAGAGACTATGAAATTGTTAAGAGAGAAGGGAATCAAGATTGGGATTTTGACTCGAAGCTGCCGAGAGTATGCGCTTAAGAGTTTAGAAACAACGGGGTTGTCAAAACTAGTTGATTCTGTTGCTGCAAGAGACGATGTTGATAGGCCAAAACCTGATCCAAATCAGGTTATGATGCTCGCTGATGAACTGGATGTGAAACTCGAGGAAAGTCTTATGGTCGGCGATCACCCGATAGACGCTCTGTGTGCAAAGAATTCGAATGTCCATTTCATCGGGGTCTTGACTGGGTCCTCTGATGCGGATGCTTTCGAGAAGATCGGATGCAGATTCATTGGCAGCGTCAATGATCTGCCCAGACTGCTACTCTGAGGCTCATAAGCCGTTGTCCAAAGATCTTTTATCCTTTAATCCATGATTCTCCAGATGATTTAGAATAGAAGATAGAATTGAACTCGGTGAAATCTATTCAAGTATGTTACAATTTTGCATGAGGAATTTGAGTTTTGAGAAATCCGACAGCTTTTTTGAAAGAAGAATATGGGGAACTCGTTAGGAATGAACTTGACTGGAAACTTCATGTCCTACAAGGAAGTAGCAGCCCAAGATGTGTTGTTGATGGAAAGAACGTGCTTATGCTTTGTTCGAATAACTACTTGGGCTTGAGCAACCACCCAAGACTCAAGGAGGCTGCGATCAACGCGATAAAGACTCACGGGGTCGGATCTGGGTCAGTCAGACCGATCGCTGGAAATATGGATCTCCACTTGGAGCTTGAAGAGAAGCTGGCTAAATTCAAACATACGGAGGCCTCGTTAGTCTATCAAACCGGTTTCGCCGCGAATGCAGGCTTGATACCGCAGCTAGCCGGTGAAGGAGATACTGTAGTCAGCGACGAACTGAATCACGGAAGCATAATCGATGGAGTACGTTTGAGCAGAGCAGAACGAGCCGTCTACAGACACTGCGATGCGAACGACCTCGAACACGTGTTGAATGAGGCGGAGAAAAGGAACCCGAGAAGGATTCTGATCGTTACGGACGGGGTTTTCAGCATGGACGGAGATATAGCCCCGGTTGATAAGATAGTTCAACTAGCCCAGGAACATGGTGCAATGACCTATGTCGATGACGCCCACGGCGACGGAGTTCTAGGGGAGAAGGGACGTGGGATAGGATCCCACTTCCATCTCGAAGGAAAGATCGATGTCGAGATGGGAACTTTCTCAAAGGCGTTTGGAGTTGTTGGCGGATATGTATCTGGAACAAGAGATCTTGTAAACTTCGCCTTGAACAGGTCTAGGACATGGCTATTAAGCGGGTCCCACCCTCCACCCGTAGCAGCAGCATGCATAGCTGCGCTGGAAGTATTAGAATCTGAGCCTTGGCATGTAAGGAACCTCTGGGAGAACACTAGATACTTCAAGAAAGCGTTGAGCGACCTAGGCTTCGACATAGGTAAAAGTCAAACACCGATTACACCTGTGATTGTGGGAGAAAGTTCTGTCGCACGTAAACTAAGTAGTAGGCTCTTTGAGGAAGGCGTCTTCGCACTTCCCATAGTCTACCCGATGGTTGCTAGAGACAAAGCCAGAATCAGGACGATGATGAATGCGGCTCTGACAAAGGAAGACTTGGACTTCGCGTTAAGCAGATTTGAGGAGATTGGAAGAGAGCTTAAAGCGATCTAGCTACGATGCTTCGAGAGTCGATGATTCGCCGCGGTTATCGGTAAGCTGCAGAAGCCATATACATAACCGCTCGGAATTCTTTGTATAAGAGTAGGTTATGAAGTGGTGCTAATGGGCATAGAGCAGAGCAATGTCAACGCATTAATGAGGTTAGGTTTGACTGAGTACGAGGCCAGAATATATATCGCATTAATCAAGAGCGGACCGAGCAGAGCCGGTGAACTCAGCTTCCTAAGCGATGTACCTCGGACAAAGACTTACGGCGCACTTAAAGAACTCATGCACAAGGGCTTGGTCATAGGCATACCTGAAAAACCTGAGAGATATCTCGCTGCATCGCCAAATGAGACTTTGTTTCCTCTCGTAGAGAGATTGAATCAAGACTTGAGAAGGGCAGAGGAAACAATTCAAAGTCTAGCGTTGAGCTACGAATCTATGAAGTACGTCCGCAAAGTAGAACCCTACGAGAAGAGTGAGATCTGGACTCTCAAATGGAGAACTGAAATCTATAAGAAACTCAATGAAATGTTCAACAACGCGGACAGTTCTATTCACGTGACAACGACTTCAAATGGAATAGTGAGATCATACAAGTCGAATGCTCGAGCGCTCGAGAAATGTAAGTCCAAAGGCGTCAAGATACGCTTCATCGCTCCGATCTCAAAGCAAAACGCAAAAGTTGCGGCAGAGTTCATGGAAATTGCAGAGATACATTGCTTGCAGATGCAACCTATAATACAAAGCGCCTGTACTGACGGTAAATCTTTACTTTTCACAGAGGCGGTTCCAGATGACCAAGACACGACAGAAGGAAGGGATGAAGCGATCTGGACTACAAACCCGTTTCTGATAAGAGCAAGCGACTGGTCATTCAACTACCTTTGGGAGCGTCTCCCACCGGCCAGAACAGTATTGAAAGATCTTTGATATACTGGACAAGTCATCTGATTCAGAGAAGATAACTCTGGAAAAACTCTTAAACCTACGGGCATCTTGCATTACACACAGTGGCCGCCGTAACGTAGAGAAGACGTCAATAGGTCTTTGCGGAACTTGGTAGCGTATAGGCCTGTGGAGCCTAGAGAGCGCCATAGGAATAGCGCTCGGGTTTAGGCCGGGTTCAAATCCCGGCGGCGGCCCTAACATCACGCTTAAATCAGCTTGCTCTTCTCCTACAAGAGGATGATGGGCCGGTAGTTCAGTCTGGTATGCCAGTCTTTCTGGGCTAAGGAACGTCCGGTTTGCAAGGATTGAGACTCCCGAGAAACCGGAAGGTCGCGGGTTCAAATCCCGCCCGGTCCACCATTTGCCGCACGTGATTCAAGCTGATTTTGAGCTTGTTTTTGGCTGAAGGCAAACATGCAATTGGCTCTAGCCCAAAAGATGTGGGGGTTCTTGCTGATTGCTTTCTAAATCAACAGCTGCGGTATGTAGCTAATGTCAGGTAGGATCAAGTTGGGTTTCTGTTTCGGGTTGTCAACTTTCTCAGCAGCCTCCCTCTTCGTCGAACCTGTGAGAACAAGAATAGTGAACCCCCCGACCTCTTTTCCAGCTTGAATATCTGTGTCCAACCTGTCACCTACGAAAACGGTTTCACCAGCGGCAGTTCCCAATCTGTCGAGAGCAATCTTGATGATGTGCTCAAATGGCTTCCCTACGATTTCAGGTCTAGCTCCGGTGGCTGCAGAGATTGCTGCGACTATTGCACCAGCTCCGGGCCTGAATCCTTGCTCGACCGGAATAGTTGGATCGATATTTGTGGCAATGAGTTTAGCGCCAGAGAAGATGGCTTGGCATGCGAGATTCAGTTTCTCGTAAGTGAAGTCGGGATCAAGGCAGGCTACGACAAACTCTGCTTTTTCTATCTCATGCGCGGCGACCATTGTATGTCCAGTCTTCTCCAATTCTTGAACGAGTCCTTGCCCGCCGACCGGGAAAATTGTTGCTTTGCCGTATTTCTTGCTCAAGAAGATTGCTGTCGCCGTCGCTGAGGTCAGAATATTATCCACATCTGCTTCAATCTCCATTTCTTTCAGTTTCTCAGCATACTGCTCCGGCGTCCGCGTCGCATTATTCGTAAGAAAAAGAATCTTCTTTCCTAGTTTTCTGAGATGAGCAATAGTCTCCGCAGCGCCGGGAATCGGAATACTCCCTCTATAGATGCAGCCATCTAGATCGAAGACGAAAGCCCTGAAGTCTCTCAGCATCGTCTCACCAGTCTACTTTTTCGAAAGGATACAAGAGATGTCGCGATTTTAGGTTTTGGGATTAGAAGTGCCATGATCCGCGTAGCGGGGGGTGGATTCGAACCACCGTTCGAGCCCTTGGCCTTAGGCCAAGAGTATCTCAGGGTTTCGCCGAGCATGGCTCATATGAGCCCTGCGGGTTAAACCTGGCTACCCCACCCCGCTTCACTGTGGAAACTGCCTCAAATCGTTTCCTCGTATAGCTAGAAAAGAGCATCCTTAAATCTTTTTATTCGCTCCCATCTTCGAATAATCCTCAGTTTGAGTGATTGCAGTGAGAAATAATTTCCGTGTGCTGTACAATCCTCCTCTGGATTCAGCGATGTTTGTCGTTGGTCTGCCAGGCTTGGCGGATTCTGGGAGGACAGCTGCTCGACTACTTATCGATTTCGTGAATGCGAAGCTCTTCGCGGAGTATTATAGCAGTCGCTTTCCCGACAATGTGGTGATAGAAGATAGTGGGCTTTGTAGGCTGCCGCGCTACGAGTTCTATGAGAGTTGCTCGTCTCAACCCAATATCGTTGTTCTCAGTGGCGATGCGACTATTGCGGAGGAGGAACCTAAGGCACACTATGAGGTGTTTAATCAAATCGTGAATTTTGCTTTGAAACTCAAGTCAAGATGCATCGTCGCTCTAGATAGTATTAGGCCTATAGCTGAAGAGAAGAACGCGGTGTACGGGGCTGCTACCAAAAGAGGTCTCGCTAGTAAGCTTGAGAGCGGCGGAGCGAAACTCTTTAAGAAGAATCAGCTGCCGGGATATTCTGGGATGGTCTTGGGTTTATCCAGTCTTCACGGCATCGATGGGCTTGGAATATTCTCGACGACAACCTCTTTGATGCCTGATAGAGACGCTGCATTGAATATCTTCAAGTTTCTGGTCAAGACTTTTGACGTGAAGCAGGTAAAAGCATAGGACTCCGATCTACGGGTCATGCCACTTCTCGATCATGGATCTCGGCGGGTTTGTCTTCTCTCTACCGTATCTCGATAGGGGTTTGGTCAGATGCCTATGAGCTCTGGCTGGTGGAATATACAGTGTCTCCTTTATCGTTCTTCCTAGCGCTATATTGACCTTCTTCGCTTCTCGCATGTTCAGTTTACATCTTCTACATCTAAACCCTTGCTCTCTGCCAGCTGACTCCATGCGTCTGCCGCATTTCGGGCATCTGGGATTTTCTACGATCGTGTGCTCAGCCAGTTTCAAGATTTTGATCTTCTCAAGGTTTACAGTTTTAGGATAGGCGACAGAGCCTTTCCTAACGCCGCCGTAGACTTCAACCATATCGTCTTCAATCAAACCTTTGACTGTCTTTCTGAAGCTTCCGGTAGGTTCGTATGCGGCGGCATCTATTCTTCCTGTGTTGTCGCTTATGCTGAAGATTACATGCCTGCCAGTTACTGTCCTCGGTCTTGCGGCTGCTCTACCTTGAACTACGACTGGTCTAAAGGGTCTCGCTTGGCTTACGGATACTATTCTGCGGAGATGAGAATCTGTTCCATGATTGGTTCGGAATATCACCCATCGCTCAACCTCTTCTTCGACTGTGAGCATACCTTGAGCTTGCAGGAGAGCTTCTGGACTCTCTCCGCGAATTCCATAGAGAATCGGGTCAGGCCCATGTGGCGTTATCAGTACCCGTTTACTCTCGTAGTCGTAATTGTTGAAGGTTAGAGGGTTAGTTTTCGAATCCATCTGGATGACTGATCTCTCATCAACTCTACGGTTGCTTCCTCTGTTTTCCGGCGTTCTGTAAGCGATAATCTCGTAAGTGTGATCGCTCTGTAAGGTCTCGCCGATCGCCGCCAAGGCGCCTATTAGACCTCTTTCACCTCGAATCAAATTGAACTGGACATTGAATCTCGCTGCCAGAGATTTCGCTTCAGCAATTGAAGCGATATCCTGTATGACCTTTTTTGAGAATTCTGATAGCCCAACGGGTACATCCCCTTTCAAGAACGCCACAGCTGGATCAGTCTTATCGTAGGTCAGATCAGAATTCTCTTTCACTACGTTCAAAGTCGCTTCCTTAACGGAATCTATGCTCTTTTCTTGGCAGAGAAGACGCAGAGATACAGCGGCGTTCCCACGAGTTTTCCATGGTATGTTCGGGTTCAACCTTACAATATTTGGGTAGTCATTAAACCTGCATCCTAAATCTTCAAGTCTTCTAACGAGAAGTGCGGCTATATATGTAGTACAGCCCATTCTAGGTGAGTCTGTATCATCTATGCCTATGTGAAAGGCTACATCCATTCTCTACACCCGGAGACGACGCGTAGCGCCCCGGCTAGTTTAGGAAGATACCGTATCGAGAGCGCCTTTATCGAATCTCTCTCTGGCTAGGTTGAAGATAAAGTGTAGGCTATCGTCGGAAACAGGTGTAGAGGTTAGGCTGGTATGGGAACTGTAGAGGAACCGTTCGGGACTACAAGTACATCCGTCAACAGCTCAGGTTTCAAACTTTTGAGAGCATCATCGAGTTCTTCGTAGAAAGTAACTCCAACACTCTGCCAGAACGCTTTAAGGTCTGAAGGAGCTTCAGGCGATACGACTACATAGTTCCTCATCGGCTCATCGATTGCAAGTCTATTGATTTTCTCGAGGGTCTCATTGAAGTCGCCCGCAGCCGCTCGTTCTTTCAGTTTCTTAAGTACTTCCTGTGGCTCCATGTTCGAGTATCTTCTCATCTCCTTCTCGAACGTTTTGCTCCCTATCCCATTCTTCATCGATGCGACGAGAATAGTCACAGGTTTTGGATGATTGTTCAGCTTCACTATATTACTTGCGTGCGAGCATGCTTTGAGAGCTTGATAAAAGTTCTGGCCCAGAGGCATCTCAGCGACAGCGATCACTAATGGGGCCGGTTGCGCTTTTACAGCGTAGATGCTCTGGCTATAGTCTGCGAGAGCTTGATGGGTCGCCTTAGGTTCTCCATAGCCTATCAGTGCTGGAACATCATCTTTGTTCGGAACGAAGTCTATGATTCTATGTTCTACGCCCCTTTCTTTCTTGAGCAGCGAAGGCACTTCATTCATATCTTCCCTAACAGGATTCCCTTTGATAATCAATTCCTTGGAATCCATCTTCCCGACTGAAAGCGAATGGTTCTTAGATATAGTCTTGAGGCTCGCGCATCCTGGAACGAGAGCTTTCGCCCCCCCTTCCCAACCGGCGAAGTAGTGGGGTCGAACGCACAATGAAGAGAGGATAAAGTCGCATTCCAAAATTTCCTTATTAAGTTCGATTTCTGTCCCTCTCGAGGTGACTCCGACGAATTCGTATTTGCTCAACGGATTCTGCGTTGAAGAGTTCCTTATCTTATACCAGAACTTTGTCAGAAGCTCTCGACCGGCGACCTCTTCAACAAAGTCTATCTCGGGAACAACATGTGTTCCAGAAGCAATAACGATTTTGAAGTCATCGGTCTTCGTCTCCATTTTCCTAACAAGCGACGGTAGATACGGCGTATGGACCCTGGTGTTGTCTGAGACTATTATCGCTGCGCTCCGGATCTTCTCGTCGTCCAGCTTCTTTGAGTTTATCGGGTTATTGAAAGCCTCTTCCACTAGCTTTTCAACGGGTTTTGTAGCAGGAATCTCTCTAGGAAAAACCCAGCGGATATTCTTAGGTGACAACATCCTAGAGTGAACGAATTTATCTTTATCGTATGGTATTGATACTGTTTCTTTCTTCATACGCGTAAACCCGCATGATGCGATATTCTGACTCTTATTTAAAGATACTCATTTGATGATGCGGCTCTAGCACAGCTTTCCGTCCGTTACTTGGGAGATGTTCATAGGATAGACTCCGTATTTTCGTCCTGCATCAACCATTGCCAAACAGTTTTCCAGCTTTGCATCCGTGTACCAAGAGTTGCTTGAGCTAAGGATATAGCCTCCGCCAGGCGCAGCACGTTCAAGACATTCTTTTGTCTCTTCAACTATCTCTTCCTTAGTCTTCCTGCAGAGGCTGTCAACCGCGACGTTCCCTATCAGAACGAGTCTGTCACCGTATCGAAGTTTTACATCTCTGATATTCATGCCGGCGGTGGGGTCTAATGAATGCAGGCCATCTACTATGCTGGCCAGATCATCGATAATTGGGTTCAAGTTACCGTCGCTATGCTTTATGAATCTAAGTCCAGCTTTGCGTGCAGCCTCGACTTGTCTTCGCAGGTTTGAGAAGACAACATCTTTGAAGAACCTAACTGGAACTAGGGGTCCTCTCTTTTCAGAGTAGTCTCCTCCACTAATGATAAGGTCAACCTTGGTGTCGGCGACTTGCTTTATCAGCTCTATGTTGAAATCCGTTATGCGTTCAATCACTCGTCGAATGAAGTTGGGGTTTTCATAAAACCATCTTACGAAGTTCGTGACCTTGAACATCTCCTACGCATGAGCGAACGGATCTCTTATGAAAGCAGCCAAAGCCATTTCGTCTCCGATGTTCTTCTTCATCTCCGCTATTGCAAAAGTCCGACCCGAAGCGTTTGGGTCTGGGAAGGGAAACCGCTCAAAGTCTTCGGGGGCGGCGAAGATGCTGTCGGTCGGAACCCACGTCTTGCATTTTGAATCGTAGGAGAGAACTCTGCCCCACTCATCAGTAATTGTGCCGTCAGGGTTCTTCTGAGGGCTCCATCCATCAGGCGCCGACAGGTCACACTGTAACAATTCAAATCCCAGTGTCCTGTACGCGAGTGCAACCGTCGAGACCTTGCTAATTTCAGCTCTTCTACCAGCTGAAACCGGTGTTTGAAGCGATGTTTCACCAATGAACTTGGTCTGGGTTATCGTCTCGAGATGCCGTGGGTCGATAGACATCTCAGTCATTGGGACTAAGTCAGGTTCCTCATGATCTAAAGTCCTCATAACCCTCTCTTTCTTGTTCATCTTTAGTTTCCTCAGTGATACTATTTCCTCAGTGCGCGCACAGCTGCATCTACGGCTTCGATAGCATCGCTGCCATATCCGTCAGCCCCAATCTCTCTCGCGAAATCTAGTGTTATTGGTCTACCTCCTACAAGAACCCTCACTTTTTTCCGCAGTCCTGCCTCTGCCAATCCATCTAGTGTCTCTTTCATCTCGTCCATGGCGATTGTGAGAAGGCACGACATTCCGACGATGTTTGGATTTTCCTTCTCCACCGCCTCAATAAATTTCTCCTTGGAAACATCAACGCCTAGGTCTATGACTTCAAACCCGGCAGAGGATAGCATGATTGAAACCAAGTTCTTGCCTATGTCGTGAAGGTCGCCTTTCACGGTGCCTATGACAACTTTTCCTAGGACTTGGTTGCTGGAGCTTTGAAGGTACGGCCTCAGCATCTTCGATAGCTCTTGAGCCATTATCCCACTCATAATCAATTCGCTTAGGAAGTATTCCCCCTCTTCATACTTTCTTCCAGCCGTCGACAACCCTTCCCTCATGCTTTGAATTATCTTAGGCGGGGGAATCTTCTCTGCCAGCGCCATCTCGACGCGACTTTTCATTTCGCCTACGCCCAAGACTTCCGCGAATGCGTGTTCTATCTCTTCGAGAAGATCCCCTTCTCCGAGAAGACTCGTCTAAGCAGCCTCCTGAGGATGCGCCAGATATTCTGTCATCTGATCGGTAGATAACGCTTTGCTAATTCAAGCGGCGTTATGAAATACTTTTGTATTCAAAAAGATTGGCGATGAAGAATATGCGAGAATCAAAGAAGCTATTAGAAGAAGTTCTTAACTCCGAAAAAGAAGTAGGGAAGTGTAAGCGTTAAGTGCCCTCTACGACAATCATCGTGAGCGTCGATCTGACCTTATCGAGCCTACGTATCTTCCAGGTTACAACTTCCTTAAGTTTGTCCATACTGTCCGCTTCAACCTTCGCAACTATATCGTACACTCCGTAGACGACGTAGGATTCCTTCACATTCGGCAGCTTCTTCAGCTCTTTTAAGACTTCATCCTCGGATCCTATCTCAGCGTTTATCAATACGAACGAAAGAGGCATTTTCAAGCAACCTCCAGATGAGCAAGTTTGATCTCAAGAATGTTAAAAAGGTTACCCCGATAGCTCTGCTTATCTCCTAGAGCGTTTCTTTGACAATACTCTAGTCGAAACAACTGTGATCGCCAGGATGGAGACGAGAACTACCTGCAGCAACGAGAATTCTGGGATAGGTGTGACTGATATGGTAACCCTACCGAAAGCCTCGCCATACCCGGGCACCAAGGCTCTAACCGAGATCGAGTAGGCAGATGTCTCTACAGAGTTCTCTCCAATCCATTCAACAGCCTTTCCGTTTGTTGAGTTAAGATACCCACCGTCGCATGTCCATGTGTACTCGGCTAAGTCGCTCAGGACCCCATTGACGTACGTCTCCGCGGTAATGACGTATGAAGATTGAATAGTTTCACCTATTCGTTGGAGTATGACCCTTAGCTGGACTAAAGAGAAAGGCGTTCCAGTTTGACTTAAGATGATGTTGACTTCTGTCTCAGACGATCCTGTGACTATGACTGTGTAGGATTGGCTCACGTATCCAGGAGCTGAGTAGGTGAATGTATACGTTCCTTCAGTAAGATGGATTACGTATCCTCCGTCTTGCGAGAATTCCCAAATCGAAGCGGAGTTTATTGTAGCCCATGAGAGTGGAACTGGAGACCCCGTAGCATTCAATCCTCTAACTATCCCCAAAATCCTGCCCAGCCTATTGACGTTGAAATCAACTGAAACAATGAATTCGATTCCTGGTAAGTTAACTGAAACCTCTATCGTCTGCCTGTATCTGTAGGTGTAACCGAAATCCAAGATCTGGATGAAGTATGCTCCCTGTTCTAGCCCGTAGTCATTGAAGCGTGTGCCATCAGGCGCAACATAATAGAAATGGTTGGGCCCACCGCAGAATCCGTAGACCCGAAAAATGAAGCCTATACTGCCGACCGGTACAGTCAATGTTTGTGCGCCTGATAGAAGCCAAGTTGGGCTCCGAGCCTCGATCCTAACGAAGACATCTTCTGTCAAAGCCGTGGAGTACAATTGGTCTTTCTTTATGGCAACAGTTCCGTTTATTCCAGCGCCTAACTGAAGGATCACGCTCGCTCGCGCTCCCATTCCCGACTGAACCCATACAGTGGACTGTTTTCTCTGAACGTAGCCATATGTGAATGCATTCACTAGGTAGTCGCCTTCAGCGACCGAGCTTGGCAGGCTTCCTCGATAGATAATCAAGTCAAGGGGCCAGTTGTTCCCTGTGTAGGTGACATTTGCTCTAAACTCGCTCACATCGGGACTCAGAGAAAGTTGCTTGTCGGCATAGCCTATAATCGACCCTGTGGCTGACTCATAGTAGTATATTCGTAGCCAGTATCCTTGCAGCCCGAAACGCCAAGCAACTATCGATTGAGGGTTCCCGGTCGGTGGGTGAGTATCCATTGAAACGACAGTCGTCTTTACAGCACCAGTCCGAGTTACCCAGATTTCTACTGTAGAGTTGCCGCCCTTCGCGAGGCTTATGTAAGCGATACTTGGTTGGATGTAGCCTCTCAACCATATGTAGATGCTATATGGGGATTCTTCGAGACCGTAGTCCTTCTGTCTCCAGATGCCTGAGAGCGTCTTATTGTAGAATTCACTGAAACCAAGTATGTAGAATCTGATAGTGTTAGAATTGGCGTATAGAGTCTTTCCATCCATTCCTGTACCATTCATCAATGTCAGGCCTTTCAAGAATCCTGTCGGATCGAATGCCTCGATGATGATGTGCCCACCATAGTATGTGTCTGTAGCCGTAGAGAGGGTTGCCATCTCGGATTCTCTAGGCGTCTCAGGCAGACGAATCTTTCCTGAGATGACCCCGCCGTAAACCAGTGTAATGTTTGCTGTGACGCTGCTCTCAGGCATAACAAGTGTGGGCACAGTGGTTGCGCCTTGAGTATAAGCGAAAACCCAAGCTTTCAGATTATAGACGCCCGGTCCGAAGCCTATGTATTCCAACCCTGTAATAGTGAAGTTGTCTGACTTCTTATTTGCTGAAACGTTGGAATATCCGCCTACGAACCTTCCGTTCAAATCGTATGCTTCAACCGTGTAATTGAGCAAATTGAAGCCTAGAGTTTTCAGCCATGGATTATCGAGTGAGTTTATGCTCTCGCCGCTGGGAGTCGTGTAGAATACTGTCCCTTCGATCTTGCATCCTCTACTCAGAGTGATATTGATCTGATAAAGGTTCTCCGTCTTCTTCAACGTGATAAGCTGAGGCACTTCAGTTAGAAGATACGCGAAACCGGTCTCAGGGCAGTAGCCAGCCGAGGCTTCGAGCTTGTATGTTCCCGGCGCCCACAAACCCGTCAGGTTGTAGTATCCTGTACGGGAATTAACGTAAGCTCTCGCTTTCGCCCCGGTATCCACCTCAGTAGCATAGACTATTCCATTCGTTCGAATAGAGATTCCATGCGTGTAGTAGTATGAAGGTGGGTCGAGTATGTATCCTGAGATGCTGGAGGGATCCTCTCTCATACTGACGGGGACCGAGAGGTTCTCTGTCGGTCTTGGAGGAAAAATCGGTCTTCCATAGGGTGACAGGCTCGTAGCGATGTATATTGTGAAATTGTAGATTCCTGCGACGCTTGGAGAATGAAGGTTCTTCATAAAGACGTATTGAGGATGGCTGAAAGGTAGATATCGAGGGCTATGTATCTCGACTCTGAATGGAGCATCCTCCTTGTATGGATAGTGCAGCGAATCATCTGTTACCAGATAGTAGAAGTAGTCATCTGTTATTGTAGAAGATAGGAAAGCCGTATCATTCTCTGCATGTGGCGCAATGAATTCTCTGGGTATTCCAATTCTGACGGCTATCCCATCTTGTTTAACTGTGATCGTTATGTCGCCTACGGTTCCGAAGAAGACTCCCCAGTAACTTGAAGGAGTGATAGAGGCTGCCTGAGCGTGAACAGCCACGGGCCCCAGAGACTCGAAAAGAGCCGCGAAAACTAGGACCGCCACTAGGATTGCTTCGGATCGACTGTTCATCTTAAGTTATCTTCTCAATCTTTTAGGATGTAACGTATTCGCCGGTGAACATGTTAAGAATTGAATACAGGAAGAAATCAAGCGGAAATTTAGCTGCGAATAGGTCCTTACACGAAGCAGTCAATCGCTCTTCCACGGTCCCCGTCGACTAAACAAAGAAGTTGAAGATGACAAAACTTATGACAGTAAGCACCAGAACGTGTTTGAGTCCATGTTTCACCGAGCCAGAGCTCATCTTCCCTCCAGCGAGGCCGCCGAACACAGCTTCAACAATCGCCATGTATAGGAATATCTGTGAGTAGGTCTCGACTGGGACAGGCTTTGCTCCGAGAAAGCCGAGTCCACCCATGGAACTTACGCTGGCGAAGAACTGTGTTACGATTATGAAGACTGTCACTAGAAAGACAAAGAAGGAGATGTAGATTAAAGCAATGTACGGGCGCATCTGGGTCTTCCTCTTTCTCTCTATACTTTGAAGCTCTTCGATATGCCGGTTCACGGAGTCGATGCTTTCTTGTATATCTCCCCCAGCCTTACTTGCCTCTAGAATCAATAGCGTCGTCCTCCTCGCCAAAGGCGTATCGCATCTGTCGCTAAATGACTGGAGCGCTGTTTCCAGTGGGACCTTCCAAGTCAATTGGGCAACGGTTTTTCTTAGCTCTTCAGTCAAGGGTCCGTAGTCTCTTTCAGCATTGACCTCAATAGCACGAGTCAAAGTCATACCAGTCCTTCCAGCTTCCGCTATGTCACGCAGTAGACTCGGGAGGTTGTTGTCAATCGAATCTTTCCTCCTGATGTCAAAATAGTATGTTGCGGAAGGAAGAACCAAAGCTGAAAGGAACCCGACGATTAGAAAATCATCCCACGAGGCTGAGACTATCCGCCTATAAGCTAGGATTCGACCTATATGGACGCCGACCTCCCCTTCTGAGATTGAAGCAGGATAATCGTTGACATATAGCCATAATGTGGTGATAGTGCTGTTGGTGTATTCCCTAAGGTCTATCTTATCGGTCGTCATGGCAACTTGAGCTGGAGCTGAAAGGATTTGTCTTACGGCTCCTCTCGATGTCTGGATCGAGAGACGAAGAACAGCATTCTGCGTTGTGGAAAATTCTATCGCTAAGTAAGGATACCTGTTAGTGTCTATCGAAACCTCCCGTTTATACCCTACCGACTCCAACTCTGTGCTGTTGCATTTCAACCACATGTATCCTCTCGCGATTCCATATTGACCTTTCTTGACTCCTTGAGCAGAACCGAAAGACCACAATGTTGCATTTTGAAAATCGTCTATCAATGTAGGGTTAGACCAGTCGATAACGACTATCGGCTGATGCGGGAAGGTGTAGATGAAGCCGACCGCGAAGACAGATGCCCCTATAAGCACAGATACCGCCCAGATGATTCTCACATTTCTCCTTGTTACTTTGATCGGCCTTCACCTATCCTTTCGGCTGAATCATCTCTATGAGGACGAGGAACATGAGGCCGCAAAGAGGAATCAGCCCGAATGTCAAGAAGTACATTAGGTAGAAGACATCGACCCCCCAGACCGTTCCTCCAACCGAAGCCATGACTGCCAACATGATGACTAGAAGCAGCGGGAAGGCTATCAGCATTATAACGTAGATCTCAGCCACTATCCCCAATGAGTCGAGAAACTGTTGAAGCCTCATACTTCTTCTTTGCATGAGCTGCCTCGTCGTGTTCAAGAAATACTTCTTGACATTCCCTCCAGTCCGTATTGTTGCAGCGAAGCCTCTGAGCATGTTGGAGTATAGAGAGGAGGGTGATCTCTCGATTTCAGAGTCAAGGGCTGACAGTGTGTCGTATCCCAGCAGGTCTATCTTCCCAACTATAGACTTTATCTCGTTGGAAAGAAGGAACTTCGGGTCTTTCATAGCTGTTGAACGGAGAATCCTCTCAGGAGGAACTCCAGCGCAAGCTAGAACAGTCATGTAGCTAGACGTGTAGACCAAATTCTCTTCAAGCCTCTCCTTGCGGGTCATCCTCTTGTACGTCGGGAAGGAGTAGACGATGAAAAACGTTAGACATCCTACAGCCAGCGAGAGTATCAGGCTAAGCAACATGAAATATGGAAATTGCAGAAAATTCTGGATAATAGGTATCATACCCATCAGCCAAGGAAATAGAATGAACAGGATGACCAAGACGACGAAGGAGAGTACTGCCGATAGAATGAATGAAAACCAGATGAGGCTGACGTACGCTTTGAAGGTAGCTCTTAGCCCTGACTGATGCAGTACGGGTTTAAGGCTCTTAAAGAGTGGTAAGGTCCTGTCCAATCGTTTTCCGAGAAGATTATACGCGAAGTGATAGAGTGTAGAATGGCTTTCTTCGCCCCGGGCTTCAAGTGCCTTTGGCTTTCGCTTATCCTTCGATGCGTTGAACAACCTCATTCAGCTTCCCTTCCGGATTTTCTCTAGAACGGCAGCTGGGTCGAGATAGTAAGACCTGATGAGTTCAACTACATCCTTGTAGTCACGTACCTGAGTCTTGGCCATCCATTGAATCAGCTGCTTCCTGTTCTCAAGCTCTTTCATGGCAACGTCAAAAGCAACCCCTTGCCTCTTCACAAGTTTCTCAAGGACATAGCTTCTACCAGTGTATACGAAAGAGTCTGTCCTCGGGTCCCATTTGAAGATCTCATTCGTCAAGATGTCCTTCGTTAAGGGATCTACTCCAACGATCTCGCTTACGCTAACGATCCGCCTCACAGATTTGTCGCCCAATCGAACGCGCGATTGAACAGCGACCACATCTATGGTCGTTATGAGTGGCCGAGGTATGTTCATAGGTTCACTTTCGAGTCGATGAATTGCAGCTTCAACCGAGTCTGCGTGGAGAGTGGCCAAACCTCCGTGGCCTGTAGCGACCGCTTGAACCAGTGTGTACGCCTCGGCGCCTCTAACTTCGCCGACTATTATGTATTCAGGTCTCTGCCTCATCGCGTTCTTGAGCAAGTCATACAACGATATCTCCGAGACTTTGCCGCTTACACCGAATCCTGTCCTTACAACGGAAGGAAGCCAATTCTCATGCGGTAGCTGAAGCTCGGCCGTATCCTCTATCGAGACTATCTTAGCTGTCGGTTTAATGAACATTGACAGCATGTTGATGGTAACTGTCTTTCCTGAAGCTGTTCCTCCGACGACGATAACTGACGCTTGCCTCTCAACGGCATACCAGAAGTAGGCTGCCATCTCAGGCGATAGCGTGTTGAAGATGATCAAGTCTGTTATTGTGAAAGGTCTCTCTCGAAACTTTCTAATAGTGAAGGATGACCCTCTACGAGTGACCTCCTTCTCGTAAGTCAACTGTATGCGGGATTGATCTGGCAGGCTTGCGTCAACAACCGGTTGAGCTATCGAGATAGCTCGACCAGTCATATAGGTCAATTTCACTATGAATTTATCTAGTTCTTCAGCTGTCTGAAAGACAACGTTCGTAGGAATCGATTCATACTGTTGATGCCAAATAAATATTGGAAGCCCATAACAATTGCAGGAAATATCTTCTATCTTGGTATCCTTCATTAACGGGTCGATCTTGTCGAAGTAAACGAAGTCTCTAACAATATAATACGCAATCTTGTCGAATGATGAGGCATCCACCTTCAGCTTGTAGTTCTTAATTATCGCTTGGATCAGCTTCTTTAGATAACTGACTGTCTTTTCACTTGATCCCAATTTCTTGAAATCGACATTGAGCTCGTCTGTAAGAAGCTCCTTTATCACATTAAGCTGTTTCTTCTCAACCTCTGAAAGAGGAACCTCTGAGACTAGATATTTGATTTGTCCAGTACTTTCCTTGACGATGATCGCTTCCGCGAAAGGCTTATTGAGGTAGTACCGGTCGAGGATAGCCATTTGAATCGCGTTGAATTCAGATTGATAGCGACTTCTTTGCGTGTTAATGATGCTATTGTAGAGTTGTGGGATGCCGACCTTCCAGTTTACGCTCGAAAATATGTTGCTTAGAAAGCCTTTCTTTGCAACGTTGGGCTTGGATAAGGCTTCAATATCGTATCGTAGTCTCTTCTTGCCTTCTTTGCCGTATTTCTTCTGATAGTGACTTTCCAGTTCTCTCCGGATGAGTTGCATCTCTTTCTTATCGTAGTTCGTCTTCGGTTTGACTACTTCATTTAGCAGTACTTCTTGACTCATAATCTGTCAACTCTATGTGACTCGTTTGAAAGTCTCAGCCATTATTCCTCTCTCTGTTATTGAAAAAGGTAGGAAAAGTGGTTCAGAACGTGCTCTTCTCATCTTCCAGAAACGTATCTTCCCTTCAAAGTAGGTCTCCCCTATCGCAAGGTCGATAACAGAGTCTGCGAGATGCGACAGTGTAGCTATGGTCTTCTCATCATGCATAGATTGTATCAGAGGTAGAAAGGCTAGTCCTTCAGTCTTCCTTACTTGTGCTGAGAGTATCTCAAGGAGCTCAACAACATAATGGAGCTGCTGGGTAAGAAGCACATCGGAGAGCGAGTCGACGACGACTACGTCTTCATTTCCCAGCTTCGATAGAATTTCAGTTCGAATTGAGACGGACAAGTCGAACTGAGAATCCACTGTGTCATTGCGCGTCTTCAAAAGGAGAGCATCTATCCTTCGGGTGCAGCCGTCAACAAACGTCCATCTCTTCTTTTCTTCAAAGCTGACCGTCGCCCATTCGTAGAGACTCATTTCCTCCCTTATGTACTGAGGCTCCTTCAAGATCGTCAGGTAGAAGACCTTATGCCCGACACGCGCGAGGTTGTAGGGAACCTGTTGACAGAACATTCGAAGTGCTGTTTCTGAGTTGCTCAGGACTAGAACTAGGCTTCCGCTAGGCAGCCCTCCTCCAAGTCTCTCATCGAGACCTCCGATACCTGTTCTCATCCTCTTCTCTTTCATTTCCTGCCACTTTGGATTCACTCGATGGGGCGGGTCTTGAAAACTGCTTTTCTAACTCTTCTCGTTACTTCAGGATGGCTTTCTACAGCAACACCGTCTTGAGTTATCACAAACTTATGCAAGTCATGGGAATGGTCGCTGCCCCTCATCTTTAAGACTTCTATCCTCCTAGTACGTGTTCTAGTCCAAGACTTGCTTTCCTGCAGCAGGTTTCCGTTGACAGGGTTCTCGTCGAGAGTCGTCTCCTCAGAGATATTCTCATCCAGCGCATGATGAAGCATTACTATACCATCGGTAACAAACTCCTCAACCCCATACCGGCTAGGGGCCTTCCCGTCAAACGACTCCGAGATAAGGAGAGAGGTGCACTCGAAAGACTTTAGAATCATGGTCAGTTTGAGAAGAGACTTCCTAAACTCTTCAGGATCCTTAGCGTGCAAACCCATCGCGTCTAGACAGTCGATCACAACTCTCTTAGCCTTTATCTTCTCGATGCAGCGGTTAACCTCGTAGATTAGCGCATCCAAAGTGAAGGGTCGAGGAACAACAAACTTCTCTTTGCTACCGAAACCAACTCTACTGGAAGACGCATCTAGCAGGATCAGCCCGCCCTCATTCTCAAGCTTCTTCAAATTCCATCCGAAGCTGAACATATCCCTCCTTAGCTGTTCAGGAGTTTCCTCCAGAGTCACGTAGACCCCATTCTCTCTGTATTTTACAGCTCCACTATGAATAAACTGCATCGAGAAGATTGTCTTGCCTGTCCCGGCTGAACCGGCCGTTAGATACGCTCTGTTCCTTATCAAACCTCCCTTCGTCAATTCGTCAAAACCTGGAATCCCAGATCGAGCGCGATTCGTACCCCTCCGTACGACTTGTGAGACTGCTTCTTCGCTAGTTTCAGCCATTTCATCTTCAGCGCTCATTTCCTTCTTCGCCTCCTGCACGCTAACTCTGGGTCTGAATCGCTACGAAGGGGATCGTAATGCCGTAGTCTTGGCCTCTGTACACGTAGAAGAAGCCCATAAAGATGAGATACACGTAATTTTCATCGAGACTTATGGTAGTGGCTGTTCCGGGAGTTGCCGCGCCGAACTTGATGATTGTAGATATGCCGCCTTGAGGATTGTTCGGGTCCGGATTCTTAGGAAGTATGTATGGCTTGTTGACTTCATCGTAGGGAAACATCGTGCTGCCTCCTGGCCAAGTGCTGGCCTTATCTACGATGAAAATCGGATGCGTCTTTCCACTAGCACCAGTGTAAATGTTCTCAAAGCAGTCGAAGTTGCAGATGCGCTTCAGTTTTATGTCACTATCACTCGCTACGTTAATGACCTTTACAAAGAACATGATAGCTTGGCCTGAATATGGCTTGATTACCCAACCTGGGATTGGGGTTTGCTGCGTAGTAGTTGTATAGTTGAGTGAGTAGTAGTCAAACACGAATCTTAGAGGACCAATATCAATGAAGCCCATGTTTCCCGGTCTGGGTAGAATTGTTCTTGGATAGACAGTGCTGAAGGTTCTTCCACGTTCAGTTACTAAATATATGATGTAGGGTAGGGATGCAGTCGCTTTCGACATGTCGAGGGTTGTCACTACACGTATCTTGTGGTTACTTTCGCCAGGGTTAATGAAGCCGTTTGTGAAGTAGTTGACCGAGATTCCAGCGGCGGCCTTTTCGATTATCTTCAGTGCGTTTGAAGAGGTGTCTGAGTAGTTGTAGAAGTATAGGCGAGCTGTGTTTACCGTTATGCCTCCTCTGCTTTGAATAGTTAGATTGAAACATTTGTTAGGCCCTAGAGTTCCGAAGTCCGTTATTCCAGGATCTATGAATTCTAGGTTCTCGCTTATTCTCTCTTGGTCAACTTGATTCATTTGATTAACAAGTTGCTGGTATGCGTCATATTGAGTGACTTCCCACATTATGAGGTTGAATATAGCAAGCACTATTATGATGAAGTAGCCTGCGCCGAGTACAGTGCCTATCCCTTTCCTCCGCCGTGCAAAGCGTTTCAACAATTCATCCCACCTCAAAAAGGCGCCTGCCAATATCCTTTCACAACGTTTCCCCGCAAGGTCGCGACTGAAATGTATGTAACGCAACCTCGACCCCAAGAAGTTGTGAGAGTTAAGGAGATCTTGTCGACTTGGCCAACTTCCAGAGCTTTCGTTCCAGTCCATACTTGAGTGCTGTTCACATAGACAGCTGAGATCTTGATCTGATTGGCTCCAACATTCCTTATGTAGATTGTGACATTCTTGTGATCTTGACCCACGACGTTTGTAAACCAAACCTCTTCTATCGCCAAACGCTCTTTCATCACCTCGCTTCTAGTTGAGAACCAGAGTCCGGCTCCACCTTGATAGGCCCCCATCACACCCGTGGTCCATATGAAAAGCATCGTGCCAAGCGCGACTACCATTGTTACAACTAGAACGTTCGCCAGAAGTGTGCTTATGGCTCTTCTACTACCTATGAATCTGCGTGCGCTTCTTCGATGTTTTTTCATCATGATTCCTTCCGGCTTCGGCGGGAACACTTTCAAAAATAGGGGGTTCTGGAACGTAACGAAGGGCTGTTTTACGCTCCACTATACATTTAGAGCTAACTGTGTTCTAGCTTTTGACCACTGTGAAGGCGAATTGGGTACCTCTGGTCGTTACGAGTTTGACTGTGTACGAATGCCCTGACAGCCAAGTGAACTGCGCCGGGTTGATTGGGACGGGCTCAACACTGTTCACTGCGATCACAAGAAGGTTGGCAGTTGTAGGTCCGGACTTTGTCTGCCCTGCTTCTTCAATGTAGTAGCTCTCTAGAGTCACGTCAACACTTCCTACGTTTCTGATGTAAAGTGTCACCTCGGTGGCCGAGGTCCACTTGTAGCTGTCCATTGAAAGCCCTTCCTTCACGGAAGGAGAGCTAGGCATTAAGCCACCGAAGAGCCCTGTAGCCCAAGCGTAGACTATTACTGAAGCCACGACTACGATGACGACCAAGAGTAGCGCTGCCAGTATGGTAGAGATGCCCTTCTTTCCCTTCATTATTTTCTTCATTTTTATTTCACCACTTGTGGTGTTCCCTTTCTGATGGTTGGGCTAACCTTTCGTCTGGCCCCTGTTCCCGCATTCTGTTAGTAGTGTTTGCGGTCCGTATTTAACTGTTTCTCTGTGCCACACACCTACGAAACCTACTGCCCATGGCCATCAAGAGGTGTCAATCTAATGCTCCCCGCATGTAATAAGGCGATTTTGGGGTGTCTTTGATGTTTCTTTAAATCTTGAAACCTTGATCCTCCAGATTCTTCGAGCAATAGATTACAGGGGTGCGGTTGGTCCACCTCTATGTTCGTTGTACGACCATGCATGAAGAAAAGGGTGGTGTAACTCACTGAAACTAAATGAGGTTACAAGATCAGGAATTGTATGATTTCACATTGTGGGTTAGCCGCCATCGATAGATCAGTAATGATTTTACCTAAATTTGATATGTAACTACTCAACAGATTGAACAGTTACATTTCTGTTAAATGGAACACGTCAAGAGGGGCCAACGTTGGATCACTTGGTCAACATCATCTCTGTTCTTGTTGTACTCGCGTTTCTTGGATATGGTTCGTGGAGCGATATCAGGACGCGAGAAGTCTCAAATATCGTTTGGCTGCTCTTCGCTCCGATAGGAGTGGCCCTGACTGTCGCAAGACTATACCTGTCACCTGAATTGCTATGGATCTCTCTCGGCTCAATTATTGTTGCCACATCCTTCGCTCTTCTACTCTTCTACACTGGTGTATTCGGTGGAGCAGATGCCAAAGGTTTGATATGTATCGGCATATCGATTCCTACCTTGCCCGAAAACATACCTGCGTCCGTGAATTTCTTTCATCCATTCTTTCCCGTTGTTATTCTCTCGAACTCATTTCTAGTCGCTGTTTCAATGGCATTGTACATTCTCGTGCGTAACATGTTCTGGAAATATTCCACAGGTGGTAGTTTGTTCTTGGGCTTGGAGAAGGAGCCTGCTTTGAAGAAAGCTTTCGCACTTGTTTCAGGGTATAAGGCTGAATTTAAGGAGATTGAAGACAAGATGTACTTGTATCCATTAGAGGAAGTTGTTGAATCAGGAGGCACCGTAGAGAGGAGGCTCAACCTCTTCGTTGAGGCTGAAGTTGAAAGGCAAGATCTCATCGGAAAATTGAGACCGTACGTAGAGAAGGCGGTTATTCCACGTGAAATCTGGGCCACTCCCGGACTACCCATGTTAGTGTTCGTAACCATCGGCTTCATGTTGGCGCTTGTAATAGGCGATCTTATCTTCCTGATAATATCCGTGTTCATAGGAATCCTCTAAACAGCGGTAGGACTCTATAGTGAAAGCTAAGCCGCGAGATCGCTATGTTAGAGATATTAGTATCCTAATCTCTTTCAAGTAATGGCGGAGCGGTTGATTTTGAGCCAAGCTAGGGCGTATGTTACTTCACGCGATATGAGAATGCTGGAGATTAACTCTGAGTATCTTGGTGTACTTCCCCTCCAGTTGATGGAGAACGCGGGCAAAGCGGTAGCGGACGAAATAGCTTCAAGGTTCAAGCCTGGGTCGCAGGTAGTCTTTTTCTCTGGTACTGGTCGCAACGGCGGGGATGGGATGGTTGCGGCTAGGCATCTCGTTGCAGACGGTTTCAAAGTGAAGTTCATCTTGTTTGGGCGTGAATCAGATATAAGCGATGAAATTGTAGTTCGGAACTGGAAGACTTTGAGAGAGATGGATTGGACTGTTGACATAAGCATCTTGAGCGACTCTAGTCTCATTCAACCCCTAAGCGCGAGCGTTCTTGTCGATGCGCTACTTGGGACGGGTGCTAAAGGAAGTTTGCGTCAACCTGTCCTTCAAGCTGTTCGAGCCTTGAATGATTCTGAAGGCTTCTGCGTGGCGGTTGATGTTCCTTCCGGGGTTGACGCGGATACTGGAGATCTTTTGGGGGAGGCTGTTAAAGCGGATTTGACTGTGACGCTCCATAGAATGAAATCGGGACTAGAGAAAGCCAGAGAACACTGTGGAGAGATCAAAGTTGTTGAGATAGGCATTCCCTATGAGGCTGAGCTCTACGCGGGTCCCGGAGATGTTGAGATAATCCCGAAGACGAGAGAGCCTCAATCCCATAAAGGAGATTTCGGTCGGCTTCTGATTATCGGGGGAAGTGAAACTTTCTCAGGCGCTCCAACTCTCGTAGCCTTGGCTGCACTCCGTACAGGAGTTGACCTCGCTTACGTTGCTGCGCCGGAGAGAACTGCTTACGCTATATCGTCGTTCTCGCCAGACCTCATCACAATCAAACTCAACGGAGAACATTTTGCCTCTCAGAATGTTGGTCAACTGAAGGGTATGATCGCTAAGGCTACTGCTGTTGTAGCGGGTCCTGGACTTGGCACTCATAAGGATAGTTTCATTGCAGTTGAGGAGTTACTGAAGGTTCTGGAGGAATTTAGAAAGCCTACTCTTCTCGACGCTGATGCGCTCAAGGCCTTCGGCGCTATCAGAAGAAAGATCGGTTTCCCGCTTGTAATCACCCCGCATTCTGGAG
>Ga0209725_1000098_pt1 | contig 51063 bp, 50 predicted proteins | sample I18A1metaG_FD_184145 | JGI IMG/M metagenome (GOLD analysis project Ga0209725, IMG submission 184145) | Lake sediment bacterial and archeal communities from Gulf of Boni, Indonesia to study Microbial Dark Matter (Phase II) - ​I18A1 metaG... | ecosystem: Environmental > Aquatic > Freshwater > Lake...
GTAAGTGTACCAACCATCGACAAGCGAAGCTTCGTCAGGCTCATAACATACTCACGCAACCAAACTACTGGAACCTGCGCTTTTTAATCATTATCCCTTTCAAATTAAGAAAAAGCGAAATAAAGTTGAGACAGACGTAAGAGTTTTCTCCGCAGTATGAGCCATTCAACCAACTCTGTCTCAAGCTAGAAATCTGACGAAGTCTCTTCTCCCAACAAAGCGCACAATCGAGGAAGACCTTATAACATTTAGCCGTCATGGCCAAATTGAGAGACAATGAGAACGAAGCTTAGAGTAGCCTTGGCTCAGATAGCGCCTAAGATGGGTGATACAGAGGGTAACTTCGCTAAAGTCTTTGAGAATGTTGAGAAGGCGCGAGCTGCCCGCGCGGATGCTGTCGTATTCCCGGAACTAGCAACATCGGGATATCTCTCCCAGGGTATATTCCTTGACATGGCTGAGCGTGAAGCAACCTATTTGGGCAAACTCGTGAAAACGACGAGAGACATCTACGTGGTCCTAGGGATAGTGGAGGAGACGGAGTATGGCACATTGTATAACTCTGCGATTATGCTTGGGCATGGAAGGGTCTTGGTTGGCGAGGCTGGCGAGATAAAGCAGGCCTGCTATAGAAAGTGTTACCTGCCGACTTATGGAATGTTTGAGGAGCATAGGTGGTTCGCGCCGGGAGAAAGGGTTCCCACATTCGTGTTGAATGTACCTGACATAGGGCGGGTAAGGGCCGGCGTAGTTATTTGTGAAGATTTCTGGCATCCTCTTCCCGTAGCTGCGGCCTGCTTAAGAGGAGCCCCATTTGTCTGCGCGATCTCTTCATCTCCAAAGACGCTCCGGAAACCTGACATAGTTGACTCATTAATCGTGACCAGAGCGGTTGAGAACTGCACCTACATAGTATTCGTCAACTCTGCTGGAAGCCAAGACATGGTGAACTTCTGGGGAGGAAGCAAGATAGTATCTCCGGAAGGGGATATCTTATGCAAGGCGAAGGAATGGGATGAGGACTTTGTGGTGGGAGAGTTAGACCTTTTCAAACAAAAGAAGATAAGACAGCTCAATCCCATGCTACGCGATGAGAGAAGAGAGGTAATAGAAGACTATCTCTCCGCATACCAAGAGATGAGGATTGTATGACCCTGCGTCTTCCCAAGGAGCTAGAGTTCGACTGGGAGAGCGCGGTCCACGACATCGTCAACGCGATAAGATGGCATCTGAAGAATACGAATGCGGAGAGAGGCATCATCGGCCTTTCCGGAGGACTGGACAGTTCTGTCACAGCCGTCCTTGCAGTGAAAGCTTTGGGGAGGGACAGTGTGCATGGCTTCGTCCTGCCAGAGCATGGTGTTACGCCTGAAGAAGACGTAGAAGACGCGTTGAAGCTTGCAAGATCTCTCGAGATAAAGAACACAACGATAGAGATTACTCCAATAGTGGAAGCGGTTGCTAAACAGGTGCCAGAGGTCCTACAGAAGGATTCCACGGGCAGGTTGAAGAAGCCCTTGGCTTACGGCAACATAAAAGCAAGGGCCAGAATGATAGTTCTCTACGCGAACGCGAACATTCTAGGAAACGCTCAGGTTATGGGAACAAGCAACAAGTCTGAACTTCTACTCGGCTACTCTACAAAATACGGCGACCATGGGGTTGATCTTCTACCCATAGGCGACCTCTACAAGACCCAGGTACGCTATCTCGCAGAGAAGCTGGGATTGTTTGACAGGATCTGGACAAAGGCGCCGGCCCCTAGGCTGTTGAAGGACCAGACCGCGGAGAGTGAGATCGGGGTAGGCTATGACGTGATCGATAGAGTCCTGTACTACAGGGTTGAAGAGAGGTACGATGAACACAAGATCGCTGATGAACTTGGGGTTCCTAAAGAGATCGTAAAGAAGCTGTGCGATATGATAGTTCAATCGCATCATAAGAGGAAGTCTCCTCCCATATGCAAGATCAGTTCAGCAACCATAAACTGGGACTGGAGGATGCCTGTCGAATAATAGCATGTGAAAAAGCCTTTACTGCTAACGCGGCTCTCGCATCTATATCAAGCATATTTCCTTGCGAAGAACAGAACTTCTAGCCTATTGGCCGTATAGAGTTACTTCTGTTCGGTTGCAGCCCCAAAGCATAGGCGAAGGGAAGCGTAGCCTTTGTTACGATATTCAAGATCTCACCATGCAGGTTTAGAGTAGCGCTGCTCGGGATATTGTAGGGGAAGCCTATTGAGACCCACAATATCCACGCGAACAAACAAACAATGAATAAGATAATTGACGCTTTTGTTGAGACAAAGCTCTGCCTGGCTTGCCTGAAACCCAAAATGAGCCATCCCCCAGCCATTATGTAATGCCATATCAACAGATGCTGAATGAATGAGTCGATTGTCTTGAGAAAGACGTACGCCGCTACCAAGTTGAAGACTATCTCGTAGATGCTTGTGGTAAAGCCCACCAAGACCATCGCCTGATAGAAAGCGTCTTTCAAGCGCGACCTGAACTTCCATATCACGCAAAAGAAAGCAGCAACAAATGTGAAGACTGTTGTTATTCTTATGTGTCCGATGATAGGAACAACAAGCCAAACCTTGAAAACTGTGTCGGCAAGGTTGATGCCCATGGATCGAACCGCGACGCATGGAACCTATAAGCTCACCGGAAGCGTCGACGACAAATCCCTACAAAACGTCACTGGCACAGTTTGACAGGCCGGCACATTATCGTTGGAGAGAAATGCGTAACAGTGGTGGAACTAGGCTCGCATGCAGACCCTGTTCTTGAAGTTCAAGGACTAGAAAATAAGGGTCAACAACCTGAAGGCTATTCCTCCTGCAAGTATAGCGGATAATATGTTTGCTACGCATATCGCGATCGCTGTCTTCGATCCAAATTCCTTGGCTAGGATAGCAATAGTCGACACACAAGGGATGTACAGCATCCCTATCAAAGCAAGGACCAGCAGCTGTACTGGGTCTAGAAAAAGTAAGAGATTCGTTGAGCCATATATCGCGACCAATACGAGGAGTATGAGTTCCTTTCTGATTACTCCAAGCATCAGAAGTGTTCCTGCAATCGAAGGGAGTCCCAGCCACCAGACGGTAAGAGGAGACATCGCCTCGCTTATTCTATCAAGTAGGCCCAGCACGTACAATACCTGAACAGACGCGCTACCGGCTATGTATATCGGAAAGACCATGTAGATTATTGACTTAGCTCGTGTCCATGTCTGTTTAGTTACAACAGAGAAAGAAGGCACCTTGAGTGAGTGCATCTCCATTACTAGACCTGTCGATCTACCGGGAACTAACTTCAGCGCGATCCTCCCCACTGCGAAGATTACTGCGAGGTCAATTGCGTAGAGTGCGAGCGCCCATTCGATGCTGACAAACGATGCGACCGTACCAAGGATTACGATGCTTCTAGCAGCGCATGGCGCAAAGGTAATGGCGAAGGCCGCAAGAATTCGTTCTCTTCTTGTTTCCATGATTCTACATGCGTAGATCGCTGGAACGTTGCAACCGTAGCCGAGGATCAAGGGGATGATCGCTTTTCCATGGAGGCCTATCTTGTGCATAGCACTGTCCATCATAAACGCCACTCTAGTTAGAATGCCGGAATCTTCGATCATAGCTAAGACCAAGTAGAAGGGCAAAACGAAAGGGATTACCAATGTGACGCCAGCCACAAAACCCCCATAGATACCGTTCCAAAGAACGCCTACGATGGACCCGCCAACCTCTGGATTCACAGGCTCAAAAAAACCGAGTAAGTTTGAGAGCAGACGTGAGAGAAGATCTCCAACTGTAAATGTCCAGAGAAGCAACCCAGCAATGACTCCAGCGGATGTGATGTAGCCGACTATCTTGTGAGTAGTTATCCAATCAAGCTTCTCCGAAAACGTCGTTCTTGCGATGGTTTGTGTTTGAACTTCACTGGAGATTCTATTAGCGATAGAATATCTCTCAGATGCTATGACGGCAAAACAAGGCTCCTTGTGGATACGAGCTATTTCTTCCGCCAGCGTCTCAGATACCCGGGCTACTCGCTCAGACTTTGATACAACTGTCTTCTGGATCTCCGGGTCATTTTCAAGTAGCTTAATGGCGATCCAGCGAGGTGGATATTCCCTTGCGAGCCTCTCGGACTCAATCAGTTGGGCTAGTCTATCTATTCTAGTCTCCACTTCCTCGCCATATTTGATTGTGATCCTACTAGTGCTTGCGGTCTTTCGAGCGATTTTGATGGCAGTCTTCGTCAGTTCATGAATTCCTTTTCCCCTTGTGGCTACGGTTGGAACGACTGGGATGCCTAAAGCTGCCTCGAGTTTTCTAACGTCGATAGTCAGCCCCTTGCTCTTGGCCACATCAACTTGGTTTAGACAAATGACCAACGGAATTTCCATTTCCATTAACTGAATTGTGAAGAATAGGTTTCGTTCAAGAACTGACGCGTCAATGACATTGACCACAACGTCAGGTTTTTCATATGCTATGTATTCTCTCGAGTCAAGTTCCTCTAGGGAGAAAGTTGAGAATGAGTAGATTCCGGGCAGATCTATGACTGTGATATCGTTGCCTTCAAAATGGAGTGTACCTTCTGATCTCTCCACAGTCTTTCCGGGCCAGTTGCCGATAATCTGGTTTGAGCCTGTGAGTTGATTGAATATAACGCTCTTACCGACGTTTGCGTTTCCCGCGAGGGCGACCGTTAAGTGTCTGTCCTTGTTCTGTTGCTTCCCTGCACTCTTAGATGTCGTAGCATGGCAGGCCATGGATCTACCCGGGTTACCGTTCTTACGGTTGGTCCTTGAGAACCTCGACGAAGACATTTGATGCTATGTCACGTCCAAGCGCAAGTTTGGAACCCCTTACCGCAACCTCTATCGGACCGTTAAGTGGCGCAACTCTTACAACACGTATCTTGGTTCCTGCTATGAGGCCCATGTCCAGAAGTCTCTGAAGGACCTTGCGGTCTCCTCTTATGAAAGACACTTTGCCGATATGATGTTCCTTCAAGGAGCTTATGGGGGTCAGATTCTCTTCGCGTCTTCCGATTTCCTCTACGCCTTTTCGTGTCCTTTCGAGGCACTCCTCACAATTCGAGAATTGCATGTCACATGGAGGGATTATTTTGCCGTCGTCTGGACATTTGTTTGGGTATCTTAGAAACCTGCAGAGCGCTTCTTCTGCTTGATCAGACAGTGAGTGCTCCATTTCACACGCTTGCCTGTGGATCATGTCATCCTTGATCTCGAGAACATCGTGTAGAAACGTTTCCAGTAGTCGATGCTTTCGAGTGACTTTTTCACCCACTCTGCTACCCTTGTCTGTGAGTTTTGTTCCTGCGTAAGGTGAATACTTAACGTAGCCTTTTCTTGCTAACTTCTTCAGCATCTCCGTAACGCTGGCAGCGGCAATCCTCAGCGATCTGGAGATCTGTGTGGTGCTTGCTACTCTTCCATTCTGAGTAAGTTTGTAGAGAGCCTCCAGATACTCTTCGATATTCTTGCTGACCATTGCTAAGTCGCTTGTTTAGGCAAGCCTAAATTCACATATAAAGGTTTAGGCTCACCTGAATAGAAGGTCAGAGTATTAGATGTCGATCGAGAGGCTCAGGTCGGTAACGCGACCAGAGCGAGCTTAACCTGTTCCACACCTCTCCTCCTCATGAGAGCTGGGGCTAGTCTCTGAAAGTCCTTGGCCTAGTCTTTAACGGCGACTATTTCTAGACTCGCTTTCTTTTTCCGCAACTCGATTGGCTATTAGAGCTGCCACAGCTCCTGCCGCAACTCCACCGTCAATATTCACAACTGCCAAACCTAGAGGGCAGGCTTGGAGCATGGCGGTTAGAGCGCTGAGACCCTTCTCACCCAACCCATAGCCCACCGATGTTGGAACCGCTATTACGGGAACATCAACAAGTCCTGCGACCACGGCTGGAAGAGCTCCCTCTCTTCCAGCGACAACTACGATCGCGTCCACGTCTTCCTGGATCATTTGTTTCAATGGAGGAAAGAGTCTGTGGATTCCAGCCACACCAACATCGTAAGCCGATATGACGTCACATCCCATCTCTTCAGCTAGGATCTTAGCTTCCTCTGCAACTGGGATGTCGGATGTCCCGGCCGTCAACAGTCCAATTTTGCCACCAGTTTTCTCAACCTCAAGATCCTTCTTTTTGATCACAAGCATGCCTATCTTGTCGTTGACTTTTGAGATAGTGTTTTCTGGCGCTGCGTTCTTTATGGCGTCGATCTGTTGCTTGTTTACTCGACTGACGATTGCCTGTCTTTTCTCGTTTAACATTCTCAGAGTTATCTCGGTCAGATCTTCAGGGGTCTTTCCTTCTCCTAGGATAATCTCTGGCATTTTTTTCCTGAAATCCCTGTTTACGTCTAGCTTCGCGAGGTTGCCAACTTCTTGAATTGCCAAGACTCGCAGTAGCCTTTCAGCATCATCTACAGAGATCTGACCTTTCGCAACCTTCTCTAGTACGTCTCTCAAGGTTAGCCCCCTAATCGCACGGAACATTTAATCAACAGGATATTGATGAAGCTTGAGATAGATGTTCGAATGCCAATCGCTAGACGAATTGTGGTTATAGATTGTCAAGCGGCCGGGATCTCTGGAGACATGATCTTAGGCGCCCTACTCGACCTCGGCGCGGATTCAAAGGAGATAGACGAAGCGATGAAGTACGTGAAGGGTTCTCTGAAAGGATGCAAGAGCCTCGAACTATTAGTTAGGGAAGTCACACGGAAGGGATTTCGGGCTAAGAAAGTGGACGTCAAGGCTGATGAGGAGGTGCTCCTCAGAACGGGCAGGGAACTCAAGGACGCGCTCGCCGATTCTTTGAACAATCTGAAACTTTCTAGTGACGCTGTCCGGTTAGCAGTAGACACCTTGAATACTCTGATCAATACGGAGGCAAAGCTCCACGGTGAGGGTGCCGACGAAGTTCACTTGCACGAAGCGGGATCCGTAGACACCTTGGCTGAGATTGTTGGCGCTGTAGTCGCGCTTGAGAATCTCAGCCTTCTCAAGGACACGACGGTCTATTCGAGTCCGGTAGCGGTGGGAGGCGGATTATTCGCTTTTTCGCATGGAACAGTCTCAACACCAGCCCCTGCCACACTTGAGATACTGCGATCTAACGCTTTCCCCATGGTCGGTGGTCCCGTTGATTCTGAATTGGCCACGCCAACAGGCGTCTCTCTCCTTACTAATCTGACGCATACGGTCAGCAGTTTCTATCCCCCGATGAAACCTACCGTGATAGGTTACGGGGCGGGCATGCAGGACTATGCCGAAACCCCTAATCTTCTCCGAATTGTGGTAGGGGAACCGTTTAATCAAATCCTTGCCCTAGACGAGGTTCATGTACTTGAAACGAATCTTGACGATGTCTCTGGTGAGGTGATCGGTCACGCCGTGGATAGGTTACTGGAGGAAGGCGCGAGAGATGTGTCTATCATTCCCATGTTTACAAAGAAGAATCGTCCCGGTCAGATCCTCAAGGTTATCTCAGACGCAAAAAATGTTCAACGTCTAGCGTATGTTCTGGTTGAGGAGACGGGTGCACTTGGGGTCCGCGAGTATCCCTGCAGAAGACACATACTCACCCGTGAAGTCTCTTATCTCGATATCACGATTGATGAAACGATTAGGTCCGTTAGAGTGAAAGTGGCTAGAGACCTGAAGGGAAACATTATCCAAGTGAAGCCAGAGCACGTTGATATTGAGAGGCTGGCAAGAGAGACTGCGAAACCCTACAGACTTCTCATGGAAATGATTGCGAGAAAAGCCAGACGCCAGCTAGAAAAGGAGGCGTGAAGGCGTTCCCAATTCTGAATTCATGTCTGGTATTTTCTTAGTGGTTCGTTCATGCTACCTGTTCTGTAGCCTTGAAGATCCAGTGTGACATAATCGTACCCAAGACGTTTGATGTCCTCCACAATCCGGCCCGACGTGCGCTCATTCAACAAGGTCTGAAAATCGACGGCGGACACCTCGATTCTTGCTGTGTTTCCATGATGTCTAACTCTCACCTGTTTGATGCCCACAGCCCTTATGATCTCCTCAGCCCTATCAACCTGCAAAAGTTTCTCCGGTGTGATTCTGTATCCATATGGGAACCGGGAGGCGAGGCAGGCGGCTGAAGGCTTGTCCCATATAGGCAAATTCATCTCCTTTGACAACGCTCTTATCTCATCTTTGGAAAGCCCTGCCTCTCTCAGAGGGCTTCTCACACCATGCTCTTCAGCAGCCCTGACACCCGGTCGGTAATCGTTAACATCATCAGAGTTGGATCCGTCCAAAACATAATTCAGCTTGAACTCTCTAGCGATCTTCCATAACTTTGAGAAAAGTTCAGTCTTACAATAGTAACATCGATCGGGTGGGTTAGAAGCGAATTTATCGTTCTCAAGTTCCTGAGTCTTGATGATCACGTGCCTAACCCCTAACATCTTTGCAATTTCCTTGGCCTCTTCCAACTCTCGATCTGGATAGGTTTTAGAGCTCGCCGTGACGGCCACTGCCCTGTCTCCAAGCACATCGCGAGAAATCTTCAGAAGAAAAGTGCTGTCAACCCCACCAGAATATGCGACCAGCACCTTCTCCATTCGAAGCAGGATATCCTCTAGTGTCGCCAGTTTTCGCATAGATTCGGCCATTACATCACTTTCGAGCCCACAGGCAGGGATAAACATATTGTGGATGCTTTGGTGTTTTTATTGCAAAGCTTTAGGTTGGCAATGCGACTAGTGCTAATTTAGTCTGTTTGACTCCTCTCTGCCTTACGAGTTCCTGTGCCAGGTTTTGGACCGCCTTCACCTCGCCTCTGACCGCGATCATTTCAAGGCAATTGCGATCATCAAGGTGGATATGCATCGTTGAGCTGATTATGGTTTGATTATGATGCTGGATGTCGGTCAAGGCTTCTTCTATACCTCGAACTTCATGATCGTAAACTGTGACTATACCCCCTGTCATGATCCCTTTGTTTTCTCTTGTCCATTTCCATTCGCTCAGGAAGTTACGCATAGCAGTTTGCACCGCCTTTGATCTATCGAACTTCATACGCCTGATCGTTGCGTTGAACTCTTCAACTAGGTCAGAAGGAGCGGATACACTGAATCTGGACACACCTCTTCTTCCCAATCGAAACCCTTACCGTGACATGACTATTACGGATCGTAAGAATTTAATAGTTGATTTTGGTAATACTTCATTGCAAAAAAGTAATATCAGGAATCTCCATTGCATATATCAGATGGCTATCTGGACTTGTCGATTTGCGCCATCATGTACGGCCTCACAGGGATCTTTTGGATCTTTGCCTTCAGGAAGACAAGGAACATCTTGAATGAGAGGCAGGTTCCGCTGATGGCCACTCTGACGGCTATGTTCTTTGCGGCGCAGATGATGAATTATCCTGTCATCGGCGGAACGACGGCTCACCTGCTCGGCGGGCCGATCTTGGCGTTCACTTTGGGACCGTATTTGGGGCTGATATCTATGACTATAATCCTTCTGATCCAAGCGTTACTCTTCGGTGATGGTGGGATTACGACGTTTGGTGCCAACGTTTGGAACATGGGCGCCGTAGGCGTCTTCATCCCCTATATCGTGTACGTACTTGCGTTCAGAACGACAAGAAGTCGTAGTTGGATTCTCTTCGGAGTTTTTTTAGGGGCCTTGATTGGCGACGTATTGGCTGCGGTATTCGCGGGCATCGAGTTAGGACTCTCAACGCTTACGTTTCCGTATAGTGTTCCAATAGCTGTCGCAGCAATGGCGATCCATCACTTTGTTATGGGAATCGGAGAAGGTGTTGTTACCGTGATAATCGTCTCGACACTTTGGAAGACTAGGCCTGACCTGCTGGGGTTGCCAAAGGTAGCGCCAAGATGGATGGGAGACTGGCAATCCCTTCTGAAACTTCAAGAGGACATCAGAAATGAGCGAATGTAGAAAGTTGCTTATCATAGGTGTGACAATATCAATAGTCTTCGTTGTAGTTGGATCCGTATGGCTTTCTCTCTCGTCGGAAACTCTGGAAGAGATTGCCAGAAGCTTCGGCGCTTCGGAGTCTTATGTATGGCCCCCGCCTGTTCCCAATTACGAGATACCTGGGCTTGAAGGAAACGTTGTGGCGAGCATAACGGTGGGGCTAGTCTCTACGTTGATAATTCTAGGGATCACGTATTTTGTTGGTAGAAGTTTGAGATCGCAGAAAGACAGTTTGAAGGAATAGACGTGTTGAGAAGTTTCCTTAAAAGGTTTCAAGAGATCGTCCATGTTGAAAGATTCTCAACCTCGCTCGGAGTGTTGCAGAAGATCGATCCCAGAGTGAAGCTCTATTCATTCGCAGCATTCGTACTGTCTGCCATAGCGGTAAGGACGATCACATCTCTCATCGTTCTGTTGGCAGTAATCATCACGCTTTCTCTTGCGTCGCAAATTCCTCTCAGATTCTTTCTCGTGAGGACAACGATTTTCATTCCTATCTTTGCAGGTGTGATAGCTTTGCCATTGCCTTTCATAACGCCGGGAACGCCTATCTTCGAAGTTGGGTTTGACGGGGTTGTTGTGGGAGTCACAGGCAATGGCATCTATAGGGCTGCGCTGTTTACGCTTAGAGTTTGGATGTGCGTTGCCTCCTTGATTCTTCTGGTATTGACCACGAGGTTCTCGAAGCTCATACAAGCGATGGCGAACTTGAGGTTCCCAGAAGTCCTTGTTACTATGACAGCAGTCACATACCGTTTCATCTTCCTGTTTGTCGATGAGGCATATCGAATGATCCTGGCAAAGGAGAGCCGCACGGTCACGGGACAAAAGTGGAGAGAGAATGTGAAAACGATAGCCAATATGGTCGCGACCCTTTTGATCAGAGCCTACGAACGTGGTGAGAGAGTGTATCTGGCTATGATGGTACGAGGATACGCTGGGGTGAGAAGATCTGGAGAAAGGGTAAGACTGACTGCAGGAGACTGGGCTTTCGCGAGCATCTCCTCGTTGACGTGTATGGCTGTGCTGTCGGCTGAGTATCTGCGGTTAGGTGGCTGATGAGTTGGGCGACTTTGCTGTGGAGATGGATAACGTGACGTATGCCTACCCGGATGGGTACATGGCGTTGCAGGAAGTAAACTTGAGCATCGGCATAGGCGAAAGGGTTGGGATCGTTGGACCAAATGGAGCCGGCAAATCCACGTTGCTAATTGTTATGAACGGCTTGTATAAACCCCTTAAAGGCACGGTCCGAGTCTTTGGTAGGGCTGTAACTGCTCCAGGCCTCAGCGGGGTCAGACAGGATGTGGGAATAGTCTTTCAAGACCCAGACGATCAGCTCTTCTCTCCAACATTGTGGGAAGACGTTTGCTTCGGCCCCTCGAATATGGGGTTGCCCAAAGAAGAAGTAAGGAAGAGGTCTATGAATGCGCTGAAGATGGTTGGACTTGACGGTTACGAAGAGAAGCCTCCGCACCATCTGAGCGCCGGTGAGAAGAAGAGAGCCGCATTGGCAACGGTTCTGGCCATGCAGCCTAGAATCCTAGTCCTGGACGAGCCTACAGCCAACTTGGATCCAAAGAGCAGGAAAGAGTTGATAAGCCTTCTTCAGAGTCTGCGTAGTGATCGAGACATGACGTTCGTTACTGCGACGCATGATGTGAACTTCCTTCCAGAGGCGGCAGATAGAGTGCATGTCCTGAACAAAGGGCGAATGATAGCTGAGGGTCCGTTGAGAGAAATCTTTTCGAGTTCGAAAATAATGGACGAGGCAAACCTTGAGCCTCCTATTATTACTCAGCTTTTCAAGTTGTTTGCGGAGAAAAACGGCATCTCAATCGAATCTCTTCCTTTCAATTTTGAAGAGGCCGTTTCAGAATTGAGCCGGTGTTGCATGCCAGAAGAAAACAAGAGGTCTAGGGTTGAAAGGGGGAGATCTCGCATTTAGTGTCTTCTTTTACGATTGTAGATATCTATGAGATACAGGAGGCTTCATGTATCGACACTCACTTTGGGGACGCATATGACTGTTAGAAGAGACTTGAGATTTCACGCAGATCTGTTCTGGGATGGAGAAAGCGGTGCAGAAGTTAATGCAGGAAGGTTTCCTGGTTTAAAGTTGGATATGCCCGTTGAGTTTGGCGGAAAAGGTAGATACCCTTGTCCGGATGAACTCTTTCTCGCAGCAATAGGCGGCTGCCTACTTACAACATTTCTTCATTTCAAAAAGAAATTGAACGTCAACGTAGCAGAGTTTGAAATTTCGATAAATGGAAGATTGCGCGGTGACACGGAAGGCTACAAAATAGCAGGAATAGAGGCAGTCATCTCCGCTAGAGCAAAGAAGAACGACGAGAAGGGCTTGAGAAGATGTATTAGGCTGGCAAAGGAATACTGCCACATAACGCGAACTCTCGGGAAGACAGTACCGATTGAGATCGCAGACAGGATAAGCTTCGTAGACTGAGTCAATCGCGTTTTGCAGCTAGGTATTGATTGCATTTAGCGTTGGTCCCTTAGAAAACGATCAAGTGTCCCGATGGCTTTTTCATAGTCTGCTTCGCGGACAAGGATATGATCTCTGAGATACGTCGAGATCGGGATTATGCTCACGCCGGCCTCCGCCAGTAACCTAGAGATTGTCGCAAAATATCCGCATACATCTAAATCTAGCTCAAGGTCGAAGGTTATCAACCGATACGGGCCTGCAACTTTTGCTCCTTCATGGCTTGACGAATACCTTGTCCATAGATCCTGCGTAAGCACTAGTGAAACCTCATCCTCCTCGTAAGTTACGCATGAGAACGCTTCAAGACTTTGAAGAAGATTCCCGAGCTGAGTGTCCCTTCTCAAAATTATGATAACGTATCTATCAATGGGAGAGTAGAGCTTAGTTCTTGCGAATAGGTCTTGAAGAGATGGCTTCAACTGAGTTCACTTGGCGAATGCAAACGGTCCTTAGTACAAGTTATCTCAAATGTAGTACTTGAAGACTGGGCAATGACTTCCATAGTGTTACATGCATAGAGAGGCTTCGGCCTGAAAGAATCGTGGTCTGAACACTACAGAGTTATTCGCATACTTGCTTTACGCTTCTATGCAACAGTCGCAACCGTCACATCGTTCAGATTGGTTCCGGTCGGCCCGGTAATTATAGCATCACGCAGTTTCATGAAAAACCTATACGAATCGTTTTTCCAAAGAAAACTTGCAGGTTCCATACCCGCCGCTCTCGCTCTCCGAACAGTGTAGCCGTCGACTATTGCCCCGGCTGCTGGAGTGTTTCCGTCTAGGCCGTCTGTGCCTATCGATGCGACTGCGATGCCCTCGCATCTTTCGAGTTTTATTGACGCGCACAGCATCATCTCTTGATTACGCCCGCCAAGTCCATTCCCTCTTACTTCGACTGTAGTTTCTCCGCCCATTATGACTGCGGTCGGCTTCTTCAAGCCAGTCCGATTCATTGCTAGTTCTCTCGGAATCGCTGATATGACGATTCCCACCTCTTTTGCCTCGCCCTCTAGGAGTGATGTCAAGAAAATGGCTTGTGCGCCGAGGCTTTCTGCGTGTTCTGCTGCTGCCGTGCAAACGGTTCGGTTATTGCCCATGATCATATTGCTTACTTTCCGAAAGACTTCGTCGCCTTGTTTTGGGGTTTCGCTTATCTTTCCGGAAACTCCTTCTCTGAGAACTTTCTTGACGCTCTCTGGAACGATCTTCCAGACTTTCCTGTTTTTCAGGATCTGGATTGCTGAGGCGAATGTGCTTGGGTCCGGTGAGGTTGGACCTGAGGCTATTGTATCCATTGGGTCGCCAACAACATCTGATAGTGCAAGCGTCAATATGGTTGCTGGAAAAGCGGCTCTAGCTAAACCCCCACCCTTTACGTACGAGAGGTGTTTCCTAACACAGTTGAGTTCATTGATCGTTGATCCACTCTTCAACATGATCTCTGTCATGAGCTGTTTGTCTCTGAGAGTGATTCCCCGTATTGGGTAAGGCATTAAAGCTGAAGCGCCTCCCGATAATAGGCAGATGACCAAGTCGCGGCTTGTTACGTCCTTGAGGATATCCAGCATCCTTCGGACCCCATTAAGGCCTGACTTGTCTGGGATGGGATGCGACGCCTCATTCAGCTTGATCCTTTGCGTCTTGATTCGCGACCCTGCTCCCCGTGGAATGTTCACGTAGCCTTCGGTTATCCTATCTCTCAGAAGCTTCTCGAGCGACGTTGCCATGGACGCAGCGGCTTTTCCCCCGCCAACAACGAAGACCCTGTCAAACCTCGAAAGGTCATAGTCTCTCCCCTTGACATGTAGTTTTGATCCTGTGAGACTGAGAATCGACCTCATGATTCTGGTCGGTTCGGCCGCTCTCAGGGCTGCTTCCAAGCAACCCAATGCTAGCCTTCTTGCCGCAAGATCCCTTCTCGACTTGGCATTAGCAAGGAGCGAATCAGTATTCTTGATTAACGGAGGCAACATTTCGACACCGGTAGCCGCCTACTCAGTAGACTAGCCTTTGACTCATATAGATAAGTCGGAGAGTCAGAGCAAAAGCCATTTCAGAGGCTGCCTCTCGGAAGGACTCCGATGGGCCCTCGGAGAACCCCCCTCCCCCCTGCCACCCTCGAACCTCGCGCTCGTAAGACATAGCATGCCGCGATCCTTAGAAACAACTTAAGCCAATGCAGATGCAGGTTGAAACCAAACATTTATGATACAGAGAGGTTGGACTTCAGATCTCTGTCCACTTTCAGAATCATTAGATAAGGGAAAGGTATCTCGTTGGAGTTTGATGAGGTCTCTCACATTCAGAAGACTCAAGGAATTGTTGGAAGGCGTGAAGAACTACGAAAAGCCTTTGCAGCCCTAAGTGCGGGTAAACATCTTCTAATCGAGGGAACGGTTGGCGTCGGAAAGACCATACTAGCCACGGCGGTCACTAAGCACTTGGGTAGACCATTCGTTAGAGTTGATGGTGACGAGAGGTACACAGAACAGAAACTTGTGGGTTGGTTCGATCCTCCCTTGGTCATGAAAGGAGGCTACACAAGAGATGCTTTCCTTGAGGGGCCCCTTGTAAGCGCAATGAACAGTGGAGGGGTCATCTTCATAAACGAGTTGAATAGGATGCCTGAAGGCGTGCAGAATGTTCTCCTCCCTGCTATGGATGAGCGGAGAATCGAGATTCCAAAGATTGGAACTGTTGAAGCCAAAGACGGATTTGCAGTAGTTGCAACCCAAAATCCACGCGAGTTCGTAGCAACCTCTACCCTGTCCGAAGCTCTCAGGGACAGGTTTGAACTCTTGACTCTTGATTACCAGAGTGAAGATGAAGAGAAGATGATAGTACAGAGAAATGTTGAGACACAAGATCAATCACTGATCGATCTCATCGTTCAGATTGCACGGAAGACAAGAACACATCCAGAAGTCAAGAGGGGCGCATCAGTACGAGCTGCTATGAGCACTGTACAAATCTGCCTCCGATTGAACGGGGCGCTTCAAGAGGTAGTACATGAGGCGGCGAGCATGGCGCTTCCGACAAGGATAGAGATGAAGGATGATGCAAAGAGCACAGCCCAAGAAGTCATCGCGGAAATAGTGGATGCATGTCTGAAGAATGCGAGATTGCTAGGGAAGGAACAGCAACCTCTCTCATCCGCCTCGAGCGAGAGCCACGGCAACCCAGACTCGACTACTTCCTTCACAGAGACAATCGATCCGATGGAACGTCTACGTGAAATCCTCGGCCTTGAGATCAAGTCTCAAGACGATATCGGCCAGGCTGTTGCCCGCAACTATGCATCCCTGAAGACTAGTATCAAAGATCCGAAACTACTTGAATACGCCAAGAGACTTGCGCTTAGAGCGATAGTCCGAAGAGTGATCAGCCTCCTCGGTCCCGCTAGAATACCAACCAAGATGTCAAGAGTACCATTCCTACCCGGCGTAGAGGGAGAATTAGATATTGAAGAGACGACCGAGAGAATTCTTGGAGAAGAGGCAACTCGCTCCGAAGATCTAGTTCTAGAAACGAAGAGGCCAAAGAGGGTTGCATGCTCTTTAATGCTGGACTCGAGTCTTTCGATGACCGGTGACAAACTGGCTGTAGCGGCAGCCTCGATGGCAGTACTGGCTGGGAAGATGAAGACCTTCGATTATGCCCTTATAGCCTTCAGCAATTCTGCAATCATATTGAAAGGCCTTCGACAAGCTTCTCATGTTGCATCGCTGTTGGAGAAGATGCTCGATGCGAATGCATGGGGCTACACAAACATTGAGGACGCCCTTAAGAAAGGCCTTGACGAGCTACAAAAAGCAAGGTCCACGCATAAACTTGGGATAATAATTACAGACGGTAACTACACCGCCGGTGGGGACCCCGTAAAGATGGCTTCGTTATATCCTAAACTACACGTCGTCATGATTGAAGACTACGATTCCAAACAATCACTGTGTCAAGAGATGTCTTCTGTCGGAAAGGGAAAATTCTTCAGCGTTAAAGATTTTGATGATCTTCCAAGAGTGCTTTACAAGATTCTGAGAAGCGTCTAGTGGACGTTACGCTAAACCTGCTTAAAGCCATTCGATGTAGCATCTTGTTTTTCGTACCTTGTTGCCCCGGTTCACGCAAGAAGGCGTTGACGCTCAAAGGCCACTTTCTTCTCCATACTGTCAGTGTAGTGGTATAGCTTGGTTGTTTTTTGACAATTTCACGTCAACATAGCAGATATGCCCTTTGGACACAGTGCTCGGGCGAGGTGAACACTCCGTGATAGATATGTACTGTCTCAAGTGTAGGAAGAAGGTCGCTATTGAAGACTCCAGCATCCAACGTGGGAAGACGACAAAGGGTAGACCGCTGCTAAAAGCATCCTGCCCGGCATGCGGCACCAAGGTCATGAAATTTACCAAATAAGGGAGCATGGTTTTCGATCTAGACTGGAAACTAACACCGGTCCTTGTCTACGAAACCCGGACGACGGAGAATACAGTCAGGCTTTGGAATCCGAAAGCAATGAGAGGACCGGTTTCTTTTTAGCAAAGAGAACTCTTATGGATATCAACTATTCTTCAAGTTGAGGTTTGATGCATGGATTGGCCTAAGATCTTCTCCAAAAGTATCGGGTCAGCGATAGGCCTAACGATCCTTTTTCCGATACTGCAGATAGCGCTTTGGTACTTGGGCATAGCGTGGCTAGCGCCTCTTCCTCCACCCGTTTTGGGAAAATCATTCTGGGGTGTTCCATGGGGTTTCGTTAGTAGAGTAGTCTATCCAAACGCGCCATATACGGTCGAGTGGCCGTTTCTAATATATGACTTGGTCTTCTGGTTCGTCATATCTTTCATATACTGCTCGATCAGATTCCGAAAACGGTCTTAGGCGAAGCCCTTAACGTACGGCAAGACGCTGCTAAAAAGGATCATCGCACTAGAGGGCTACGAAAGCGTCGAACTTCTTACGGAATGAGGGTTGGCTACAACGCATGTATGAAAGGTTCTGTATGTACGGGTTCGCTATTGATTACCCGGACACATGGCGCATAGAGTTCGGCCCAAAGTCGGGAAGGGCTGAAGGATATGTAGTGTTCAGATCACCGATGAAAGATAGAGCCTTTCTCACTTGGGGTATGCTTGAGAAGATTCGAGGTAGATATAATTCTTTGGAAGCTCAGGCTGAAGCGAGTCTTGCCAGAATCGGAACTGGAGGAGAGGTGAGGAAGCTCAAGGTCACCGAAACTGAGATGACAGAAGTGAATGGACATAGAGCAATCTTCAATCATTTCATATTAGACAGAGCTATTGGCATGCGTATGGTTAGGTTAGGTAGCAAAGAGGTTTGGTCAATTCATCTCTGGTGTGATAAGACAGAGAGGTTCTTCATTGTGTATGAGTCTACGCCGGATCCTTCAAGATCCCCGGAACAGAGTCTGATCTTCGGTCACATGAAGGATTCCTTCGTCTGTCACTAGAGGGGTTTGTCGAGAGTAAAGAAAAAGGGGAAGTCTACTCGTAGGGTACTTCACGATACAGTAGTTCCGTATCGATGCCTTGTCTCTTTCTATACCACTTTATTATGTAGTAAAGAACGCCACCGCCTAGAAATGAGCCGATCATGAAGCCTGCCGATAGTGGGTCATTGACTCCGTACCTTTTGTCCGTTATCCAAAGATAGTACGTGGGGATCCAGTAGAAGATTATTGCCAGCAAACCTGCGATAGTGATCACCGGGATATTCCCAACTTTGTACTTGGATGCTGGCGAAGCTTCCCAGATAGCCTTTGACCTCTTTCGATAAGGCATCACGGTGCCTGCAATTGTTGACGCAAAAAATGCAGCACAGCTTCCTACAGTACAGTCTAAGGTGAACCTCCAGAAAGGTGTGTAATTATAAGCCCACCCCATCACCAAGCATCCGGCCGTCACAAATATTATCGCATTCAGCGGTGTTCTCGTCCTCCTGTGAACCGCTCCCATCCATCCCGGCAACATCCTATCAAAGGACATAGAAAAAATCATCCTGATCGACTGCACCCAATTGTTGGTAGGCCAAATCCAGAACCATGCGTTCATGCCGACAAGCGTCATGATCCAGAAGAATGGGTTACGTGTCATGGTGACGTATAGGAATCCTATGAAGGGGGACATAGGGATCGCCTTTGCTCCGCCCAAGTTATACCACATGTAGTTTGCTGAGAAGAAGAACTCGTTTCCGACGATGATCATCGTTGCGTACATTGTGCCAGCGCAGACTATGAGAGCGAATGTGTTGGCTCCGACGTACATCCACATAGATTTCTTTAGGTCGTCGATCCCACTAATCTCGCCTACCATGCTTCCCGACCACATGCAGTAAGCGAAGACGTAGGTCATTATGGGAACCAGCATCCAGCTAGGGATAAATTTCGTTTGGTCAAAGGGGACTGGGTTGTATCCGGCCGCGACAGCTTGGTCCATCACATACTGGTAGGGGTTTGTTCCACCCCAGTTGAAGTAGGTTGACATGAACCAATTGAAGTTGCTTATGAAGTCTTGATTGGTTGTCATCAGAAACATGGCAATCCAGACGGCAATGGCAACACAGCCAATGTAGAAGGACCAACGCTGTATACGCGCATACCACCGCATTCCTGCAACCAGAACTACGAAGGCGAATGAGCAGTAGCCTACTGCATATGCCCACCACATTCCATCAGGGGTCGTCAGCCAAGTTGCAAAATCAATCATACCTCTATTGCCAGACATTATCCCCAGAATAGCAAAGGTTGGGGAGACGGCGGTAACAGTTCCTGGCATGACATTCGTCGCAGCGTAGAACCATGGCCAGAACCCAAGACCAGAAAGGCAGATCATGTATCCCCAGAACCCGCCGAAGACCCTGCTTTGCCAGACATAGTCCCCCCCGACGCGGGGCATCGTCGAAGCGTTCATTGCATACACGATCATACAGGGATACAGCAGTACACAGTTCAGAATTATTCCGAGAGGTATATTCGCATCTGGCCAAGGCCAGGAGAGGCCGTACGTGAGCGCGGCGGCAACGAATATACTGTCTGCGTAGACGCAGTACAGGAAACCATCAAAGACATTCCAAGCTCGTGTCATTCCTGAAGCCCTACGAAGAAATAGGGGCTTTTCCTCTGTCAATTTTCCTCAAGACTTGTTATATCAAATGGTCAAGATTTATGCCTTTCCGTATGCAGGTGCCGAAGTTTGGCCGCCTAACACGAATACAGACTAAGAGAAGATGCGAAGAGAGCCTGCAATGCACACGACACAGGAAGTAGTCGTCGAAATAGTCGGGTAGGCGGCCGAAAGGCTTGAGCCACGTTTCTCAAACTCAAACCTAAGAATACAAGTAGGCTAGGTACGACATGGAGTGCATGATTTCCCTCACTCTCAACGAGGCCGAACAGTTCGTATCTTAAGGGCGTGAACGAACTCCGCCTTGAGGCAAGAGAGCGAGGGACTGTTTAGGAGGCTTTATAAGATATGCTAGTGGTGAAAAGTCAGAGGTCTCTGGAAGCACAAGGTTCGAGTTTATCAAGGGCATCAGTGACGAATCGAATTCTTGTTGGGAAGTAATGAGGATGAGTGCGCCATCGTCTGAAGAGTTTGCTAGAGAGGCGATTAGAGTAGCTGAATATGGTAACAAAAAGGGTATTATTTTGAGAGTGATGGGGGCTTGTGGAATTAGACTGCACTGTCCGGGGTCGGGGGCGATTCTTGACAGCCTCGGAAGAACAATAAGTGACTTGGACTTGATGTCCTACCTCAGGTTTGAGGAGAAACTGAAGGATCTGTTTAAAGAGTTGGGATATCAGTCGGAAAGTGATGTTTCCAAGTTCTACGCACACATGTACGGCCACGTGAGAAGCAGATATCTCGATGCAAAGACAGGGAGAAGTGTGGATGTGTTCTTTGACAAGTTGGAGATGTGCCACACGATCGACTTCAGAAACAGACTTGAGATAGATTTCCCAACACTGTCTCTGTCAGATCTTTTTCTCGAAAAAATGCAGATAGTCAAGATAAACGAGAAGGACATATTCGATACGGTTGTACTAATGCTCGAACACGATATGGGAGAAGAAGATAAAAAGACAATAAACTCAAAGTATATTTCTGAACTCTTGTCGGAGGACTGGGGTTTCTACTACACCGTGACGACGAACCTTAGGAGGATCATGAATCTTTTGCCTCAATACAGCGCCTTCGCCGGAAATCCTCGGGTTACAATAGAACGGAGGATTGGCAGATTGCTCGACGCCATCGAGAAACAACCGAAGAGCCTAAAGTGGAAGATGAGAGCGCGCATCGGGACGAGTAGGAAATGGTACGTGGATGTTGACGAGATAAGTATGGGCCCTAGAGTTTGAAGGGGCGGGTGCTGCTTGGCTCTCCGAATATTCTTTGCCACAGATATACATGGATCAGACAAATGCTGGATGAAGTTTATCAATTCAGGAAAGTTCTACAACGCATCGATTCTGGTCCTAGGCGGAGATATCACCGCCAAAGGCTTTGTGGCGCTGATTGAACAACCCGATGGGAAATTCAAAACAAACTTCAGAGGCAAGGATCTGGTGGTCCAACCCGGAAAAGAACTTGACGAACTCGAGAAGATGATTCGATTCAGTGGTCTCTACACTTATCGAACTACTCCTCGGGAACTCGAGTCGTTGAAGTCTGAAACCAGACGCGAGGAACTCGTTCTTCAACTGGCATTGGAGTCGGTCGAACGATGGATGCGAATAGCCGATGAACGACTAGAAGAGAGAGATACCAAGTTATTCTTGACCGCGGGAAACGATGATCCGTTTCAAATCGACTCAGTTCTAAAGAAAGCACGGTCTGTGGTAGATGTAGAAGGTAAAGTGATCCTCCTGGACGAAGATCATGAGATGATCAGCACAGGGTACGGCAACATAACTCCATGGAAGTGTCCAAGAGATGTTCCTGAGGAAGATCTCGCTGGGAGGATAGATGCGATGGCATCACAGGTTAAGAACATGGCAAACTGTATTTTCAACCTCCATGTTCCACCCTACGATTCGCGTCTAGACGATGCACCGGAACTTGATAAGGAACTCAAACCGACGTACGGCGCCTCGAAACTGGTCCCTGTGGGAAGCATCGCAGTTCGAACTGCCATTGAGAAGTATCAGCCGCTCTTGGCACTGCACGGCCATGTCCACGAATCGAAGGGAACCTGCAAGATCAACCGAACTCTCTGCTTGAACCCAGGTAGTACCTACACTGATGGCATTCTACAAGGCCTTCTAATCGAGATCGACAAAAAGGGAGTTAAGAGCTTCACACCAACTTCAGGCTAAGCAATATTCCATTGGTCTTCACTTCTTCGTATTATGGGAATAACGAGCATGGTTCAGTATGTTCCTATCAGTATAAGTTGATCAGTGACATTTGAAAGAATCTTTCATACGTTGAAAGGTTGTTTCTCTTCCCGTCAAAGAACCAAGCCCTTCAGCAGATTCATATAAGACAAAGAATTTTCCGGTTTCTTCACAGTGCGAGTGCACTGACAGAAGTTCTCTGTAAGCGTTTCTCATGGCAAACAAGCCCACTGCCAACGTTACTTTGAAACGACTAAAGACAGCCTTGTGACCATTCAGATAGGTCTTACCGCGTTCCAACATCTCCATTCTTCTAACGTCTCCACCTTTTCTCACTTTTTCTAGGCCAACCTCTGCATGCTTATCTACAGAACCATACTTGCTTTTGGCTTGTTCGAGAGGACCCCAAGTTAGAAATATGCGGTGATGCAGAGTCTTGAACACCACGTCGCCTGCAGCTCTGTCGGCCTTGGGATTAAGCTCAACCTCCCAAGTATCGGGGTATTCTATGCTGAATCCATACATCGAGAAGACTTCGTACCCATGGACTGCAGTTTGCGCCATCTAAACCTCACTCGACCGCTTCCCGACGAGAGCTGCGACGCCTGCTTCTGCCACTGTAGCGTCTTGCTCGACGGTGCCTGAGCTACAACCAATCGCGCCCACAATGACATTCTTCAACTTGGTTGGTAGTCCGCCTCCGAGAATCACAATCCGACCCCCGCAAAGGCTGTTTGCGCCATATTCGGGCCCACCAGGCTGCGCCATCTTCCCCTCCTCAGCGGTAGGGATTCCCAAAACCGCTGAAGTATATGCCTTGTCGATGGCTATTTGGATACAACCCACTAGCGCTCCATCCATTCGTTCAAACGCCAATAGATTTCCACCATCATCCACAACCGCGATATCCATAGGAACGCCTATTTCCTTAGCTTTTTTTCGGCACGCCTCAAGAGCAACATGGACATCTTGCACCGTCAGTTTCGGAACTTGGATCAAGTTCATCACCTCAATATCAAGCACTTTCAGTATGGGATGTCTCTAACTTTTATTCGTCTCGGATACTCCATACAAGAATGATTGCTAACCCCCACGGGAATGTCCCACAGGCCGCTGTCGTTCTTGTGGACAATTATCAGCGCGAAAGGTCGCACGTAGCCTTATTCTTCTATTAGCCAGAACTCGTTTCCGTCTGGATCGGCGAGCATGGCGTAGGTGCCCCACGCCTCCTTTGTCGGTCGCTTTGTGAATCTGACTCCTTTCTTAGTTAGTTCCTCATGAGTCTTCTCGATGTTGTCGCATAGGAACGCGATGCCGGTGTTGCCTTTCTCCAATGGTTTGTGCTGACATAGGTGGAGCCGGGGTTCAGAGCCTTTCACTGCCGCAGTGACCCAATGTTCCTTGGGGTCACCCTGCACTTCAAATCCCAAATTGTCCTTGTACCATTCCATAGCCTTTGCAGCGTCGGATACAACCACTGCTGTTGTTCCTATAGATCTAATCATAGCTTTGTTTTGAGTTGTTAACTCGATATAAGCCTGTCGAGCAAGAGCTCCTCTCCTTTTCTATTCACAGGTGCCAGAATATGGTTTGCTGTGAGACGCTATTTGTATTAGGAAGTTTCAAATCAATAAGGCCTAAACTAGGTGATGAGGCTGGATAATATTGCTCTCATACATGTTGAAAACCTAACAAAGGTCTTCGAAGGCTCTTTCGTAGCGGTCGATAGGGTTAGCTTTGATATTCAACGGGGGGAGATATTCGGTCTCCTTGGCCCGAACGGTGCTGGCAAGACAACAACGGTAAAGATGCTCTCAACGTTGCTCAAGCCGACTTCCGGGACAGCGGAAATAGCTGGCCATGGGATAATAGACGACCCGGACGCTGTAAGGCGGAGTATAGGTATCGTTTTTCAAGATCCAGCCTTGGACGATGAGCTTACGGCACACGAGAACCTAGACTTTCATGCTAGGATGTATAACCTGAACAGGCAACAGAGAAGTGAAAGGGTAGGCTATGTTTTGAAACTTGTCGGCCTCCATGATCGAGCAGATCTTCGCGTCAAGAAGTATTCCAGTGGAATGAAGCGCAGACTTGAAATGGCGAGGGGTCTGATGCATTATCCGAAAGTTCTCTTTCTCGATGAGCCGACGCTGGGGCTTGATGCTCAGACGAGAAGGAGCATATGGGACTATGTCGCCAGACTAAACAAAGAAGAGGATGTTACAGTCTTCTTGACGACACACTACATGGAAGAGGCTGACTTCTTATGCAGCCGTGTGGCTATAATGGATCATGGAAGGCTCGTAGTGCTAGATCGCCCAGAAGATTTGAAGAGCTCAATCGGAAGCGATCTCATTACACTGGAATGCTCTGATTCCGGGAGGTTTGCTGAACGTCTACGTAAGGAGGATTGGGTTGAGAACTTGAAATTGCATGCCGAGACGATGATTATCGGAACCAAACATAGCGCGGAACGTATACCCGAAGTCGTCAACATAGCCCGAGATGTCGGCGTCAGAGTAACTTCCATTGAAACTCGGAAGCCTACGCTCGAGGATGTCTTCCTCTACTATACTGGAAGCAAGATGAGAGACAGCGAGCCCAATACCGTCGATCGGATGAAGACGACGTACAGGCAATGGGCAAGGCGATCTTGATGGCGTTGATCAGTGGTCAAGCGATTTATGTAATATGGCTCCGCGATGTGAAGAGGTTTATTAGAGCTCGAAGCAGACTCATTGGAAACATTGTCCAGCCTTTCTTCTTTCTGTCTATACTGGGTTTTGGACTGGGTACCGCGATCTTTCCGGGCATACCATCCGGGTACAGGTTCATTGACTTCCTTACACCGGGAATAGTTGCTATGACTGTTCTATTTTCGTCTGTCTTCTCAGGCGTCTCGGTTCTCTGGGACAAACAGTTTGGCTTTCTGCAAGAGGTGCTCGTCGCGCCGGTGAGTAGGCTCTCGATAGTGATCGGTAGAACGTTCGGCGGGACTACGACGGCGGTCATGCAAGGTTTCGTCATTCTAGCGATCGCCCTTGCTCTTGACGTTAAGATCTCTCTGATAGGCCTCGCGTCTGGCATTTTGTTCATGTTACTACTGGCGTTCGCCGCTGTTGGTTTCGGTCTAGTGGTGGCAAGTCAGATGGAAGACTTTCATGGGTTTCAGCTCATAATGAACTTGATAATATTCCCGCTCTTCTTCCTCTCGTCGGCTGTATTCCCTTTGGAAGGTCTGCCGGACTGGTTGAAGACGATCGCCTATCTCAATCCTCTTACGTACGGCGTTGACGGGTTAAGATACAGCCTGATCGGCTTTTCTTCTATACCGGTCCTAGTGGACTTAGCTGTACTTCTTGCGCTCTGTGCAGTAATGATCTCGTTAGGAAGCTACTTGTTCAGCAAGAGCGAGGCCTGACCTTGGCTGGTCAGGCGAAGACGGCTAGGGCAACAACACCGGCCAGAACCAAGAACACTCCAAGTCCCTGATGGGGTCGAACCCTCTCCTTTAGAAGCAACTCTGCAAGAATGAATGTGACTGCTGGGCTCGAAGCTGCTACAGGCGCAACTATTGAGACGTTTCCTAGGGTTATCCCAGTGACGTAGCCGACAAACGCGAGAGCGTTGATCACGCCCAATGAAGCCAGAAATATTCGTCGTCTCAAGTCGAGCGCCTGCGGCAGCCAACCGCTTCTCCTCGCGATTATGAATAGGCCCGGAAGCATCATGATAGCCGAAAATACTCTAGTGTAGAAGACAGCTCCCACATCCCCCAGCCCAAGAGCCACAAACTTCATCAGAACCGCGTTGAACCCGGTCGCGACCGTGGACACAAACGCAAGAGGTAAAGCCCTCTTAAGTGAGCCGGCCCCACTCGGATCCGGTTGGAAAGAGATTAAGATCGCGCCTAATATGACCAGCACGATGAGAAGACCCACGATCGATTCGAGTTTCTCTCCAAGAAAACATATTGAAATCAAGGTTGAGACAACCCCCCATGAGGCTGTAAGGGGAGCGACGACGCTAGCTTGACCCCAGTACAATGCACCGTAGAACGTGCAAATACATATGATATGAATGGCTCCCGCGACGAATGCGAGGCCGATCGTTCCTGACCAATCCGAGGAGATAGGACCTCGTGCGATGAACAGAAGGACGATCGGAATAAGGCCGACTAGCTCAGAGTAAATCGTGGTGCGATAAGTCCCCGTCTTTCCAAGGATTCTCTTCGCCATATAGTCGGATACGCCCCATCCTATCATGGCGAATGAGCCGAACATGATCGACATCGTTTGACTGCTCATCATCCAATCCAGCGTTCAGGTTTTGATTGAAACCATGTCGCCCAATGTTGATAGTGAAGCTCAACCACACTACAAACGGTGAGCGATAATCGCTGTCGACTCACGATAGAGTATCAGCTCTACTTAAAGTGGTTTGAAGAATTCTGCACGCGGTGTTCATTGTGTCTGCGTAGGGGCGCCGATATCTTGTTGTAGCCCAAGATGTGCATGTGCACTCGGCTTATCACGTGTTGAAATGTGAGTTGTTATCAAGTCAACCGGGGTCTGGATGATTCTGGACACCTATTGTCTGATTACCTTTCTTACGTCTTCTGCCATCTTCACGAGATAGTCAATATCCTCGCATAGGCCGATGAATTTGAACCCTTGGGCTATGTACCTGTTTGCGGCTTCAACACTACCTGCGTATATGCCAGGAGCAACGCTAGTCCCCTTATGAGCCTGAAGGACTCTATCGATAGATTTCACTACCTCAGGATTGAGATTCGGCAACTCATTCAAGTAGCCCATCGTAGCTGCGAGATCCATATGTCCAACAGCGGTTGCGTCCACACCTTCAACTGTCAATATCTGTTCAATGTTCTTCACAGCCTCAGCGCTTTCTATAAGCAAAACGACAATCACACCCTCATCGGCTTCAGCCAGATATTCTCGAAGCCTGCTATAGTATCTTGAAGCTCTCCTCGGAGCAACTCCTCTAATCCCCTTCGTCGCATATCTGCAGGCTCTAACCGCCTTCTCGGCCTCTTCCCTCGTTCTTATGTCGGGAAAGACGATTCCATGTGCTCCAGCATCTAAGACTGGCTTAACCAACACAGGGTCGTTCCAGGCTACCCGGACAAGAGCAGCCGTATCAGTATCTTTTGTCGCTCGAATCAACTCTTGCACAATATCTATGGCTAAGGGAGTGTGTTCCATGTCGATTATCAACCAATCAAAGCCAGCGTAGGCCATGATCTCAGCTACATCGGGATGGCCTATCCCAATCCATCCTCCCACAGTTACTCTGCCAAGCCTCAACTTCTCCTTCAAGCTACTCTTCATGATTCAAGCCTCCATTCACGGATCAAGTGTTTCTCGCATTACACTACCTGCATATGAATTATTATAAGAAACATTCGCACACAATCTAAAATTGGAATTCTCTCCGAGTCATAGAAATCAGTGATAGTAGACATCAAGGACCCACTGTTGAAGTTTGAAAACCTCATCTGTGAGGTATCGGCTGAATGGTGGAGATGATCTTATTTGGTGTTTCTAAGCTACACTTTCCTCAACTGAGACAGACAACCTGCAAAGAGCCCTTTGATCCGTCTAGACTTGACTCTTCTTGTTCAGCACAACAACTGCAAGCGCTTCAAGAACGATCGGCAAGGCTTAATAGATGAGCCCACTAGTGGGATCGTGGTTCAAATTGACCATCGTAGAGTTGGACGAAAAGGGACGTGCGCTTCTACCATCTTCGTTGAGAAAGAAACTTAGAACCCGCAGGTTCGAGGTTAGGTTGGTCGACAGACGCATCGAACTGGTTCCACTTGAGAATCTGAAGATGTTGAAAGGGAAGTACAAAGATCGTCTCAAGACGAAGTGGGCGACGCTCGAAGAAAAGGCGGAGAAGTTTGTCAGAGATGGAAAACGCTAACGAGCTTCCCTCGGAAATCTTGGTGGATGCTAGTGTTTTCTTTTCATATCTTGTGTCAGATGAACTGGTGTCTCATTCCGAGAGGCTTCTAGATAAAGCGGACAGCGGTTTACTGAAGCTGCGGACCGCGTCCGAGATCTACGATGACATAGTTACAGCCCTGCGAAGCGATGACGTGGCGATAGATTTGGTGATCGAGCTTTTAACCGATCTTAAGAAACTTCCTCATGAGGTCTTGCCCACGACCTTGGACATAGCCATCGAAGCTATGAAATTGTATTCTCAATATGGAGGATCACGAAGACTGCACTATTTTGACTCGTTTCATGTGGCGACAGCCAAATTAAACGAGCTTCCGTTTGTTACTAGCGACCGCTACCTTCTGAAGAATTCAACCAAACTTGGAATAGTCTCGCTGGATTTACGGAAGATCTAGTAGTCCATGGCTATTGATAGACAGTGCTCGGAGGTTTCTACTCCGGACTATGACGTGGACCAACAACGGACTGAGACTGCTAGCAAGCGACGACGTTCCTCTGTCAACTTGGGCTACGTAAATGGCACGAAAGACAAAGCGTCTTCAACGTACAGTTGATCCAAGCTTGGAAGCAAAATGAGAGGACCAGCCCTCACAAATCAGGAAGCGGACAGAACATTTTCATTGGTGCGGGGGATACTCGTCGAACTTCACTTTGAACCCTGCCCCTTTTTTCCTGAGATTCGTCTTAAATATCTGGATGCTAGTGAACCTTCCTCATACTCCAGGAACCGGACTTTCAACTTCATAGGTCTGCAACTTTAACGCCAATGTTTAATTAGCGTCCTCAAGTAACCAAGAGTAAGGAAGGCTGAGTTTCTTGGGCTCAGTAGTCTATGAAGAGGTTCAGCAAGATATCTTGGCTGCGACCAAGGCGCTTGAGAAAGACGATTTTGAGAATATGAATATTTTTGCCAATAGAGCGATGAGTAATGCAATGTTTGGACCAGACAGAAAGCTCTTCCTTCTAGGGTTCTTCTTGAAAGATGTCGCCCTAGATTTGATGGGTATTAGAGCTGCTAAGAAACCTGCGGCGGTAGCTACGGCTAAAGTCTTGGCAAGCTCGTTCGTTGAGAAAATGAAAGAAGTCGCTCGAAAAGAAGACTTTCAGGAAGCCGAAGTATGGACACTCTATCTAGACTATAGCAACAAGATTCGTAAACACACAGTAACGGAAATCGAGGAACAAGTCTATGGAAACGGTACAGAATTCATGCGTGTAGCCACAAATTGGCTAATACAGCATCTCGACAAGAACAGAGGCGTCTTGCTAGAACCGAGAAACCAGTTCTTGAAAGGCATCCTGAATGAACTTACCCGTATCTACAGGATTCATGACATAGACTTAAGGGAACTGTACGTGCTTAGTATTCTGATTGCACTTGAGCGTCTTTATGGCTATATGGAGATGTCGCCTAGAACCGCGGATGGCTGTCTTGACGAGAAGAAGATTAGAGATGGAGTATTTCCCTTTATTGACAGGATCGTACATATTTTTGGTGATGAGAAGCAACAAACCTCGGCTACTGAAGTTAACGAGGTTCTACAAGAACTCACATACAAATGGCGGGAAGCATTCATTCACTACATGGAACTCAGACCCGCTCCTGGACTTATTGCTGAGAGAGGAGTTCAGCTTCCGGAAGAAACCAGAAAGAAGATAAGCGAAGCTATTAGTAGGACTCTTGAGAAAGAGACCAAACCCAAGAGATGATGGGGGTAGGCAATGGCTAACAAGTCATTCAACGTAGTTGATGAGCTTATCGAGGCGTTTCCAGGGGTCCCGCCAGACGACTTATGCAAGGCTCTGGTTGGATACTTGGAGGCTTCACTCCCTGAGATTTTGAGGTCTCTAGAATTGCCTCCTATCGTGTCTCCTGTACGAAGAAAGCTCGAAAGCCTGAGAATCAAACGACTTAGAAGACATGAAAGGTCTAGAGCAGAACGGTCTCACACCGAATACGACACGTTCATTAGCGAGCTTTACTTGCTAAGGAGGCAGCTGGACGGCCTTCACGATTCATGCACCTCTTCTGAATATGCGATATCTGACGGCAACACCAATCGAGCTAGACAAGAACGATATTTTGCCGGTTATCAAGACGGGCAGACTTCTCGACGGTTTCCTGAAATTGAAATAGAAAGAGAAGCACTTTTCAGGTCACCTGAAGTTGAGACTCCTCCTGGTTCATTCCAACCATATGTCGCTCTCTACCCCGTTAGAGAGGAACTACCAGCTCCGAACGTGACCATCGACATCCAGACCCAGCAGAGAATCGTTACAGACAAACTGTTCGCTGATGTTACTAGGACACTAGAAATGAAGCTTGTTGAATTCGCATTGAGAACAGGGAAGATCTCGAACTATGAGTTGGTTACACAGACTGATGTTGAGATTCCGGAGTGGAAACGGATCGTCGTCAAGATGATCTCCAAGGGAACAATGTTTGATGAGAAGATTGAACTCTGGGATGAGCTGGATGGTATTGTTAGGAGAAGCTTCGATCGGCTGAAACAGTATTCACCCTCCGATTCGGAAGCGTTGAACTCAATTAATCGAAATCTTTTTCTTCGTATGGAATTGATCTGAGATGGTAGTTGCTTGGTTTTCGAGCCTCTCCAGTTCCTTGAGGTTGCTAGCAGGATCTTAAAGGACCGGAATTACGAGGAGGAACCCAGATGGCGTACAGCCATTAGTCGGGCCTACTATGCAGCTTTCTTAACAGTGAAAAAGAGACTTGAGGAATGGGGATACTCTTTCGCAGATGTACATAGGTTGCACAGAGACGTAATTGATGGCGCGATGAAACGCGATTCGACTATGGGGAACAAATTGGAAACTCTGTTCAACCACCGTGTTGATGCAGATTATATGGTACAGGCGTTCATTCCACCAGAGCTTGCTAAAAATTGTACAAGGCTCTCGGAGCTTATCATCAAAAGAATCGAGGAAACGAAAGCAAAACAGTAGTTGTTTGCAGGCTGTTTTCAAAGCAACAGGTTCATTGCAAGACTGAAAAAACACAACATCATCCCAGTGATAGTTGTTCCGTGGACAGGCAAAGACGATATCGAGATCGCGTTTGGAAAAGATCACCGGAAACTGAACTTTGCAGAATACGTGATCATGCAAGGTGGCATGATCCTGTTCACCGGCGAGTTCGAGCGATACCTGAAAGAGAAACTTGGCAAGAAGGCGAACTTCATCAAGATGTTCAGGCAGTGGTGGACGCAGAAGAAGACAGAAAAGATCGAGGACGCGCATGAGGAAGAATTCACAGAGCTAATCCTAAACCATCTATTCGAACAGGGTTCAAAGATTGAGGAACAGCCTGTCCCAATCCGCTGTACATAAAACAGCCAAAATCCAGCCCCTTTACGTCAAAGGGCTGAGATACGAGCTGAAAGATGGGTGGTGCGGGGGGTGGGATTTGAACCCTTTCGTCGGGATGTGCCCGATCACGAACCCCTGCGGGACAGGAGCCTATGGACGAGGTTTCAATACTCTCAGTCCTGCGCCTTCAAAGGTCTGAGCTTAGACCTTCTTTGACCTGGCTTTGCCCGTTGAAGGTTTGGCATTGGAGGGCTGTAGCCAACCCCCGCTTTCCAGGTCGACCCCCGCGTACGTGGCCTTATTCGTGGAGGACGGTATAGATTAAGCTTTCAGCGTTGTGGGATCACTTGTTTCGGTCAGTGCGATGGCATTTCCCTGCTAGTGTCGCGAGGATGGTTTAATATCGCATAAGGATCTATTTGGTTGTGGTTGAGGGTCTTGTTCAGTGAGAAATCTGTTCAAGTCTTAAAGGAGTTAAGTGAGTCTTTCGGGCCTGCGGGTTACGAGCGTGAACCGGCGCAGATTGTGAAACGGTATGCTCAAACTTTTTGTGATGAGATCTCAACTGACAAACTTGGCTCTGTGATCTTCAAGAAGAAGGGTTCTGCTGATACTCCGAAGGTTCTGTTGGCCGGTCATATAGACGAGGTCGGGTTCGTAATAAGCGGGATCGATAAGGACACGGGTTTCCTAACGTTTAATCCTCTCGGAGGCTGGTTCGATCAGGTGCTGCTCTCGCAGAGGGTGATTGTCCGAACGAGGAAAGGTGATGTGTTGGGCGTTATCGCCGCCAAGCCACCGCACCTATTACCGGAAGAGGAGGCAAATAAGGTGGTGAAGAAGGAGAGCATGTTCATAGATGTTGGAGCTACGAACCGTGAAGAGGCTGAGAAGCTGGGGGTTCGGATAGGAGACGCAGCCGTTCCATGGTCGCCCTTTACGATGCTTCGAGATGGGAAGATAGCTATGGGAAAAGGGTTCGATGATAGAACTGGAACGTTCGTAGCTATGGAGGCCATTAGAAGACTCAAGGAGGAAGGGATCGGTCATCCTAACACGGTGTATGGGGTTGCAACCGTCCAAGAGGAGGTAGGACTTAGAGGCGCCGCTACGTCCGCCTACTTGGTCGAGCCTGACGCCGCAATTGTGTGTGAGGTTGACATAGGTGGAGATGTGCCGGGCATCAAGCCTCATGAAGCGCCCTCAAAGATGGGGAAAGGCCCGAGCATATTGACGTTCGACGCCACTATGATACCGAACCAGCTCTTCAAGAACTTTGTCATAGAGACAGCGGAGAATATGCGCATACCCTATCAGCTGTCGATAATATCTCGCGGAGGAACCGATGCAGGTCGAATCCACATAACCAAAGGCGGATGCCCGAGTATAGTGATAAGCGTGCCAACGAGACATATCCATTCACATGTGGGTCTCTTCAGCTTCGAGGACGCGATGAACGCAGTAAGACTTGTCGATGAGGTTGTTAAGAGACTCGACAGCGCGACCGTGAAGAGCTTCACGTCGTTTTAAGAAGAGTCTCAAGTCTCATATGAAAAAAGTATAGAAAAACAAATCTTGCAAGATCAAGGCCTCTTTCGAATCAAGTCTGAACTCATAATGTGTTGCTGAGGTACAGCGCAGAATCGCACATAAAAAGAAACCCTAGAAGCAGACGTTCACACTTATATAAGTGCTGAAAAATTTGATGGTTGATTGTGGGAGCCTTGGAGTGGAAAAAACCCGCCGTGGCCTTTTATCGCGAGAACCTCGACAAACCAGAGACTGAACCCTTCGCTGTAATCAAAGCTAAGAAGATGACGGTCGAATCTACCGATGGTGAAGGATTCAGGGGCGATATATCCGATTTCTTCGTTCTGATGGGAGATGTCGACCGCATACCATCCAAGGTGAAGGAAGAAGGATATGCGTTATGCTGGTTTGATGACGCTGAAGAAGATTTCAGGAAAGCATTCAGAAAACTGAACGGGGTAACCTTCTCTTCGGGTCTATCGTTCACAACAAGTGAGGGGAAGAGAACCTACAACGCTTCCTTTCGAGTTCGATCAGGGAAGCTATATTAGTCGATCTTGAGGTTGATCTGTGTTAGGTTTTCCCGAAGTTCTTGACCCTATCTTGGCGTAGTACCCCTAGACCCCTCTATTCTCTATTGGTAGACCTTAGGGATAGAGGGACGCTGCGCTTTTGGGAGAGGGGTAGGGGGGTTCTTCGAGAGTTCGTGTATACACGTTCTCTTCAAGTGGACAGTGCTGCATTTCTTGAAACTATGTACAAGGCGAGCCTTCGGAGCCTGAGCGGTGAGCGTCAGCTCAAATTAAGCCGTGGGTAGCCTCCTGAGCTTTCTCTTTTTGTTCTAAGCGGTTAATGTTCTAGGCTTTTAGTAGATGCAACATGCTGCTTTGGGAGAGCGACCTCGCACTTTTTATCATCGGGAAACAAGTGATATTGGAAAACTCTATACTTTGAACTCGAATCTGCAGAGTTTGCCATTTCTTGCGAGGCATTCTGGGATATCAACGTCTGCTTCGCTGCGCATACTTTTAAAGAGCGACTTGTAGATGTCGTTGCAGTAGAGAGCGCCGAGAGGAAGCTGTCCTAGCTCTTGCCAGACTTCGGCGAAGGGGCAGTATCGCACCTCAGCCACATATGGTCTGTCTGATTGTAGCTCGTTGATTCTCCAGATTTTCGTGTATGGAAGATCGAAGGCTCCAAGGATATTCTTCACTGTTATGGGCTTCCCCAAGGTCTCTAGTTCTTCTTTGATTCGTCTTCCACGTTTGGCTCCCAACTCAGCATTCGCTTTGGCTATCAAGTCTCTTCCAGTTTTTTCGCCGAGATACTTTACTATTGCCTGGGCCATGTAGCCGTACGTAGCCCCGACACATCGGACAGTCTGTTTAAGACATCCCAACGCATATTCAAGGGGTTGTGCCTGCATCTTCTTAGCTAGAGCCTGCGCTGGTGCGTTCTCCGGCTGGCCTGACGGAACCATCATGAAGCGAAAACCGCAGAAATCGTCTCCTTTGTTCAGGTTTTCATGAATCTCAACTATCGCGTCGCTGTTGTAGGATTTGACCATCTCCTGGTGCATCTCATCACAGAACCAGTATCCGAACCATTCCCAGCCCTCCTCCTTCCATGCATCATAGAGGGGACAATGACGGGCTTGAAACTGAACATCGTAAGGAGCATAGACGGTTTCGTCTTCGGGGATCGAGTATCGGCCTCCAGTATCCCAGAAACGGACGAGGCTCTCCATATTTAGAGGAAGACCCTCGGACCTGTGCCACTTCCCGATTTCTCTTCCTCTGAAAGCTCCAAGATTTCTAATGCCCTCTCGAGCAGCGATCTCTCCTTTCTTTCCATATTCTTCTACGGCAGGCTTCGTGATGCACATGAATAGGTGGGCCCAGTACCTTTGAGTCTGTTTTGTAGCATCAATAAGTTCCTGAACTGATGCTTGAGACTGATCCTGAGTCATAATATTCTCACCAAACCTGTTGTTCTAACGTATCGAAATAAGGTCGTGTGGTTCTTGTTAAGTGTTTTTGTAATGGCTGAAGTTTTCTCTCGATCTATTGAAGTTCCGGCTCATCTCTCTCGTGAATCTCTGCGGCGATTGTCTGTGTGATCCTTCACAACAGACTTATCGCTTATCAATCGCACATATTCAAATACTCGGGCCTGTCTCACCTAACGTTCGACTTCTTCAACTTCTTGGTACCAGATCTTCTTGGTCCCTACTCGGGCTCGCATCCTCCACTTGAACGACTTGTCTTCGTTCTCTATGGCGGTCATAATCTGGTCTATACGGGTCCTGACGGTGCTCCTGTCGTCCTCTGTCAGGGCGGGAAGACACAGATGTTCATCCCGAATCTTGGTTAGATTAGTTGTCACAGTATAGTAGAATCCCCAGTCGTCGGAGAGAAGGCGAGCGACATACTTTGAATTAACCTTGTCTTTGTCATCCTCGCCAACCTCATGCCCTCTAAGAAGTATAACAACGTCCTTGATGTCTTTCATGGAGATCTTGACTATCTGGAGTTTCTCAAGCAGTATATCGGCCAGCGAGATTGTTGGGTAGTCCACAAGTAGTCGATCTCTGAAATCAATCTTGTGACACATGGACAGTTCGTTAAAGAAAATGTCGGCTGTAAGGCCTATCTGTTCGTTATCATAGATATGCCGGACCTCCTCCATAATTGCGAAAAACCTCTCCCTGGGAACATAGCCCAGCTCTTTGAAGAAGACCTTCGTCTTATCTTTCCTAGCGGTCGTCATAAAGTCAAGGTCGCTCAGCTGCCTTGCGAGCTTGTCATGAAGTGACTGTTCGTATTCACCGCTATGAATTGCGATTGCGCAGGCACCCATAGCCCTGAGAGGTATGCCTTTCTCCTCACCTAGCCTGACTATTCTCTTCGCCTCTTCCATGAAGAAGATCCGATTCCTGGACTCTCCTGCCACAGCTGAAACCTCTCGGTTGATGAACCCTTAGTCCAAGCGGACCATATTTAGTACTTACCAAGAAATCTGAATTGATGATGGGCGATTATCTTCGTGAAGAGACAACCTAGACTTAGTTCGGATGCCTGAGTGAGGTCACCAGGGATAACCGTAGTTGAGCTATCCTGAATATGATCAATAGCTGGCCCGCAGCTGCGCTTGTGACTATGGGAATTAGAGCTCTTCTCGCCTTGACTCTTTCAGTGGACGTGAATTCCTTCATGAAGGCGAGGGGCACAACGTTTCTAGTTGTGGCCTCTTTTATCTTGTCTATCTCCTCTTGGGGTCTGGAAGAACCGAATCGTAGACGATAGGATTCTTCGAACGAACCTCCTTCGCATAGTCCAGCCCCCCTGTTCGGACCTCGGAAGAGACACCGTGCAGTAGAATCGGTATGTCAGTTACGTTTAAGACGTAACTTCTACTCCGCAAGCAACTCTCATTGATTTCCATGTTAGCAGCTTGGCAAGTTCTCTTGCTGTATCGTTAGGAAGATTCTTGGACCGTGGTAAGAGTTCCGGAGTAGAGAATCGAATGCGAGACTCTTAAATGGGCCCTACGGCCTAGACAAACTATAGGTAGTTGAGGAGTGACCAGAATATACTTCGCAACGGACATTCACGGTTCTACAAAGTGCTGGAAAAAATTTCTGAATGTGGGAAAATTCTACGAGGCTGACATTACGATCCTCGGGGGAGACCTGACAGGAAAGGCGATCGTTCCCATCGTCGAATCTCTTGGTGGAGCTAGAGCCTCTTTCCGCGGAAGAGATTATCTTCTGGACTCGGAGGAGAAGAGCAGAGAGTTCGAAGGGATTGTTGCGATGAGCGGGTATTATCCTCACCGTTTGAGTCCGGAAGAGAATGATGAGCTACGCGCGGACCCGAAGAAACTTGACCAGTTGTTCACGCGTCTGATGGAGGAGAGGCTCAGGGAATGGCTGAAGCTTGCAGATGAGCGGCTAGGGAAGACCGGTACCAAGCGCTATGTTTGCCCCGGAAACGACGATCCTTTCTTGGTTTCTGACATTTTCAAGCAATCTTCCACAGTGACCGATGTATCAGACAGAGCTGTCCCTGTCGATGAAAACCACATGATGGTCAACGTTGGATGGTCTAATCCTACGCCTTGGAAGACTCACCGCGAGTGCAGTGAAGAAGAACTAGAAAAGAGAATTGAGGAACAAGTCTCTCAACTCGATGATATTCCAAACTCCATATTCCAGTTACATGCGCCACCTTACTTTTCGCAACTAGATGATGCACCGAAACTCGACGAAACGTTGAAGATTGTATATGGAGAAACGGCCCCCGTTGGGAGCACTGCGGTTCGAAAAGTCATAGAGAAATATCAGCCGTTGCTAGGCTTGCACGGACACATTCACGAGTCCTCTGGAGCACAGAAGATAGGGCGAACCCTATGTGTAAATCCTGGAAGCGCCTATACGGAAGGAGTACTCAATGGAGTAGTCATATACTTGGACAAATTGAAGGTGAAGAGTTACTACTCCGTTGTAGGATGAACCTCCAAATGAATATCTGCGCTTGGAACTCCTCGGTCGCAACCCATTAGAAATGCTGTTTGAGTATGTCAATTGGGCACAGCCATCTAGGAGGAAGTTCAAAAAAGGGGGGTTTTGCGGTCACTCGACCGGGACTTCTTTGAAGATCTTGGAAATATCGATTCCCTGACTCTTTCTGTAGTACTTGAAGGCGAAGTAGATAATCAATCCTGCAATGTAGATACATCCAAGGAAGACTGCTGAGACCGGATTGTTGACACCATATAGCGGGTCCGCTATCCAGTAGTAGAAGATCATCAGCGCGTAACCCAGAAATATGATGGCCGAGATGCTGAAGAGCGGCCCATACTTGGAAGCTGGTGATGCTTTCCATAAGTCAGGATTCCTGTAAGGCAGGACTATAGCCACGATAGCTGTAATGCAGAACCCTAGAAGAAGTACGAGTGTTGCGTCCAGAAAGAGTACAGAGAAGCCACCAATGTTGAAGGAGTAGAGATAGCCGAGCAAAGCAGCCAGAGCCGCTGTCCAGATCATAGAGAAGAGTGGAACTCTGTATCTCGTTGATAGAGTAGCGAACCAAGAAGGTAAAAGTCTGTCAAAGGACATCGCGAACATCATTCTGGTAACAACGAGGTAGCCGTTTCCTGCACCGTTTGTATGAAGCCACGCCCAAGTGTTGAAGAAGAGAATGAAGAGAGTCAGTGCTGCGCTGCCTGTCACGAAGTAGACGTAGAAGGGAACCGAAGGTGGCATAAGTGATCCTGGGCCCCCTCCGCCCCACCAACCCCAGTTCCACGCTTGGAAGAACTCGTACCTGACAGTCTTCCAAGCCCCTGTGAAAACAAGTATAGCCAAGATGTTTAGGGGTAGGTTGGCCATCATCATGCTCATGAACGTCTTCCACACCGAAGTTGAGCCTCTTACCTCACCGTACATAGGCGCTCCCCACACGGGCCAGAGGCCGTAGAAGACTATCAAGGGTATTAGTGGGGTGGCCTTCACTACGTCCCAGTTTAAAGAGAGAGCTAAACCACCCTCAGCAGCTGCGTTGAGAGTATCCTCATAGGCCGTCATCGTTTCGTAGCCAAGCACATCATGATAGAACCTGTTGAAGTTACCTTCAAACACGTTCGGATCTCCATATGCGAAGAACACGAAAATGGCCGCAAGTAGCCCAATCAATGCTAGAATGTATGTTGGCTTCTGCACCCACGCGTACAGTTTCAGACCGAAGCCGCAGGTTATGAAGCTATATATAAGGTTGAATAACGTTACGGCGAAGAGCCCTGTTCCTGTTAGGAAGAAAGCGGCTGTATTTACGTCTCCAAATAGAAGGAACATAGGTGCTATGAGTTGTTGGCAATAAGCGATATTGTTGAGTGTTATCCACATGGGCAGACACAGCAGCCACCCTGGAAATATTATGAAGAAGCCTAGCGCTGGATTCAGCACTCTCGTCTGCCACACATAGTCTCCGCCCACCCGAGGCATAGTTGGAATGAGTCCAGTATAGTAGAGGCAGTGGAACGTCTCGAATATGAGCATAAGCACAATTGCAATGATCAGGTTGGATTCTGGCCAAAAGACAGAGAGAGACACGATGTACGTCGCCAAGTTAAACGGCTGCGCATAAGACTGGAAAGCCATGACATCAAACATGTCCCAGCCTCGTACCAGTCCACTAGCTTTCCTGAGGAAGAGTGTTTTCTCCTCTGCCATTTTCTCTTCCCAAGAGATATGGTCAAACCGTCTCATACTTAACACTTTTGCAGAACTCGAACACTGAACCTTCGCTCAGGTATGACCAATCAAAGTGATTCTTTACTTGAGGATATTCGTAATAGCCTGAGGCAATTTGTTCCAGTCGTAGACGTACGAGTATCTTCCATCACCTGCTGTCGGAGGTTCATGCACATCTTGTAGTTGCCGCCCACTCCAAGAGGAACTTGTATCACATGAAGCTTCGGGTCTTTACTTGGGACCATAACTGAGTCTCGAGCCCATGGAATTTTTTTCATTTTTGCGTTGGAAGGATATTTGCAAAGTTTGCCTCTGGAGCAAGTTTTAAATACGGTGCGTCAGCAGATTCAAAACGACGATTCAAGCGTCCAAGTCTGGGGACTGTTTGTGAATTCTGTCAGTTTTCTGGAAGTCTTGAATCGCTCCTTGACAGGTCCCGTATCGTCGGAAAGAGAATTCGATTATAAGGTTGCTGCTAAGCTGAGGGAAGTCGTCAAGAAGTACAGTATCAAGTATGATTCAGAAACCTTGGTACCCTCCGACGATTCGCTGGCTGATAATCTCTTCAAGGCGGCTGTTGAGTTCTACGCTGACGTAGGTACTTACTGCATGGATACCGAGCGAATAATACGGTTCAGTGAAGACGAGATCAAAGATGCGATTAGAAATGTTCGTCATGAGGTCCTTTTTGGAGAGGGAAACGAAGAAAAAGCGTTTTGTGCAAGAAAGCCTGAAAGCAGCGATCTGCCCTGGTGTCATGTCGGCGCAGGCATAGGAGCTACAAGTGAGGAAATACTCTCAAAATTGGTTGAGGCGTACGCGAGTATTCCCGAAACGAACTCGGTAAGCGTCGCAACACTGATGGATGTCGACGGAATTCCAATACGAACTCCACCATTGGAGGTTTACGGATCGGTGAGGATGATCGCCTTAGCCCACGAGGCGATGAGACGCGCTGGAAGGCCCGGATTGCCAATCCTGAATCTGGTGTCAACAGCAGCTTCACAAATTGCGGGAATTGCAGTTAGTACACCTCAATTCCAAATAAGGCCGACCGACGGATGGTTAGTTCCCACTTTTCCCGACCTGAAAGTCTACAATGATGGTCTAACCAAGGTGGCGTACTTACTCAATTGGGGAGCGAACGTTGGATCTGAATACACTCCGCTTATAGGAGGATATTCCGGAGGACCTGAAGGTACTGCCGTAGTAACCGTCGCTTACTCTCTGAATGCGATCATGGTCCTGAAAGCGAAGTATCACCTGTACTTCGTATCGAACATAGTCGATGGCTGCTCAAGTAGTAGAGATGCACTATGGGCTACCGCAACAAGTGGCCAAGCAATAAGTAGAAACGTTCAGGTTCCGATAATCTATCTGGCTTACCAAGCAGCTGGACCGGCCACTGAGATGTTGTTCTATGAGGAAACAGCCGCCCTGCTAGCGGAGGTGGCTTCAGGACTTTCAATAGAGACAGCGCATCCGGCCAAGGCCGCTCTGTCTGACCACATACTTCCATTAGAATCCCAGTTCTCATGCAAAGTCGCTCACGCCATCGCCGGAACTAATCGACACGATGCGAATCAGTTAGTCAAAACATTGCTGAGCAAGTACGAGAGAAATCTCAGAAATCCACCTAAAGGAAAGAGGTACCAAGAATGCTACGACGTTAGAACAGGAAAACCGAACCAGGAGTACCTAGATTTCTACAGACGAATCACGAAAGAGATTGTTGATCTGGGAGTAGACCTTGAGCTGGTTTGAACTCTCTATTATGAGATCTGACTGGAGGTGAGATTTGTTGCCGAGTACTCTTATCAAGATTCGCGAAGACCTCAACAACTTCAACCAGAATGCTGTTATGGCAGATGTTGAGAAGGCGCTTGGAGAAGGTATCTGTCCACTCGATATTATCAACATCTTGTCTGATACTATGAGGGAAATAGGCGAGAAGTTTGCTGGGCTGGAGCTTTTCCTGACCGACCTGATGATGGCAGGAGAGGCTATGAAGGCTGCTCTCAATATTGTACTGCCAAAGATAGACAAGGCAGATATTCCGGTCAAAGGCAAGGTTGTCCTAGGAACCGTCAAGGGAGACATCCACGACATAGGGAAGAATATCGTTGGAGCATTGTTAACGGCTTCAGGCTTCGAAGTTGTGGACATAGGTAAAGATGTCCCGGCAACGAAGTTTGTTGAGGCGGCTGAGACCGTGAAAGCCGATGTGGTAGGTACTTCAGCTCTAATGACTACCACCATGCCAGCTATGAAGGACCTGGTGGACTACTTCAAGGCTAAAGGTTTGAGAGAAAAATACAGGATAATTGTCGGCGGAGGCCCCGTAACCAAATCCTACGCTGAAGAGATAGGGGCAGACGGTTACGGGCAAAGTGCTGTAGAAGCCGTAGAAGTCGTAAAGAACCTCATCGAAAGAAAGCAATAGAAGTACGCCTTTCGCTGAGGAAGAGTATCCAATAGAAGAAGTCTTCAGAAAGTAATAGAGTATCTGTCTTGTAGCATTTCGGTGTATTTCACAGTTCTATCGAAACGGAAACGACCGTATTTATCAAAGTCGAAGTCCAAATCAGAGACATGATACTGTGTTGCCGCCCACAGAGACCAACAGAAATCAGAAAGAAACTTGTAGAAGTCTACCTTCCGTCTTTTCTTTTCTTTGTCTTTTCCAAAATACAGTTCCAGTACATGTTCTTCATCGCTCTGCGTTAAAGCGCCACTTGTTTCGACAAGAAAGTTAGCGATGTCAAATGGCCTGTCATTCATACCTGCATACTCCCAGTCTATGATGTACACTTTTCCATCATCCGCTACGATGAAGTTCTCTGGTAGGGTGTCGTTGTGGGATGCCACAAGGGTAGACCTGCCTTTGCCAACCTCGTTTTTTATCGTCTCGGTCACTTTGAGGAATCTCTCGATCGGGTAGTCTCCCAACATGTAGTCTCCGTGACGCCTCGCCAGTTTCAGGTAACGGTCTATCTCCTTGAAAACGTCAAACTCTGTGCATAACTTGATGTTCGAAGTGTGGATCTTCTTCATTGATTCAACGGCTTTCTTTCTAATTTCCGGATCCATGAAATCTTCTTGGTGTGCAGCCCTTCCAGGTATGTATTCAAAGATCGTTATCTTTGTCGCTCTGTCGTATTTAATCAGTCTGGAAATCACGCCGGTAGGTTCGAGAGCTCTTATGTTTTCCACCTCGGAATCCCTGTCTAGAAAAAGCTCGGTCTTTTTGCCTGGGATTCGTACCTTGTAGTACTTGCCTTGATCTTCCACAAGGTAAAGTACGTTCGTGATTCCGCCCTTGAGCACGCTTATTTTGACGGGTCTTTCCAGCCATTCAGGTCTGAAACGTCTTACGAAGTCGAGATTCTCCACCTGACACACCGATCTTGGGAGATATCTCCGGTGGAATAGAAAAAGATAACCAAAAAAGCCAGGCAGAATACATTGCTGTGAATCGCTTATCATGAGCTACGCAACAAGGCAAGTGGATGACCGCATCGGAGCTCTTGTCTTGGTAATCATACTGATGATCTTCTTGTTAGCCCAAAAGATCTTCGGAGGATTCCAGGTTGTGCGATGCGTAGTCGGTAAAACGAGTAAGGCGTCAGCATGTCCCGTCTTCACGGTGACCAATCAGCGATACTGACGCCTTTTTTGCTCTACTGCACATTCGAACGATGTTATAAACGAGCACGTTACATTCATGTTCTCTTCCTCGTCGAACAGATGTAGTGAGTTGTCCAGAGCTTGCTTCGTACTTACCATGTGCTCACTTCAAGCGCTCGTATTCAACCTTTGTTTCAGGCCTGGACTTCAACGCCTTCACCAGAAACCTTGCGAACGGAAACGGATAGACCTCTAAGCTGCGAGACTCGCCCGTAGCTGGCACCGTACACTTGAGTAGCCCTTGATTGCCATAAAGAACGGCGGCGCATACCACGTGGCCTAGACCTTTCCTAACGGACCCTGCCGATCGTTTGAAGCTCACATCCTTCATCAGCTTCAACCCTTCCGAGAGAAGGCTGGAGAAGAAAATCGCAGATGGTCTAGGACCTATTTGGATAGCGTATTTCCTCCCTCTAGTCAGATCCCTACAACTAAGAACGACCGACGGTCCAGTGAAGCTTATCTGGACTCTGTATCTGATCCCATGCCGTCTTTTCGTGCCGTTAACCCGCCGGGACAGTTCATTTGTACTCTTCTCTTTAGTTCACGGTATGGCGACTTGTAGTCTCTCGATGTTAAACGAAGCCTGCATCGTCTGTCGATCGACCGAATCCATTATCTAACATGTCCAACGGGCATAACGTAAAGCGGAACGTATTCACTTGGGACCGAGATAACTTCTCGAACTCTGTCATCATGGAAAGCTCCGATCGAGACCGTGCCAAGGCCCAAGGACTCCGCCTGCAGGTAGATGTTTTCTGCGACATGCCCCGCCTCCATCGGCACATATCTGTCTCTACCCCTCTCTCCATACTTTGCCATAGTCCGGTCGTAGATGGCTGTGATCACAAAGTCCAAGGCTCCCTTCTCCACCCATTCCTGTCCCAGCGAGGCTTCGCAAAGCTGCTTCCGATAGTCTCCACTCTTCACACGCTCTAGCGCATGCTCTCTACATGAGTAGTGGTAGACACCCGCCGCCAGATCCGAACTTCCGACAACGAGAAAGACCTCCAGAGGATATAACGCGCCGGCCGAAGGTGCACCTCTGAAACTGAGCCTCGCATCGGTTATCCCCTGAGCCGCCCAGCATAGTTGTGAAACGTCGTTAAGAAGAACGGGTTCATTTGTGTATGTCCTGCGTGACCGTCTCCTCTCAATGGCCTCCTCCAACGATAGGCTACTCTTCTTCCTAGGGTGAGGTAGTCTGACCAATTCCCCCTCTACCGTCAACGCCTCTGTTTCACGCCTCGTAAGCTCTGGTATCTTAAAGGAAGCGACACCCGCTGCGACAGTCGCCACACCAATCCCAGCCAAATACTTGAGAAGTCTTCTCCTTGATACGCGAATAGACATCCTATCCTCCACCTGAGAAACGAATCAAGCATTTTCAAAAAGGTTCCGCTGAAGGGTCTGAGCATTGTAGCATTTACGCTCGAGACCTTGTCTCCCTATATTATTCGTTTGACCGCTTAGCTTTATCGTATCGGATTCTGAAATATGCGTCCTTGAAGCCCAGTGACCGAATATGTGGGAATCAGTTATTGCGTGTAGACCCGCCAGAGGTATGTCCCCTGTCCGGTTTTCTCTCCTGTCCAAGCTATCTTCAAAGTGTTCAATGTCTCTGCAATATCCGGGTCGTAGGCTGCTGTTTCTATCATGATTTCCCCATCGTACTCATTCAATGAAAGGGTCTTTGTGCGTGAGAAGATCTCGAGCAGACGAATAAAGGCCATTGCTTTCACTTACTTATTTCAATAGCTGTGAACGCGCTCCTCAGATGCGAAACAATCAAAAAAGATATTTTGAATATACAGGCTCCTGATCCTCACCAAAACGAAGAGCTCGTACCGCATATCGGTCACTTTTGGGATATCACACTTCCGGTCGACATTAGACGGCAACAAGTCTCGGAGTGAGGGCGCATCTTCCAAGCGAACCATGCCAACAAGAGCGGAACGGTATATACGGTAGAGTATTGCAACGGCCCGGACTCTGGGAAGGACGAAAACAGAAAGTGACCACTTAAGAATCTTTCATTACCTCGTTCGATCTGCTCAAAAAAGATTCGAACCAAAAACGCGTACGCACGAATCTAAGCCAAACTGCTTTCGGTCCTAATACTGATACAAGTTCTATAGTACAGTCCGTGCAGGGATCTACTTATGGCAACGCCGCTCACAAGATCGTTGAGTACGCCAAGGAAAAAGGACTCGACTTCATAGTGTTGGGAGCCATGGAAGAGAGCGGGAAAAAAGATCTGTTCCTAGCGTCTTGGGGCATTGGTGAAATTTTGTGTTCACATCTCCGCGGAAAAACATACGCCCTTAAGCGAAACTCCATATCATTGTTATCGGAGATGTAGTAACTCATGAGTTTGCTCTCCAACATCGCTATGATCCTGACCTACGCCGCAAGTTCAATCTTGCTGACGGCATCAGTTTTGTATTTGATCACGGTGTGGAATGTCAAGAAACCAATAACCAAATACGAACTGTTTCCGTTCGGAAGCTTGATGGCATATGCATGGCAGTCTGGAAACGTTATTGAAAGGAAAATTAAGAATTTTCTAGAGCAGAACTATCCAAGAGACAAGTTTGAAGTGATAATCTACGACAACGACTCAACTGACGAAACTAGAGAGATCTGCCTTAGGTATGAAAAGCAAGAACTGATCAAATACTATAGGCCTCAAAAGCCGTACGATAGGAAGGCCCCCGTTCTAGATCAAGCAATGGAAAAGGTTGCTAAGGGGGAGATAATGGCTCTTACCGACCCAGACGGAGTTTGTGAAAAAGATTGGGTGAAGAAAATCGTACAACCTTTCAAGGATCCAAACATAGGAGCGGTCGCAGGCGTAACCCACTGCGGTAACTACCACAAAAACCTATTCACCAAACTCCGCGCGATAGAAGACGAGTGGTGGTACAATCTATCCGTTCTTGGAAAAAATGGAAAGGTAAAAGTCAGCAGTTTTGAACCAATATGTGGAGCTAATTACGCGCTGAGAAGGACCGCATGGGAGAGTGTCGGAAAGAGTCATGGAAGAAGCCTAATAGAAGACTATGAAATGACACTGAGACTCTACGACAAAGGTTGGAGAATAGCTGCAGCTGATGCAAACGTTTGGCAAGAAGAAGTTGAAGACATAGGCGAATACGTACGTCAACGAAGAAGATGGTACAAGTCTCCCATTCGAAAAGTGGTAAAGGGCAAAGGAAAAATTGACAGAGTACTAGGCGCCCTTCCAATCTCGATGCAGGCGATGGCTTTCTTTTCACTGATGTACTTTGTACTGATGTGCGCATATGAATTCATGTTCGGCGAACTAACGCTCCACGTTCTATTCTTCTTAGCGCCTTTCGTAATCGACTATGCTGCGCTCTCATATGGTTTAGTCAAAGTTGGCAAAACTAACTTATTGCCATACGTACCTGTTTTCTTGACGTTCGACAATGCATTGCGGATGATTATTTTTCTGACAACGAAAATTAGATACAAAGAAGAGCGACATTGGGTTCAGTTGGCTAAAGGGGAATACTATCACTCGGGCACCGAGATTAGAATGTGTTGAGTCCAGAGGTTTACTAAGCCAGTACGAGCTCGGCGCCCCGAATCATCTATCTTGCAAGGGTGCAACTATCATAACACCAGCCGAACACAATAGGAGACGGCCGGGAAAGTATTAGAGGGAAATCGGAGCGATATGTCTCGGTGAGTTCCGCTTGACAGAGGTTGACCTTGAGAAAACGGTTGTGAAGATTTCTCGTCTTCCGGGAGAGAAGTTCAGCAAGTAACCTGAATCCGTAGAGGTAACTTCAGTCTCAATCGTGAAGGTTGTTACGTTAATCAGTTCCATACACGTAGCGCTTAAGTTCCATATACGCCAACGTTAGGATTGCAGCGGCTAGATTCTCTTCTTTAGTGTCAAGCTGGCCTCAATGAGAGACCTTTGGACAAGAAACCAGAATGAGATTGAAACGCTATGCCTATTCATCCATAGAAGCGTGGATAAGGCTCTATACTGGAAACGTGGGTTTTGTAACGGCCTGAGTTCCAAGTTCAACTTGAGCTAGACACTGTTACAGATTCTCTGCATTCAGCGCAGAAATAGACACTTTGTGACAAGGTCTCGCGTGAGTAGAGAGTCATTGCTTTCCCACATTTCGGGCATGTCTGGCTCGTACCAGCCATCGCTTCCCTTACGTCAATAGCTAACAGATTTTTTTTTCTAGACATAGAACCGAAACCGTTCCCAAAGTCCGACGACGAGCATAGCCAAAGCGACAAATGGCAGAGCTGATAGCAGTACCATCACTTCAAAGAATCGTTTAGCCACTCTTCTCAGACCGCCTGGTAACTGGTTTATGCTGCAAAGCACTTAGGGCTTCACATGTGCTACAGAGCTACAGTTAGAACAGCCTTGCAGTTGATGGAGAAGCCCTAATGGTTCCCCTGTCAACATTTTAGTACTCCAAGATTAGATGGGCCGGCAAGAATCTGAAAAAAGTAGTTTCCTTAGTAGATTGCCGTAAAGCTCTTGATGAAAGAGGATTCTCGAACCGAAGCAATTCGGCGCTAGCGCTATGAATCCGGCCCGGTTGACTACTCTCGCATCGCTGGCATGGACCAGACTATGATTTCCTTCGGTAGAGCATCTTGGTTGAATCGAGAAATTTGCACTAATGCAGCGTATGCTCAATTTCTCAGATTCTATCATAAGAACTATAATACAAGGTGGAGACAACTAGGAGCGGCAACATCACATGAATTTTGGATTCGAACCGGTTCTCCTAAGCCTTGTGGCTGGGATGGCGACGGGGATCGGCGGCTTGATCTCTCTCTTGCTTGGCAGGATGAGCGATCGAGTCGTAGGCTTCTCTCTGGGATTTGCCTCAGGTGTGATGCTTCTAGTCTCTTTCAACAACCTCTTCTTGGAAGCCGTAAAACTGCTCACACATTTAGAGTTGATCACCATGTTCTCCCTCGGGGCTCTGATCATGATCGCGCTGGATCTGTCGATTCCACACATTGAGCTAACGGCGAGGAGGGGAGAAGGAGGAAATGCTAAAATGCTCAGAGCAGGAATGCTAATGGCGATAGGCGTAACGCTCCATAATCTTCCTGAAGGACTGATTGTCACAGCGGGCTACATGTATCTGCCCAGACTTGGCCTGATAATCGCGATCGCCATAATGCTTCACAACATACCTGAAGGCGTGGCCACAGCCACCCCTCTATTAGCAGCAGGAATGAAGCCGAGTAGAATTGCGTTGCTCACTTTTCTCTCAGGGTTAGCTGAGCCATTCGCAGCTATGAGTGGAGTTTTCGTCTTCTCCCTCTTGAACCGGACCCTAATAGGCTACTCACTCGCTTTCACAGCAGGGGTAATGACCTACATCACAGCTGATGAGTTAATCCCTGTAGGGCACGAGTACGGATACAAACACACGGTCTCCGCAGCTCTCCTACTAGGGATAATATTCGCTCTATTGGTCGATGTCATTCTCAGCTAGGCTGCAGTAGGCGTGACATGTGACATATTTGCCGAGTCCGAGAAATTCACGGCTAGCGGTGTGAGTCCCGGCGGCCGCACAACCTTCTATCACTACTGAAATTTGAGTCTGAATCAAGGTGCAACCCCTCGGTTTCGAATCTGAAGGCAGATTAGGCTACACTCTCAAAGTTGGATACATTGAGACTAATTCGGGAGGTGATGAATCTGAAAGACCTCGACTGAGATCACAACCTCTGCTGTGGATACGCTGGTTGAGGACACTGTTGGTAAATCATTTGAGGATAGCCTCTGTGCAGCTAACCCTTAAATACGTTTTGAAAGGCATTTCCGAAAGGATGGATGTATGTGAGTTCAATCAGCCTTTTGGAGATCCTTGAACGATCCGCAACCGGCCCTATGCTTTCTGAGAACGAGTTCAACATGAGGGTTTCTAAGAAGCTCAGGGAAGTTGTCAAAGATTATGGCATAAAGTTCGATAGGGATATTCTCGTCCCTTCAGATGATGGTTTGGTCGACGATGTGTTTAAAGCTGGTATGGATTTTTGTTATGAGGTTGGCACGTATTGCATGGATACTGAGCGGATGATAAGATTGACCGAGGAAGAAGTTAAGGAAGGCGTGAAAAATGCTCCACATAACGCCTACTTCGGCGAAGGAAAAGAGGCGAAAGCCTTTATTCCTAGACAGCCGGAAAGTAAAGAGAATCCATGGTGCCACGTCGGCGCTGGAATGGTTGTATCCAGCGAAGAGATTCAACTAAGATTAATCGAGGGACTTGCAGGTATTCCAGAGATTGATTCTATTAGTCCTGTTCCATTGGACATGATACACGACGTTCCCGTGAAAGGGTCTCATCTGCAATTCTATAATTCTCTGCAATTCATGATGACTACTAGGGAAGTGTTGACAAGGTTGGGAAAACCTGGTTTACCTCTCGTGACTTTGGTGTCTGCTTGTTCTTCTCCTCTGGCTACAATATCATCCACTGCACCCCAGTTTGGGATAGCTCGTTCTAATGGGTGGTTGGTTCCCAGACACCCTGAACTCAAGATAACAAATGACGAACTGTGCAAAACGGCTTATTTGCTGAGTTGGGGAGCGAATATTGGTAATGAATTCTCTCCATTAGTTGGTGGATACTCCGGTGGACCTGAGGAAACAGCGGTTGCGACAGTCGCTAACAGTATTCAGGGCATACTTATGAAATCCAATTACGAAATCACTTGGATGGCCAATATTGTTGACGGAGTATCTTCCACGGCAGATGCGCTATTAACGTCAGCAGTCAGCTGTCAAGCGATAAGCAGGAACCTATCCTTCCCACATATCCAATGTAGCATTCAGGCGGCGGGACCATTTACAAAAATGTTGCTTTACGAGATTGCCGCCGTTACGCTTCATGCGGTTCCATCTGGACAGGCGTCGTATCCGCACCCCGCAAGGGCGACGGTAAGAGATCACATGACCCCGCTTGAGATGAGATTCTCAGTTGAGTTGAATCATGCTGCAGCCGGAATGAAGAGGAGCGACGCAAACCAGATGGTCAAGGCGGTGTACAAGAAGTATGAGCAGCATATAAGGAACGCTCCGAGAGGAAAGGCGTACCAAGACTGCTACAACCTGAAAACGGGTAAACCTGGCCAGGAATGGCTGGGAATGTACAACGAAGTAAAAAGGGAGCTCGAAGACCTCGGTGTTCCCATATAGCAATCGTTGGGAAAGAACATAATTTAGGCAGATCCACCCATCAAACCTATCTCAAGAGATCGTCGCTTTCTGCGTGAGGTTTTCAACCAGTTTTACTGCTTCGACTGCGTTTTCCGCGTAGCCGTCTGCACCTATTTCTTCAGCATATTGCTTTGTAACTGGGCCTCCGCCAACAATTATTTTGTACTTGCTTCTCAAACCTTTAGCTGTGAAGCAGTCTACGATGTCTTTCATAGTTGGCATGGTTGTACTCATTAGGGCTGAGAGGGCTACGATGTCCGCCGCATTCTTCTCAGCTTCTTCAATAAATCTTGAGGTTCGAACGTCTTTACCCAAATCTACAACCTCGAATCCTGAAGCTGTCAATAGCGCGATTACAATGTTTTTTCCTATATCGTGAATGTCATCTTTAACGGTACCTATCAAAACTTTACCCTTAACTGGAATATCCTTCTTACTTATCTTCGGCAGCAAAACGCTTAGAGCGATTTTCATCGTGTCTCCAGCCATCACCAAATTAGTTAGGAAGAGTTCAAGCCTAGAGAACTTGTCTCCTACATCTTTCATAGTGTCGGATAGAACGTTGAGAACATCGAGTGGGGCTGTACCTTCCGTAAGCGCTTTTTCAACATCGACGGCAATTGACGCATCATCATAGTTAATGATGTCTTCACGCAGCTTATCAAAAATCTTCTTCTTACACATAATATTCAACACACGGAACCTTCAGGATAGGTACGTTTCCCCCTGTGGAAAGTTACTATATAAAGCTCGTGTTCGCTAGAAGTTCCTTTCTGACCTCTTATGGTCATCGTGGGTAGTGACACAGTATCATCTTTCCAGAACGGATTTCTTGCAATAGAAGTTATGCGGTTTTCTCTCATATTTAAGTTGCCTTAGCTCAGGACTCTCAAAGGACTGTGTCATCCGAAGATCGGAATATGGCTCCTGATAGAGTTATCCTCCAAAAGTATCACGCTTCCTAATAATGATCCCTGGTCGTACGCGCTGCCTGGATTGACACATAGAGTCCGACCGATTTGCGCTGTCCCTCTGCACTCATGGATATGTCCATGAAGTCCGAGTAATGGCTGATATTTCTCAATAATCTTCCTCACAGAAGTACTACCGACAGGAACTTTTATTCGTCCACTATGT
>Ga0209725_1000099_pt1 | contig 50191 bp, 59 predicted proteins | sample I18A1metaG_FD_184145 | JGI IMG/M metagenome (GOLD analysis project Ga0209725, IMG submission 184145) | Lake sediment bacterial and archeal communities from Gulf of Boni, Indonesia to study Microbial Dark Matter (Phase II) - ​I18A1 metaG... | ecosystem: Environmental > Aquatic > Freshwater > Lake...
TAACATTTTAGGTCAGATATAAATATTTAAACTTTATTCTAATTCAGAATTAGAAGTTGAAACAAATTCGGAAAGTTTAAATATTTTCTCTCATGAAAATTTATGAAAACATGAGTTTTTCTAGTAAGAACATAAAGAAGGACAGTCTATGAAAGACTATTAAACAGAAGGAAGTATGTAGTTAATTTTTATTGAGATTTTATGTTGCGGAAATCCATGAGATTTTGTTTATGGATAAAATGTTTCATTGTTTAATTATATAAAAAGTCCGTAGAATGTTTTGTTTTTAAACATAATTTTTCATTTAAGGGATAAAAGCTGCCGTTTTTAACAGTTAGCGATATATCTGCATGTTAATAAACGTTATTTCCTTCTTTTGCGTCTAAAAAATGGATGGTGTTAAAATTGATTTCGTGGAAGCATTCTTTTAAGAGATTAAAAGAAGAATATGAGACGGCGAAGAAAAAGAAGCAAGCTTTGGATAATCTATTGAACGCTGGCAGAATTTCGCAATCCACGTTCGACTTGTTTAACAAAGAAATAAATGAGGCCATTGTGGAAATCGAAAGACAGGAGAAGGCTTTGCTGGAGAAAATAAATTCTAAAATGAAAGAGCTTGAAGAGCGGATTAAAATGTTGGAGATGTTTTTTGCGAACTTTGAAATTCAACATGTAACTGGCGAAGTAGACGAGGAAGTTTATCAGCGTGAGATTGCTCTTTTGTCTATGGGACTTGAAACTGCAAAGCATGAGTTAGACGCCATTAGAGAGGCTGCGAACCAGCTTTCAAGCGCCGCACAAATTCCAGCAACCAATGTGGTTGTGCAGCAAGAGATAGAGCAGCAACCCCAAGAAGTTTCTCAGCCGAAAGCTGAAGTCGTGGAAGAACAAGTTTCAATTGCGTTACAAAGTCCAGAGGAAACGAAGCCAGCGGAAGCGGAGGGCGGAGAAAAACAAGAGGGGTGACAGTAAAGCGTAGTCGCCTTTCTTTTTCTATTTACAATTGAATAATGAAAATCCAAACTAATGAGATGCGGTAAAATCCGAAAAGAAGAGAAGAATCCAACATTTAAAACTCTGGCTTGGGCCTACCCAACTTTCTATACAAGCAAGCCTTGATAAAACCGTAGTATTCTGGGTCTGGTCTTCCAGGACGACTTTTGAATTCTCCGTGAAATTGTGAAGCTAAGAAGAAGAAGCGGTCTGGCAGTTCCAAAATCTCCATTCTTCTACCATCTGCACTTTTTCCGGAAAAAACTAAACCGCTTTTCTTGAGCACTCCAAGATAATCCAGGTTAACTTCGAATCTGTGGCGGTGGCGCTCATAAACTTCCTCATTTTTATAAAGCTTGTAGGCTATGGTGTTTGGTTCTACAATTATTTTGTGACCGCCCAACCGCATAGTAGCCCCCTTATACTCTATTCCACGCTGTTCTGGCATGAGGTCGATTACCGGATTAGGTGAGCTTGGGTTAATTTCAGTGCTACTTGCCTCTTTTAAGCTGCAGACATTACGCGCAAATTCTATTACAGCCAACTGGAAACCAAAGCATATTCCGAGGAAAGGAATATCATTCTCCCTCGCAAATCGAATTGCCATAATTTTTCCCTCAGTACCCCTCGGACCAAAACCATATGGAACAAAGATTCCATCAAAATTTTTCAGAACCTCCGCGCTCTTCGGATTTTCTTCAAACTTCTCAGCCTCTATGTAAGTGATGCAAACCTTGGTTTTGCACGCTGCCCCTCCATGACGTAAAGCCTCATTCATGCTTACGTAACTGTCTACCAACCCTGCATACTTGCCAACCAAAGCGATTTTCACTTCATGCTTCGGATTCAATGTAGCGTCTACAAACTTTTTCCACTTTTTAAAATCCTGTTTGCGCTTCAGAAAACCTAATCTTTTGCAGATGAATTCGCCCATTCCCTGCTCGTCCAAAATAAGTGGAACCTGATAGATTGATTCAACATTGTAGGAGCAGAAAACCGCGCTTTCAGGAATCGTGCCAAACAAAGCTATTTTCCTTAAAGCTTCAGCATCTATCATTTGCGGGCTTCTTGCAACTATGGTGTCTGGTTGAATACCGATTCGCCGTAATTCGTTGACACTGTGCTGTAAGGGCTTAGTCTTCATTTCCTTTGTAACATCTAAAACTGGAACTAGAGCAACATGCACATACAAAGTGTTCTCAAAGCCTTCTTCTAAACGCATTTGACGAATAGCTTCTAAAAATGGCAGGCCCTCAATGTCGCCTACTGTGCCGCCGACCTCGGTTAAAACTACATCTGCATCTGAGGATTTCGCAACCGTGCGAATGCGATGCTTTATCTCGTTCGTCACATGCGGAACAATCTGAACGCATCTTCCTAAAAAGTCGCCTCGCCGCTCTTTCTCAATAACAGCCTTATAAACCATGCCTGTGGTGATGTTATTCTCCTTTTTCAGGTTCAAATCGAGAAAACGTTCATACCATCCCAAATCTAGGTCTGTTTCGCCGCCGTCATCAGTCACGTAAACTTCACCATGCATATACGGGTTCATTGTTCCAGCGTCAACATTCACGTAAGGGTCAATTTTTATGGCTGTAACTTTCAAACCTCTTGTTTGAAGCATTTTGCCGATTGAAGAAGTTACAATACCCTTACCGACAGAGCTTAAAACGCCACCAGTGACAAAAATATACTTAACCATACAGTTTTTGCCTCCTCATAATAACAAAACCATAAACTTGAATTAACATTTAAATTCTTTCCCTAATGTTAAACTGATGTTAGGAAAAGCTTATGCTTCTTCGTAGAATCCCGAGTATTGTTTACTGGCTTGGAAATAGCTTGTATTTAAACATAACAAACAGGTGCTCCAACAATTGCTATTTTTGCCTAAGAAATTTTGAGGATGGTGTTGGCGGCTTCAACCTTAAATTGCGTAAGGAGCCTTCCGCCAATGAAGTGATAACAGAGCTTCAAAAGGTTATAAACCTAAAAAATTGGAGTGAAATCGTCTTCTGCGGTTTCGGAGAACCAATGGAAAGGTTGGATTGCATTTTAGATGTTAGTAGATGGATAAGGAAGAACTATGGGAAAATTGTCAACATTAGGATAGACACTAATGGTCAAGGGTACTTGCTTAACAAGGGTCGAGAAGTTATAAAGGAATTAAAGGGAGCTGGTGTAGATAAGATAAGTGTGAGTTTAAACGCGCACGACAAAGAAACCTATAATGAGATATGCAAACCAGCATTTAACAACGCATTTGAAAGCGTCCTGAAATTTATCGAAAAAGCCAAAGAAAGCTTTGATGTAGAAATAACAGCAGTAGCCATCCCGGAAGTTGACATCTCGAAAATAGAGGAGATTGCCCGAAAAATGGGAGTGCAATTCAGAGTAAGAAAGTACTTACCAGGGTTCTGGTGAAACAGAGAGGTCTAAGCTTTTCTAAGCAATTTGATAATGCTGCTCGTTATGATCAATAGCCCTACAGAAATTATGAGCCCTGCGATAAAGCCGAACCAACTTATGATTTCGTTTGCTAACATACTTAAGAAAAAGCCTACAGCAAAACAAAAGACTATACCAGCAATAGCGTCAGCCTTCTTACTTAGTGGTTCGTGAAAAACAAATCTCAGAGCCAAAATAGCTATTTGAAAAGCACCGAAAACAAAGCAAAATTGCATTGCCGCCGTGTAAAGATTAGGGTGATTATGCTCTGGAGCGGGAAAAACGATGTTTTCTGTGACATTTTTGAGGCTAAAATCATTGAAGAAATAAGTAATTTCATTGGTGAAGTTTGGTGTGATAATCCAAATTGTGCCAACGAGTATTAGAAAAAATCCGAAGTTGAGAATGCCCAGCCAATCCGAGACTTTTAAACCTTTTTTCTCGCTTCCAGCCAAAGTCAACACCTGAACCTAAATGGGAGATTAGCTTTTCCTTCTTAAAACAATTGCCATGCAATCATAATCAGCATTTTTAAAAGGTTAAGGTAGATAACTTAATTCTTGTGGAGAAAAAGAGATGAAAATTCTCTTTGTGGAACCTCCAAAAGACATCTGGTTTGTCATGGGAGAGTATTTGCCACCGCCATATGGTATTGTTCAGCTTGCGGCATATCTTGAAAGAGAAGTCAGAGACGCTGAGATTAAGGTGTTAGACTGTAACGCACAGCATGTGGACTGGAAAGAATTGGAAAGACAAATAGAAAACTTCAATCCTGACATCGTAGCTTCAAGCACATTAGCCACATGCAACACTTATGTAGTCGTTAGGACACTTGAAACTGCCAAAAGAATAAACCCAAACATCCTCACGATTACTGGTGGACAACATTTTACAGCCACTGCCCACGAAAGTTTAGAGCAGTACCCTGAAATTGATGTTATCGTTCGTGGAGAGGGTGAACAAACTCTTACAGAAGTCGTCAAAAACATGGATAAGAAGTCATTCTTTTCAAGAATAAAAGGTCTTTCTTTTAGACGCAAGGAAAAAATCTTTCACAACTCGCCTAGACCATTAATTGAAAATCTGGATGATCTTCCCTACCCCGGATATCATTTTCTAAAGGACGTTGTTCATAAATATCACTTCGCTGCCATGGCGGGCTACAATGCCCCTTACGCATTAATCGAAGGTTCAAGAGGATGTGCACATGCATGCACGTTTTGCACCCAGTGGAGTCATTGGCAAAGAAGATGGAGAGTAAAATCATCTAAGCGTATTGCTGATGAAATGGAGTTTTGCTATCGAAATTATGGGAGTAGGTTCATTTGGTTGACAGACGACAATCTTGGCTGCGGCGAGCGGGTGAATAGTCTCGCTGATGAGATTATTCGACGTGGAATAAGGGACGATTTATGGTGGTTTGTTCAAGCAAGATGCGACGACATTGTTCGAAGCAAAGAATTTCTGCCTAAACTGCGAAAGTCTGGACTTCGCTGGGTTCTTCTAGGAGTAGAAAACCCAAAACAATCAACCCTCGATGGCTTCAAGAAGGAGATAACTGCAGAAGATGCAAAGAAGGCGGTGAAACTGCTGAAAGATAACGACATTTTTGCCCATACGATGCTTATTATAGGCGAACGCAAAGACACCGCCAAATCAATCGCAGACCTAAGAGAGTTTGTGAGTGAGTTAGACCCAGATTTTGCCCTGTTCGCCATCCTTACACCGTTTCCCGGAACAGAGCTTTTTGAAGAAGCTAAACGAAACGGTTGGATAGAAGACTTCAATTGGTCGCACTATGACATGGTTCACGCGGTGATGCCAACTGAGACTTTATCAAGGAAAGAAGTTCAAGAAGAACTCTACAAGTGCTATAGAAGCTTTTACGGTTCTTGGAGGAGAAGACTGCGAGGAGCATTTTCGAGAAACGAAATGAAAAGAAGAGTTTATTGGTATATGTCTGCCAAAGGCATTATAAAACAGCTTAGATCACTCTTTTAGGCGATGCTGCATGACGCATAAGCGCCAAAGTTCCATTTTATTGTTCACCATAGGGGTCTCAGCCTTCGGACTATTCACCGTGTTGACACTTGCAACAAACCCACCGATTACTAATGAAAACTTTTTCTGGCGAAAACCACTAATCGGCTTAGTCTTCAGCATTATTTGCATATTAGGGATTTTTGCTGCTTTCTTCCCAAACCAATGCTCAAAAGCATCTTATTCCCAAAAAAAGCAAAAAAATTTTGCCCATCATACAGTCTCCGTCACATTAAGAGGCCATCACGTTGACTGCGAAAAATTTTTCACTCACGTGATACATATAAGCGGTCACATACATTGTGCAGCGTGCACTGGTTTGCTTCTTGGAGCAGTTATATCCCTTACTGTAACATCCCTCTATTTCTTTGGCGGGTGGCATATTGAAGAGATGAGTTTTCCATCAGCCTTTATCGGAGTCGTAGGAGTAGCTCTCGGCTTTTTTCAACTGAAGTTTAAAGGTTTTATTCGTTTAATGCTAAACGCATTCTTTGTTCTTGGAACCTTTCTAATTTTAGTTGGAATTGACGAATTAGCCCGAAGCCTATTCGTTGATTTGTTTCTGATCGTTTTGATCCTTTTTTGGCTCTTGACGAGGATACTGCTCTCGCAATGGGACCACTGGAGAATTTGCTATAGCTGCAAGTCTCCATGCGAAGTTCGTGAGCTGAAGAAATAATGTTGGTTTAGTATCTACGGCGTAATGCATAAAGGGCGCCAATCATGATTAGTATTCCAAAGATTATTACTGCAAACGGCCAGATTTCTACAGTTGGAGCGATTAGTTTTGCTTGTTGCATAAGCCATATGCACCCGGCTAGTAGGATTATTATGCCAATGGCTAAGCCCACGATTGTGCCGCCCCGAGGGATTCCGAAACACTCCTCTTCTTTAAAGCATTCCTCTTCAAATCTTTTGGAAGGCTTGCGTTCCTCAGTTGGATAGAGAGATGCTCCACACTGAGCGCAGACTTTGGCGTCGTCTGGATTCTTGGCACCACACTTAGCGCAATAGACCATTAGGGTATCTCCGCACTACATTCTGAGCGGAAAGTTCTTAAGACTTTTGGTAACGAAGACGCATCCAAGTTTGCTTAAGGCTATAAGCGTTCACCTTGACTTATAATTGAATCCAACTGCTCCTTTCTAAGCGGTAAACCATGAAGGTATCTCCCGCGAAACTTTAGATCTTTCAAAAACGTTTCTTTGATGGCTAGGGGCTTGTCGAATTTCATGACATACTTGAATTCTAAGGCTTTTCTCCATCCCCATTTTTCGCATTCCCGCTGTTCACCCTCGGAAAGGTCTTCTTTTTCGTAGACGTTTCCTATTATGCCATACCCGACAAATGCATCGCCAATATCGGTTTTGTGTAAGAACATTATTGTTTGTCCAACATGCCATTTCCTCCGAAAACCAGTATAGTAAATGGCTGAATCAAAAACTCGGTCAATCCACTCTTTAGTCGCTATTCTTAAAATGTAGCCTTCCGGTTCCACCATCAAGCCTTCAATTTAACTTTATGGGTTTATGGCTATCTTTATTTCGCTTTTTGATGTTGAAAGCATTTCAAAGGCTTCTTTTATTTCTTCAAGCCTCATTTTCCTTGTTACAAGTGGTCTCGCGTCAATTGTTCTGGACGCTATCAGGTTTAGGGCTTTTCTAAAATGCGAAGGAGCTGCATGAAAAGTGCCTAGAACAGTTAGCTCTCCATAATGAAGCATCTCCGCATCCACTTTTATCTCTGTTCCAGGCGGGCATCCGCCAAATTCTAGAACCACTCCACCTTTCCTAGCAAGTTTTATGGCTTGCTCCCATGTTGCGGGCAATCCAATAGCTTCGATCACGACGTCTGCACCATACCCTCCTGTTATCTGCCGAACAGTTTCCACGACATTCACCTTTCCAGCGTTAACTGTTTCGTCTGCCCCTAGCTTTGCTGCAAGGTTTAGCCTTTCATCCACAAGGTCTATTATTATCGCTTTCTCAACACCCATCTTCTTAACAGTTAAGAGGTGTAGCAATCCTATTGGTCCAGCACCTATTATCGCCACAGCATCGCCCAATTTCACCCCTGCCTCTTCAACACCATGCAACACACATGCCAACGGCTCAGTGATTGCAGCTTCCTCATAAGAAACGTGCTGTGGAATCTCCTGCATGTTCACCAAGACCATGCGGGATGGAACCTTGATGTATTCTGCGTATGCTCCCCAGAGCCAAATCATTTTTTCGCAGAGGTTATACTTGCCCTTCTGGCACATTGTGCAACGCAAGCACGGCGCACTGTTACCAGCACGGACACGCATACCATTCTCTGGCCATTCTAAGTCTGCGCTGACCTCGGCGACCTCGCCTGCCCATTCGTGCCCAAAAATTGTTGGGATTTTTATGACTTTTTCAACGTAGCCTCTTTGAAATATTTTGAGGTCTGTGCCGCATGTTGTTGCCGCTTTAACCTTGACAAGAACCTCGCCAGCCTCAACCTTCGGCTCTTCAACATCTTCAACCCTTAGGTCATTCACTCCGTAAAGCATGGCTGCCTTCATATTCCATCACTCATTAAAAAGTATAACTTTCAAGCTTTCTTTATCTTCTAGGGCTGTTTTAAACGCTTTTGCAGCGTCAGCAAGCCTGAAGCGGTGAGTTATCAACTCCTTGACATCGAGCTTGCCGGATTTCATAAACTCTAAAGCCTCTCTTGTCTCCAAATGCGATGTTGAATAGGATGGGATTAGTTGGATTTCAGAGAAAAAGAGTTCTTTCAGGCTTATTTGTAAGTATTTTCTAGGTTCGGTTGGGGCAAAAGCACACAGATTTCCACCTTTGCGGCAAACGCTTAACCCAGCCTTATACGCTTCTAAACTTGGTGCAGTGACAACCGCCACGTCCATGCCTCTCCCATCGGTTTCAGCCTTAATAACCTCGGCTAAATCTTCTTTTTCCGGGTTGACCACAGCATCAGCCCCAAACTTTTTCGCCACATTCAAACGATAATTAATCGGGTCGCTTACAACAGTTTTTGCTGCACCAAGGATTTTTGACAAGGCTGTATGGATTATTCCAGTTGCTCCAGCACCAATTATCGCCACTGAATCTCCTTTTTGAATGTTACACTTTTTAAGGGCTCTTAGGCAGCAGCCGACAGGCTCTATCAAAGTGGCTTCTTCAAAGGATAAAGCGTCTGGAATTTTCAAAGTATCTATGTGAAGGTTTGGAGCCGGAACCTTAAAGTACTCCGCGAATCCGCCTGGCTCAATGTTTGTTTCATGAAATTGCTTGCATAAAGTGTAATCTCCGTGCAAACAGTAATGGCACTTTAAACACGCCACGTGATGATGCACAAAAACCCTATCGCCAACATCAAAACCCTTAACCTTGCCTCCTTTTTTGGCGATTATTCCTGCCGGTTCATGCCCAAGAACAAGTGGAGCACGGCTCTTGAGATACCAGTCCATCAGGTCTGAGCCGCACATCCCGCAAGCCTTCATCTCCACTAGGGCTTCGTGTTCGCCTGTCTTTGGCGTGGGCACTTCCTCTATCCGTATGTCTTGTTGACCGTAATACATGGCGACCTTCATTTCAGTTCAATCGTTTTCTTCATTGCTACACACTTAAGACTTTCCAAAATTCTCAATACTTTAGGATACGCCCTCAATTTTTGGCATTTACGATGTCAGAGACCTGCAGTTCCATGTATAAAAGAAGCTGTTTCTTAACCTTCGTCTCATGATAGAGTATTTGCACAACGTATTAAAACGCACGTTTTTTATACAAGTTCCAAAGAGAAATGAGCCTAAAAATGGAATAGGTGATGCTGATGAAAATTGAGAAACCTGAGCTAGTTGCATTCATACTAATAGGAGTAGGCTTAGCATTGCTGATTTTCACGTTCATCATGGCATACATAATGCTAATAGCCAGCATAGGCATCTTACCTGCGCCTAACCTTTCCGAAGCCCTCGGCGAAATACTTGGACCCATCGCCGAAGCCATAATAAGAATCATGTACCTCGGCATAATGGGTTGGGCCGGTTCCATCGCAACGATGAGAGGCATACAACTCTATAAGGAATCGAAACAAACTTCACAAAAAACCTAGACCTGCTCTAAACTTCAAAGCCATGGTGAATTTGCTTGAGGCAGACAATTAGGGCCCTCGGTTGGATAATCGCGATTCTATGGATTTGCACGCTATTATTGCCCATCACTGTAGCCTTTTCGCTGATAAAACTTTTTGAATCAAAAGCTGTTGGCGTCCAAGAGCCCACAGTCTCTTTCTCCAACGGAAACTTTTCCATGTCCGCACCCTTCCACATTAATAACACGGGCTTCTACGACCTTTCAGACATAGGCATCAGCATACAAATTGGAAGAAAAAACAAAACAATCTCAACTTCCTCAAGGCTCTTGCCAAACGTGCCAGCAGGCACTATGGTAAATTCCAGCTGTGACATTTCAGTCAGTTTGGAAGAGATGGTCTCAAAGGACAGAGAACTTCTAATAAATGACACAGACTTAAACGTAAGTGTTTCCCCACGTTTTCGCGTAGCTTATATCATAGCCTTTGGGTTTTCTATGAGTTTCGCGGTACAATGGGGTGCGCCATTTTACAATTTAACCATATCTGATGTTGCCTACGATAATGTTAGTCAAAAGTTTTCGATGTGGGTGAGCTTTGACAATCACGCTGTTTACCCGGTAAACGGGTCACTTTTAGTTATGCTTTACAACGATATTGGTGAGCACATCGGTTCTGCCACGCAAGATGTGAATGTTCCTTCAGAGACGCCGTTTCAAACATTCTTCGAGCTAACAATAGACCGTTTAAAAATGACGCGTAACGGGGTTGTTCGCTTATACTTTGGAGGTACACAAATTTTAGAGAAGGAGTGGGAATTGTCATGAGCGAGATTGAAGAGGAGAAAACCTTTAGAAAGCTCATTAAAAGAATTGCCAAAGCAACCCTTGCAACAGCCATTGTAGGCGCTTTCTGGCTTTTTCTCTGGATTTTACTCTCAGTTTTTGCAGTCTTTCCTGAATACCTAACGTTTTTTGCGATTTTGGCTTGGGCTACGCTTTTCTTCACATTTGCAATCAGAGTAAGCGAAGACACAATTTACAAGTACTGCTTTATCATTGCACGAGCCTTTTTCTTGATAATTTACCTAGCTTACGCCACAAACTGCGGCATACTCACCCTTAACTTTATGGACTTCCAGTTGACAGTGGAGTTTGTGCCCCTACTAGCCCTAATGATTGCAATAAATCTGTTAGCCATTGCTAGAGGGCTACTCCAAGCCATAGAATTTGTGTCTCAAAGTCCGAAGGACTAACGCCTAAGCTTCAAAAGTTTCTGCAGTTTCTATGTAATTTTTTATCCTTTGCAGAAACCTTGCAGCTGGGGCTCCGTCCACAATTCTGTGGTCGTAAGAAAGGCTTAGAGTCGTGAGTGGCTTCTTTTCAATTTTTCCGTCAACCACGACTGGTTTTTCAACGATTTTTCCGACACCGAGGATTGCGGCTTCAGGCGGGTTAATTATTGGTGTGAAATAGTCAACGCCGTACATGCCCAAGTTTGAGACCGTGAAGGTTCCGCCACTCAAGTTCTCCTTGGTCAATTTTCCTTGTTTAGCCTTTTCTGTTAAGCCATTAATGGCTGCATCTATCTCCTTCAAAGATTTTTTATCAGTAGCTTGTATAACTGGAACAATTAAGCCGTGCTCTGTTGCAATAGCCACACCGACGTTTACGTCTTCAAAAATTTTTATCTTGTCTCCTTCAAGTGTTGAGTTTATTATGGGATGTTCGGTTAGCGCCTTGGCAACAGCCTTTACAAGGATAGCCGTATAAGACACTTGAAATTTATTGTGTAATTCTGCTGCTTTGGAAACGTCAATCTCCATCATTATCGTGCTGTGCGGAGCTGTTCTGAAGCTTGCAGAAACCCGTTCGGCAGAGGTTTTTCTAAAACCGCTTAGAGGGATAACTTCCTTAACCTTAGGTAGAATCCCGCGAGCTTCATCAATAAACCTTCTAACATCTTCCTCAACAATCCTTCCCTCTGGTCCGCTGCCTGCGACAAGAGACAAATCTATTCCATGCTCTCTCGCTAGACGTTTTGCAGCTGGCGAAGCCAAAACCCGCTCTTTAACCTCCTCAACTGCTGGGGATACTTCCGCAAGTATTTCCGCCTCTGAAAACGCCTCGTCTGGGGCAGTTATCACAGCTAGAACAGCATTAACTGGGACGTCGACACCTTCTGCTACCAGAATTTTTCGCAGTATGCCGGAGGCGGGTGCTTCCAAATCATATGTAGCCTTTTCAGAAATTACCTCAACAATTGGTTCGCCCTTCTCAACCGTATCTCCTTCTCTCTTGTACCACTTGCCAACAGTACCCTCCTTCATTGTTAAGCTGAGTTTTGGCATGACAACTTTTTCCACCATTCTATACAACCTCCTTGACCGCCTTAATTATGGCTCTTTCATCTGGAATCACGTATTGCTCTAAGGGTGGACTAAACGGGATGGGCGTGTCTGGCTCTGCTACGCGCTTTATCGGCGCATCTAAATAGTCTATGGCTTCTTCAGCAACTACAGCAGCAATTTCAGCGCTTACGCCAGCGGTTTTGCAGTCTTCGCTTACTATGACTGTTCTGCCAGTCTTCTTAATAGAGCGGATTATAGTCTGCTTATCAAGGGGTGTTAGGGTTCTCGGGTCAACAACTTCTACGCTTACGCCTTCCTCTTCAAGTCTTTCAGCAGCGTTAACGGCTTTATGAACCATGTATAATGTGGCAACTACTGTAACATCTGCTCCCTCTCGTTTCACATCCGCTGCTCCAAAAGGAACAGTGTACTCCTCTTCTGGAACCTCGCCTTCAATCGGATACAACAGTTTATGCTCGCAGAAGACAACGGGGTTGTTGCCGCGTATGGCGGCTTTCAAAAGCCCTTTAGCATCATGGGGTGTTGACGGCACAGCCACGTGCAAACCAGGAACATGCATGAACCACGCTTCTAGGCTTTGCGAATGATGCGAGGCTATGTTGACGCCTGCACCAAAAGGCGTTCGGATTACAAGGGGACATTTTGCTTGACCGCCGAACATGTAATGTATTTTTGCTGCTTGATTTGCAATCTGGTCCATGGCTAATGCGGTCAGGTCTCCGAACATTATTTCCGCCACTGGACGCATGCCAGTTATTGCGGCGCCCACTGCCGTTCCAATTATGGCTGATTCGGATATCGGCGTGTCTCGAACTCTTTCGTCTCCGAACTCTTCGGCTAAACCATCAGTCACCTTGAATGCGCCTCCCCAGTACCTTCCAATGTCTTCGCCCAATAGAAATACAGACGGGTCTCTGCGCATTTCTTCTCTTAAGGCTTCACGCAGCGCGTCTCTATATGTTATTCTTCGCATAATATCCTCCCTCTAGGCGTAAACATCCTCTAGGGCTTCTTTTGGTGCTGGATACGGACTTTCCATGGCAAATTTAACCGCTTTCTCAACCTCAGCTGATGTTTCTTTTTCAATTCGTTGAATTTCCATTTCCATAAGCATGTTTGTTTGCAGCAACTTCTCTTTAAAGCGTTTAATGGGGTCTTTAGCCAGCCATTCCTCAACTTCTTCCTTAGGTCTATAACGTGCGGGGTCAACACGAGAATGCCCCTTTTGCCTATAAGTTTTGCACTCAATGAGCATAGGGCCTTCGCCTTTTCTGGCTTTTTCAATAGCCTTTTGCGCAACTTCATAAACGGCTAAAACATCATTGCCATCCACAACTACGCCTGGAATTCCATAGGCTATGGCTCTGTCAGCAATATTTTCAATAGCCATAACCCTTGACTGCCGTGTTCCCATGGCGTAAAGGTTGTTTTCGCAAACAAAGACTACTGGCAACTTCCATACGGATGCCATGTTTATGCCTTCATGGAAGGTCCCTTGATTTGAAGCTCCTTCGCCGAAGAAGCATACCACGACTTGGTCTGTTCCCCTAAGTTTTATGGATAAGCCGGCGCCAACGGCTATTGGTATTCCAGCTCCAACTATGGCTGTTGCGCCTAACATGCCTCTGCTGAAGTCTGCGATGTGCATGGAGCCGCCCTTGCCTTTGCAGTAACCCGTCTTCTTGCCTAAAATCTCAGCCATGATTCGCTTCAATTCGGCGCTTTTTGCTATACAGTGTCCATGTCCTCTATGTGTACTCGTAATGTAATCGTCTTTTCTGAGATTGCTGCAGACGCCTACTGCAACAGCTTCCTGTCCGGCATAAAGATGAATTGTTCCTGGAACGAGGTTTTGACCATAAAGCTCGAAAACCTTCTCCTCAAAAAAGCGGATTTCAAGCATTTTCCGAAACATTTCAATAAGCTTCTCTCTTGTCAGACTTGACTTCAATTGCTTTCCCATCCTAACACGTTTGGCTCTCCTCTTATAGACCTTGATGCTTTTATATTATTTTATGGTTAAGTCTTCAGTAGCACTTATATTTAATGCCGTAAGTCCATATTTCAGAGGTGAGGTAAAATGAAGACGAATTTGAACGTGAATTGGGAAAAAGACCCGTATTTGAAGCGTTGGCTAAAAAGTAAGAAAGAATGAACGAGACCGGACACGAGATACCGTATCAACAAGCCTACTATCAAAGAGGGGGAGAGCGATCAAGGAAGACCTACGCAGAAGCGAGCCATGTTTTAGCAGTTTTTACTTCAACCAGCTATAAAGTGTTTGAAGACAGGCTGAACGAACAGCGAATAGCCATAAAGACATTGTTGAGTGAAAATGAAGAAATGAAAAAGCACGATTGAGTTAGTTCCACCTTGGATGAGAAGGATACTTGAAGCCGAAGTAGAGGCGAAAAAGGAGAAGGATTAAATGTTTAAGCCAGAGTTAAATACTTTGGAGGCGTGTAACCGCCTAGCCCTAATTGAAGGGCAGAAAGAGAACAGATAAAAAGAAAAGGAAGGAAAGATTTGAAGGCTATTAAAAAAGTAGAAAGGAAAGACATTGTAGAACTTTGTCCTTTGTGCGGGGCTCAACTGGAGAAGGGATACATAGCTTCAATGATGATTGTATAGGGCGACAAGAAAATCAGTGATGAGTCCTTCAGTGGAAGGATAATGGGTGGTGGGTTCGTAGCTTTCGGTGCGGAAACAATTGTTAGCAGAGGTTGGCCTTATCCCATAACAAACGTTGAAGGATATCGATGTAAGAAATGCAAGCTTATTATTTTCAGATATGGGAAAACGTAGCAATTGGACTTTGGGAGCGGATTAATAATGGTGAAAAGCAAAACCGTATCCATAATCGCAATTGGAATATTGATAATTTCTATGCTTGGGGGGCTTATCGTTTCTAAAAAGGCATTAGCTGTTCCGCAACACTACATCATTCTTCCTTTTCATACAAGCTGGGAAAACTCAGATAGGGCGTTTGGCAGAAGTGACTCTGTGGACTATAGTAAAGATTTTTCCTCGCCGAAACTTGGATATCAAGACACGGGATATGGAGGGGTGGCGACTCCTCCTGACGATTCTTTTCAAGGCTATCATTTCGGAACTCGCTTTCTTGTAGCTGAAGGATATTTCGGTTCCATCTTTTTCGACAACGATTTGTGTTTGCAATTATAAGATTTTTTAGGCGAGTTAACAGCGCAAACAATATAGAGTTACTCCGGGTAAAATACTAAACAAAGAAGACAACTATTAAAAACGGTAATCAGGCTTTTGGAAGGGGGAGCTAAATGCAAAAATCCTATTCAAGATTGTTGGGCATAGTCGGAAAGCCCAATACTGGCAAATCAACCTTTTTTAGTGCAGCAACTTTGGCGCCAGCAGAAATTGCAAACTACCCATTCACAACGATAAAGCCGAATAGAGGCGTCGGATATGTGCGGACACCATGCGTCCACGAAGAATTCAACGTTAAAGATAATCCGGTAAATTCCATATGCTTAGACGGAGTGAGACTTATCCCCGTAGAATTTATTGACTGTGCAGGACTTGTGCCAGGCGCCTGGCAAGGAAGAGGTTTAGGCAATCAGTTTTTGGACGAAATTAGGAAGGCGGACGCCCTAATCCACATCGTTGATGCTTCTGGAGGAACAGACTTCGAGGGTAGATTGTGCAAGCCCGGTGAACATGACCCCTTAGAGGATGTAAAATTTTTGGAACATGAAATAACCATGTGGATGGCAAACATACTGAAAAAAGACTGGCCCAAAATAGCCAGAACTGTTGAATCTGAATCGAGAGACCTCTTTTCAATGCTGGAAGAACGATTAAGTGGCTTAACGATAAAGAGAATCCACATTTTTGAGGCTGTAAGAAGGGCTGGATTAAACGCTGACAAGCCCACAGCTTGGAGTGAAGAAGACTTCCTAAAGTTTGTGGACATGCTGAGGCGGATTGCTAAGCCAATGCTGATAGTGGCAAATAAAATAGACATACCCGCAGCTGAAGAAAACTTTGAAAGGCTGAAAGAATTGAATTATCTCGTGATTCCTTGCTGTTCAGAAGCCGAGCTCGCCTTGAGAAGAGCCGCAGAAAAACAACTGGTAGACTATAGACCTGGAGACTGTAGCTTCAAAATAAACAATCCAGAAAAGCTAACTGAAAGCCAAATTAGGGCACTGGAAACAATAAGAGAAAAAATTCTGCTAAAATTTAGTTCAACAGGCGTTCAAGAAGCAGTAAACATGGCTTTCTTCAAACTCTTAAGCATGATTACAGTTTATCCCGTTGAGGATTTAGAGCACTTGGCAGACCATAACGGAAGGGTTTTGCCAGACGCCTACCTTGTGCCCTACGGAACGACAGCACGTCAACTCGCTTACATAGTTCACACAGAATTAGGAGAAAGCTTCATTTACGCGGTCGAAGCAAGAGAAAGAAAACGGGTCGGAGAAGACTACATACTTAAAGATAGAGACGTCGTCTCAATCGTAAGCGCCAAAAAAAGAGCCTAATCTCACTTATGCACCAAAGCGTCTCTTACGTTTTTGAAAAGTACGGACAGCCCGTAAAAGATCTATTAAACGGAAATCGGGCCAATAGACATCCAAGAAGCAGAGCTCGCTGTAAGCAGACTGCCAAAGTAGAAAGCCGCTTAATCTTTCTTCGCCTGAAGTTCTGATGATCAGGTCTGGGTCTTGTTTAGGCATGTGGGATGTGTACAAGTACTGCTCAAATATCTGTTCGTCAACTTTTTCGGGATTCAGTTCCCCTTCCTGCACTTTCTCTGCAATTTTTCTCGCAGCATCAACAATTTCCGCCCTTCCGCCATAAGCAAAAGCAATGTTCAGGAAGTGTTCATCATAATTTTGTGTTGCCTTTTCCACATTCTTTATGAGCTGCTGCAGACTTTCAGGCAACAGGTTTACTCTGCCAATAACCTTGACGCGAACCTTTTTTTTGTGTATGCGCTCATCTGTTAGAATACTCAGAAACTTTCCCTCCGCAATGCGCATAATTTCTTCAACTTCGCTTTTTGGACGGCGAAAGTTTTCTGTGGAAAAAGCGTAAAGAGTTGTAGATTTAACATCGAGCCTTAAGCACCAATCAAGCAACTGCTCGACTTTCTCAGCGCCCATTTCATGGCCAAGCCATGGGACAAGATCATTTTCAGAAGCCCATCTTCTGTTCCCATCCAAAATGATTGCTATATGGTCTAGCTTCACGCCGTTTTTAACTTGATGCCATAGCCACTTCTCGTATAGCTTATAGGCTCCGATTACTGAAAGGAATTTTTTGAGCACTATTTAAACCTCGCACCTCTTAGTGCACTGGCACATGGGCAGTTGCCTTTGCGTTCGATGGGCAAAACCTTGACAGTTTCAATTAGAAGTTGCTCTATTTTAGGCGTGATCTGTTTGGAAACCTTGGAGACATCGATGGGTGCTAGCCGTTCTTGTGTGCCAGCAGCCATGTTTGAAACAAAACAAACAGTTGCATAGCACATTTCGAGTTCTCTTGCAAGTACAGCTTCTGGAATGCCAGTCATTCCAACAGCGTCGCAGCCTAAGTGTCTAAACATTTCGATTTCTGCTGGGGTTTCAAAGCGCGGTCCTTCAGTACAGACAAGCACAGCCCTATCCCACACACGCAACTCAACTTTTCTTGCAATTTCAATCAGCAGTTTTCGCATTTCAGGGCAATAAGGGCTGGAAACATCGACATGTGTTACTGGGGCTTCATCGTAAAAGGTTGTAGAGCGAAGCTTTGTAAAATCAACAAAATCGTGGGGAACAACTATATCACCCGGTTTAAATTCGCGATTTATGGCACCAACAGCGTTTATAGCTATAATTCTCTCTACACCTATTCCATATAAGGCGTAAACATTTGCTCTGTAGTTTATCCTATGGGGAGGAACCAAATGTCTTGGACCATGTCTTGGAAGAAAAACCACTTTTTTACCACTTATTTTTCCAATAGACAATGGCGGAGCCATGCCGTAAGGTGTTTCTATCCGTGCCTGTTTAGCACTTTTAAATAACCGTTCGAAGCCTGTTCCTCCAATAACTGCAATTTTAACTTTCTCCAAGCTCTTCAACCTGCTCTTCGGTTTCCTCAAAGAATTCCCTTGCTGATCTGTGAATGGCAAATATGACTAGAACGGATGCGACGCCTATTAGTATGCCGACAATTATAGAGAAGATTAGCTTTTCATAGCCCATTTCAGGTTTGATTAATACATCAGAGGTTGCTTCGAAGATTTGCCTAGACCACCCTATGGAAATTATTAGGGCTGCGTTACGCAACAGTCTGGCGTCACGTTCAAGGTACCAGCGTATCGCCCTACCTAATAGTGCTACGCAAACGCCCGCCACTATAAGGGTAATTGAATCTTTAATGAAATAGCCGATAATTTGCGGTAGAATACCAAGCCAACCAGCTATGTCAGGTTGTGGTACAATTTCCGTGGCGACGTTTGTCCATCCTAAGAAAATCCCGACCCCTATACATAAGGCTCCAGCAACCACGGCAAAACTTGAGATCTGTACTCGAACAGGTGGGGGAGAGTACTCTTTTATCCATTGGTAGAGGTTTTTAGCTGTTTTGTCAACTCCGAATCCCTTCACAAGCATGAATGCACCTAACACAAAAAGGGAAACTAACCAAAAGATGTCAAGCATTTTGAAAATTGAGAGAATCCCTAAGATTAGGAGGAGTAGCCCGGGCAAGCCTAATGCTATGCGGGAGTAGCGGGGGTTTTCCGTAATTGTTTTTAGGTATCGTGTGAACAGGGCGGCTGTTTGCTCAATTGATTCGCTGTGTTTTACAACAATTCTTCTAACTGATGAAACTGGCACTCTGGACTCTATAAGCGGTAGAACCGCTTCGTCTGAGTAGCCGTCTGTAACCAGAATAACCTCGCTTGCATGAAAAGAGCTTAATAAGTCGTTTAGCTCATCGACTATTTTTCTGTCTGCTCCAACTCCGCCGATTTCAGAGCCAGATATGGTTGCCATTTCAAAAACTTCTTCTGGTTTACTTTCGCTTTGTAGGCGGTCGTAGAGGCGTATGGTTTCGAACATTGCGTTTGCGTCTGGCTCTTCTGGGTCTCGTAAAGCTAAATCCACGGCTGCGTTGAGATTTTCTTTTCTTCCAATGAGGGGGGTTTTAATTCCTGCCTTTGCTCCTAAATCCCCATCCCTATCCACGCATAAAATAAGGATTCTTTTCTGCTCCTTCTCCTCCGCTTCTTTTGTCACAATATCCTTCTCCGTTCCCCAATATTACCTATACGCGTTTCACTTTAATCTTGCGCTTCCATCTCATTCTCTGCAAGAAGTTGGAACTCCTCCCAACTTAATTTTTCGCCCCGCTTCAGCTTTTCTCTTACTTGTTTTTCAAGTTTTTCACGAAGGGCTTCTTCTACTTTTTTCCTTTCTCTCTCCTTTTCTCCTCGAATTTCCTCTTCCAACCGTTTTATCTGATTTGAAATTTCTATGATTTTCTCTTGAAGGGGTTTTGCTTGTTCTCTTGTTTGCAGAAAGAGCTTATGTAAAACGTCAGCTTCGTTTTTAAGTTTTTTTGATGCACCGATTTTTTCCAACATTTTCTCATGAATTTCACGGCTTTTTTGCGCAATCTCAGTTAGTTTTTCGTGATAAAGATTCCTTTTGGTTTCAAGAGCTTTCAGTTCGGTCCGTAGTTCGATGTTTTCCTGGTTTAACTGGTCAAGTTTTCTATGAATGTTTGATTGAATTTCTAATGGCTTAACACTGTCGATGAGTTTCTTCTCTTCTTGTAGGCTTAGGGTTGTTGTTTGAATTTTCCATTCAATGCTTTCAATCATTTTCTGTAGGGTTTGAAGGCTTTTTGAAGGCTTTTTTTTGCTTAGGGTTCTAGTTTCTTGGTTTAGTTTCCTTAGTTCTTCAATCTTTTCTTGAATTTTTGCTCTAGTGTTGTTTCGCTGCTGTTTTAATTCTTTCACTTTTTCGTTTAATTTGTCTCTTTCATTCTTGAGCTCAACTATCTCGTCGCGCAAGCTTCTAAACTGTTCGTTAAGCTTGTTTCTTTTCTCTGCAAACTCTCTAGCTTCAGCGTTTATTCTGTTCCTCTGTTCTTTTAATGCCGAAAGTTTCTGGGTTAACTCTTCAATTTTTTGGACTTTTTGTTGCTCTGACACTATTTTTCCTCTCTGTATTCCGTTTCAGGCTGACATCGTGAGACTTTTGCTCTTAAGATTAATATTGAATTCCTTTTGTTGTAACCATTTCCTTTGGACACTTGATGTCTACGATTTCGTTCACAAATTCTGCCCTGTTTATGAGTTCTTTTGGAGCGAATCTTCCTGTCAAAACCACGTCTGTTTTCTTTGGAATTTTATCCAGAAAATCTAAAACCTCTTTTAAGTCTAAAAGCTTGCAGTATAAAGCCAAATTAATCTCGTCTAAAACTAGTAGATGCGGCTTCTTTTCGTTAACAATTTTTTGGGCGAATTTTAAGGCTTTGTGGGCTAGTTTTCTGTCCTCTTCACCTAAATTGCCTAGTCCGTGCCACCCTTTACGGCCGAACTGGTAAATCTCGTAGTAGGGTGCAAGCGTTCTTCGAATCTTATATTCGCCAGTGTTTTTCCACCACTTCAAGAACTGGATTATGACAACCCTTCTTTTATGTCCAATAGAACGTAACGCCAAGCCTAATGCGTTTGTGGTTTTCCCGGCTCCGGTTCCAGTGTAAAGGTATATGTAACCCATGGTGGCGATATCCCCCGCAAATCCCCTTTTTATGTTCCGATGTCGGATATATTAACTTCTTGAAAAGTGGCCAAGTGAGGTATTTCCGACCAAAGTGGCGATATCTCCCCTTACTTTAGCAACTCTCATTTTTTATATGAGCCGACCCTAAATTACTGTAGGACGCAAAATCAAATATGTTCTCCGAGGCATACATTTGGTGGAGGTGAGTAGTTGGGATATACTCAGGCACCCCCTCTTACGAGTGAAGAAATAGAATCTTTTCTCAGAGATGCCAAGATTGCAAGGTTCTACAGCCTCAACAGAGACGGAACCATACACGCGGTTCGGTCTGGTTCAAGTATGAGAATGGACAAATTGTCATAGTAACAACGGCTGCCAGCCGTAAAGCTAGAAATGCCAAACGCAACCGTAACGTTACGGTTTTAGTCGATGTTGAGAGATGGCCACAAAAAGGAGTCATAGTATATGGTAAAGCAGATATAGAACATTCGACTAGCTACGAGGAACACATGTCAGCGACTGTTCCCCTGTGCGAGAGATATATGCCAAGAGATAAAGCAGAAAGTTGGTGCAAAGACTTGTTCAGAATATCTGGGCCATGGGCGAAGATAATAATCAAACCAAAACGTATAGCGTCGTTCGACTACGCCAAAGACGCCACGTTTGGAGCAGTCGTCAAGGGCTAGCATTTCGAGGGCGCCCTATAATTCCTTGTTCCATCATTGTTCATGCCGATAACATTTAGTCATGATAAGTCTAGACAGAGGAAATGATTGCGGAACCGTAGACGACATCCACCCTTCACTCAGATGGTGCCCAGAAAACACAAATAAACAACGCAACCAAGAAAGTAGTCGTATTCAGTAAAATAGTGGCCGGGGTGAGGTAGCCTGGTAGCCTATAGGCCTGTGGAGCCTAGCGCCCGGGTTCAAATCCCGGCCCCGGCCCTCACAATTCTGTTCAAATTGGAAGGTGGATGCATCAAACTAGGCTTTACATTTTTATAGATGCTGTTTTCAACGGCAAAAACTAATAGGTTGGAGACCTCCTTATGTTATTAGGAGCTATCTTGACTGTGCAAAGGAAAAGGTTGGTCTTTCCCTTCTCTGCAATTGTGGGCTTAGACAAGCTTAAACTAGCCATTCTAATAAATGCAATAAACCCAAAAATAGGCGGTCTTCTCATAAGGGGACCGAAGGGTTCGGGAAAAAGCACAGTTGTCAGGGCTCTGGCTGACATTCTTCCAAAAATAACTGTCGTTAAAGATTGCCTGTTTAACTGCAATCCTTACGACCCCTCTAACATGTGTCCTAAATGCAGTGAAAGATACAAAAACGCGGAAAAGCTTACAGTGGAAGAACGGGAAATGGTTGTTGTTAATCTACCTTTAGGTTCAACAGAAGATAGGGTAATTGGAAGCTTAGACGTAGAAAAAGCGATAAAATATGGAATAGAAGCCCTAGAACCCGGAATTCTGGCAGAAGCAAACCAGAACATTTTATATGTGGATGAAGTTAACTTACTTGCAGATCACATCGCAGATGATTTGTTAGATGCTGCAGCTACAGGATGGAACAATGTTGAAAGAGAAGGAATATCAGTTAGTCATCCATCCCGCTTTATATTTATTGGGACAATGAACCCTGAAGAAGGGGAACTTAGACCGCAACTTCTCGACCGTTTCCCATTATCAGTCACAGTCGGAAGCATAACGTCTGTGGAAGACAGGGTCGAAATTGTTAAAAGAAACATGGAGTTTGAGGCTAACCCTGAAAAATTCAATGAAAAATGCAGCCCCCTACAAGAGGAGTTGCGAAGCAGAATAACTCAAGCTAGAGAGGTGTTAAAGGATGTTGTTATACCGGACAATCTCCTTGAAAGTATCTGCAAAGCATGTTTGGAATTGAAAGTTGATGGCTTGCGTCCAGACTTAGTTATTGCAAAGGCAACCTCGACTCTAGCCGCATTTGAAAACAGAACAGAAGTAACCTTAAATGATGTCCTAGTCGCAGCAGAACTCGCTCTAAGCCATAGAACAAGGGAAGGCGGTTTCCTAGAACCAGCAACACCTGAAGAAGTCAAAGAAGTTTTCACAGCAACAGTGAAGAAGGTTTTTCAATTTGAAAAAACTGGAGAAACAACCCAGAAGGAAGTTGAAAAAAGAAAATTTCTAAAAGGAAGAGCCGCTTTCTGGGTTAAAAAAGACGCTACAAAAGAGGAAGAAGAAAAGGCAGAAAAAGAAGCTCGCTTTAAAAAGATTCAAAGAATAAAACTTAGGCTTATGTTCTTCTTAGGCAGGTTTACTGGCGGAGTTTTTGGATTTGGAAGGAGGTTAACGAGAAGCCCAAAAAATGCACCAGTTTCCGATGGAATCCAAGTTGGAGGCAACAAGGTTAAGGGGGAAACTTATGAAGAAAAAGTTGGAAAGAAAAAGGGCGAGTTGAAGGGAATCCCCACAGTCAGCGATGCTGCTAAAGCGCCAAAAGTTTCTCAAGGCTTTCCAATGATTAGCAGTTTAAAAAAGAGGATTGTTTCCCCCTCCAAATTTTTTCTAACGATGGGGAGAATTAAAACTAAGAAACAGGGGGTTTATGCTGGAAGACACGCCCAGGCTATAACGACTCTTCATAAAGGTAAGCCCTACGGATGGAAATTTCCACAAGGGAAACCCACTGATATCCATATCCCCGCAACTATTCGAGAGGCAGCTAGAAAACAGAAGAGCCGTGAAAGACCATTGGAGACAGCGTTAAAAATTTGTATAGAGGATGTGCGTGAAAAGTTAAGATCGCATAAGGCTCCTTTAACAATGATTTTTGTAATTGATTTAAGTGGCTCTATGCTTCTCAATCTCGATCCTGTAAAAGAAGCTTTGCTTAAACTCCACAGCGACGCATATAGGTGTAAAGACCGTGTCGGAATAGTAGCTCTAAAGGATTTAGGCGCTGTTGTTGTTCAACATCCTATAACAAATCTAAGAGTTGTAGCTAACAAGCTCTTAAATTTGCGTGTTAGTGGTTTTACTCCGCTCGCTGCTGGAATGTTAAAGGCTTGGGAAGTTTTGAAGGAAGCAAAAAGGAGAGACCCTTCAACCGTACCTGTTATGGCAATAATAACTGATGGAAGTGCAAATGTTCCCTTGAAGAGAAGTCTTGAAACTGGGGAGGTTCGGCGAATAGAGGAGGTTCATGTTATTGTTAGAGAATATGAAGACATAGCAGTAAAGGATGTTATATCTGTTTCAAGAACGATTAAACATGAAGGAATACATGCAATAGTCATAAACACTAATCCTCACATATTTGGTAGCGAAACCTACGGACTTGTTGTAACAGAAATTATAGCTTCAATGACCGGAGGAAGTCATCATTTTATCGGCAAACTAAGGACAAAAGCGGATATGATTGAAAATATGATTGATCTAATGAGGGAAGACCAGAGAAAGATAGTTCATGAAAAAGTATTAAGTTAAAAGCACCCCCAGATATTTTCTGCTAGACGGATGTAAACAAAATGTTTAAAGATAAAAGAAGTGGGAAAATAGCTCTAGTTGCCCACTGTATACTAAACCAGAATTCCCGTGCTCTAAGTTTAGCAGAGAGATCAAATGTGATAACCGAAATCGTTGAGTTTTTGGCACGTAATGAAATGGGCATTATTCAGATGCCATGCCCAGAACTCACTTATGAGGGTTTATTGAGACAGCCTCAAACTAAAGAACAATATGATAACATCATGTTTAGAAGACACTGCAGAGAAATCGCTGGGAAAATTGTAAAGCAGATTCAGGAATACTCAAAGTGCGGCATAAAGGCAAAAATAATTATAGGCATTGATGGAAGCCCAAGCTGCGGCGTAACCGAGTCGGGGATTCTTATAGAGGAGTTGCGTTCTGTGCTCAAACGAAGGAAAATTGCAGTGTCATTTCATGGAATACGTTACGAACGCTTATCCGAGGACTTAATTGAGCTAGAAAAGCTAACTAGAGACTAGATTGGAGGCTTAACATGTTTTTTTGCTTCGATACCCCTAGACATCCATTTTTCAAACTCCTTTGATGGCGGATTTTCAACAAAGAGCCTTTTTCTAGTAGCCTCTAAGAAAGCATTTTCCTTCCCCAATAATTCGGCTGCTGTCAAAACTTTGCATCCAGCCTTGCGTGCCTTTTCAAGAACATCTTTCGTTTTTTCGCGCCAGTTTTCATCCCTTAATATGTGATGTTCAAGAATTACGAACGGCACAGCCTTAACAACTTTTTCAAGATTTTTCAGTCCAGCTTGAATTTGCTCTTCGTCTACTCTGAATTTGGCTAGGTATAATGGGGGTCCACCCATCATTATTGATTGAGACTTTTCCTTACTGATTATTTCAAGTGTGCGCATTGACATGGGACCTTGAACGTCAGGTGCAAACATGAACTTCTCACCTTGGCATTCAATAGTAGTCATTAAGACCCATCCTAGAGCTGAGTTTTCAGGTCCGTGAAAGACCGGTTCTGAAAATTTAATTTTTGTATCTCCGAAAATGAAGGTTTTTCCATCTGCAATTTCAAGTTTTTCAGCGCATTTTCCGCCTGTTTTCTGGAAGATCCATCCTCTGCGCCTCTGGCTGTAGTTGATTTTCTCTTTAGGATTTTTCATCAAAACCGTTTTTCCCTCATAGATTTGCCTTGCCGTTTCTGTTGCAGCCGTCCAGTTGCAAAGCCAGTCTTCGTAAGAAGGCGTGTGATGGTCAAAATGATAATGGCTCACGGTTACAATTTCAGCTTTTTCAGCGACTTCCACGATTTTTCTGCGGCAATCCTTTATGGCTTTAAACTCTTTTGGGTGTGGAGGCAGACCAAAACGGTTTGGGCAAAGCGAAACACCAGCATCTAAAAGAATTTTAGCGTCAGGCGTCTCAACATATGTGCACATTGACCTTACACCGAGGCTTTCAGCAGCCAACGGAACAACCTCTATACTCTTTAGCATACTATTTCAACACGCAACTGTATGATTCCTATAACTTTTTATTTAAGTTCACGTTTTAGTTTGCACGGTGGGCGATGACGACTCTGGCCCCGCTGAATCCGGTATGATTGGGATCTTGAGTGCGGAGAGCCCGCCATCATAGTTTTTAACAAGAATAAAACTCTTTAAGTAAAACATAGTTAAGCTCGGATTGTCCTGTTTTATCTACTCTTCTGCTGGCTTTTCCCAGAGTTCCAGCATTTTCTTTTTAAGTTCTCGCCGCTTTCTGTGCAAAAATCTGTAAACGGTGCTGTGCTGACTTCCTTTAACTAACATTTGTATCGCTTCTCTTGCTGCATCAACTTGTTCGATGTTTCCGATTATGCTGACCGTGTGCCCATAAACGGCTATGTTAGTGTCTGTTAACTCCTCAATTATTCGGCGAGTTTTACCATCCATCCCGATTATTCGCCCCTTGACTCGCTTAATGTCTGATTCAGACCTTCCGAAAACAGTCCGCAAATCGATAACGTCTAAGAAAACCTCTTCATCGCGAATTAAACGGAACGCATGTTCAGGTGAAAAGCCCCTTCCAATGGCTGTTACAACATCTTTTGCCTTAAAAAGCACTGATGGATCTTCAGACCCTTCAGTCAGCATAACTGTGACGTCGCCTGCTTCGCTGTCTATTTGAAGTTCAACTGAAAGCTCTTTTTCAATGTTTTTCTTGGTTTTTCCCTCTGGTCCTATCAATACGCCAACCCGCTCTTTTGGAATTTTCAGAAACGTGCTAGGCCTTGCCATGACCTGTAACCATCCTATAACATTCTTCGATTGAAGGAATCTTAACGCCTAGTCTGCTAAAAAATCTATTCAAGTTGGTCAAGTCTCTATATAGAAAGAACTCTGACATGGGATGCGAAAGCGGAACAGCCTGCGACATGTCGAACAATACTGGGCGGCCCTTCCAAATCATGACATTGTATTCGCTTAGGTCTCCATGGACAAGCTCAGCCTTACGGTAGAGACGCCTCAAATAGGTCAGAAGAGTCCTGCAGATTCTCTCGGGCTTTTCTGGGGGTTGCTCCTTCATTGAAGGGGCGCTTACACCATTTTTTCCAATGAACTCCATTATGAGCACATTGTTTTTTACGGCAATTGGCCTGGGCACTCTCACTTTTGCTGCTACTGCCTCTTCTAAATTCTTGAATTCCTTTTGAGCCCACGCAAAGATTAGCGAGCGTGTGTCGCGTCTAATGCCTTTGAATCTTGGGTCTCCTTCAATGTATTTGAGTATGCCCTTTCGGAACTCTGCTGAAACAGTTAAGTAGATTTTGATTGCTAATTCGTTTTCTTGCTTGTCTTTTCCCCAGTAAACTCGCGATTCTTTTCCGGCTCTTACAACGCCGTGGATTTCACTTATCGTGCCTTTGTTTAAAAAGTCGTAGATTACCATTAGCGTTGAACGGTCGAAAACTTCTTCTAAAACCTCGTACTCTTCGCTTCGCTTTTCCTTCATTAACTGTTCAATTTCGTAGCTTTTTTCTTTTTTGTAAAGTCTTTTTTCAACGCGTTTTCGAAAAGACAAACACTTTTCTCCATCAATAACTAATATAGAATCAGATTGTTAAGTAACCTTTCTTGCGGAGCAATTCCGCCTGTGCCTTCGTATAGCGCCAAATCAGATCACCACGCTTATCGGATTGAAAATCCCAAGGAGAAACTAGAACAACGTCTCTTTCGCGTATCCAAACCCTACGCTTCATTTTGCCACGAATACGGCATAAACGTTCATGCCCGTCCTGACACTTGACCAAAACACGGTCAAAACCAAGCAGCTTAACAGCTACGCCTAAAACGTCGTTTGCGGATGGGAGCACCATCTCGCTTAATTCTTCCTCAGTTAAGACTTTCTTCTTACCCAATCAGGCACCTCGAAGACATTCCTCTAAAAGAAGTATGTATCTTCCTTAAAAGCATGCTTATTTTCTGCGGTTTAAACGCTGATTTTCACTACTTGAAAAGATTTGAAGCTGGTTTTTGGTTCATTTTCTTGAGCCGCCATGTTTCTCATAGCTTCCATCCTGTCTGGATGGTATTAGCTGACGAAATCAACAAGGCTGGTCCATTTTGATGATTGTAAAGTATGGAAAACTGTGGGGGGTACACTCTTTTGGCTTGCGCGGAAAATCTGCAAACTGAAGGAGCGTTATAACTATTTACTCTAGAGTTTGACTATTTGGGCGTGGGGTATGCCTTCTATGTTTAGCACTGCTTCTGGGTGCACGTAGCCTCTTTCTATAGCCTTTTTAACAACATTTTTGCCTATCATGTTCACTATTGTCGAGTTCTCAATCATGGCTACGGCTTCTTCAATGCTTACTCTTGCACCTCTGTAGAATTCTTCTTTCACGTTGAAAACTATTTTTCCTTCCCGCAGTGTTCTGCCAAGTATTTCACAGTCGCATATGGCTAAAAGCACGTTTCCGCCGATTTTTCTGAGGTTCATGTAGACTTCCAATTTTAGACGCCCTTATAGTTGTCTAATGGAGGATTTTGCTCCGCACGCTTCACACACTAGAAATGATAGGCGTTTCTCCTTTACAATCTTTGTGTCTGGGCGCTTGCAAACTGGGCATGTGACAAAGCTTTCTATATACCTTTGTATGAGTCTTTCAAAAGTTTCTTGGGAAAATTTTCCTTGAAAGATAACTCTTGACTCATGTGTGGTTGCGGCTGTGGCCATTTCGCCTGTTAAGAACTTTAGCAGGTGCTGTGGGTCGCGGTTTAAAATGTCGGCGATTTCTTTGAAGTTGTAAATTATTGTTCTCATTCCTATGATTGAGTGGTGTAGTTTGGGCAGTTCTAAGCGTTCACGTTTTGAAACAATCTCTGGAATTTGTGAACGCGCTTTCTTTAGCAGCTCTTCGTAGTCATATTTCATCTGTTGCTTCTCCAATAGAAACTTGATGCAGAATACTATTTAAAACTTAATAACAGTGTCCGAACTGTTGCTCTCGGTTGAGTCTTTAGCCCCCTATATATAGGTTGAATAGCTCTTGAAGTATGCTTCGTTTGGAATTGAGGTCCTGAGGCAGGTTATCCTTAGATTTTCCTCCAAACTTCGAACGACATAAAACCATGAATTCAGGCAACAGAATGCGTTCTGACATTAAAAAAGCCTCCGGTGCGAAGGTGGTAGAAAGGACTCAAAGTGTATTCTCGATGAAAAAGGGGGATTTTGCGGAAGATATCTCCACTTTGGCCTAGAGTACCTCACCCCGGCCACTTTCAGGTTTTTGTTATTTCTGAAACACGTTTTTGTACTTATTTATGTTTTCTAATTTGCTGTTCACAACAGAAACTGTTATTGAGAAGGGAGTTGTTAATCGAGATAACATTTGCGGATGGATGCCCTGTTGCAGCAGTCGTCAAAGAAGAATAATCATTTGGCATTGTTGGGGGCTGCTCATTCACTTAACCATTCACTGTTTGTCATCGCGCCACCTTTGCTAACGCTGATAATGGCTAGCTTGAGTGTTTCAAAATCCGAAATAGGCCTCGTGTCGATGATTGCATCTCTAATATATGGTGTTGGTGCACTTGTAGGCGGACCTTTAGGCGAGAGGATTGGGGAGGCAAAAACAATCACAATATGCCTTGCCTTTTCAGGAGTTTCCACGTTCATAATGCTTGCCGCAGGAGCTACACGGACTATTTACGTTTATGCTTTGGCTTTAGTTTTGATGGCTGCTTGGGCGAGCCTTTATCATCCAACGGCGAACTCGTTGATCTCAAAGGCTTTTAAGGGCAGAGTCTCTGAAGCTATGGGGCTGCACGGCGTAGGCGGAACAATAGGCGTTGTACTGACTCCTACGATTGCGTGGTTTATAGGCGCAGCATTTGGATGGCCTTTGGCTTTTGTCTCCTTCGGCATCTTGTGCATACTGTTTGCTTTACTTTTTGTTAGGAGCTTTGGAGAGGCTGAAAAAAGGAGCGAGAATGGTGGAACGATACTTGATGCTTTAAAGATTCGTGAACTCTGGATACTCTTAGTTTTCAATGTGGCAATAGGGCTGTTTATGAAGGGAGTAGAGTTGTTCTTTCCGACGTATCTTGAGGAGAATAGAATGATTGATCCGATGTGGGCTTCAATAGCTTACACATTGGTTTTAGCGGCGGGGGTTCCAGCCCAATGGGTTGGGGGAAAAGCCGCTGACAAAGTTGGCTCTAAAAAGGTTTTGATAGCAACTTCAGCTGGCGTTTGCGTAAGCTTGGTTTCGCTTTTACTCTTTCCAGTTTACATTGTTGGAATAATCTTTTTCATCATTTTATATGGCGTATCCTTCTACGCACATCAGCCGGCATTAAACTCCCTAACAGGTTTTCTATCTCCGCAAAACCAGAGAGGAGCAGTTTATGGCATATTCTTCTTCACATCCTTCGGAATAGGCTCTCTTTCACAGTTTATGGCAGGATACGTGGCTGACGTATATGGCTTAGACAAAGCGTTCTACTTGCTTACAGCATTCGCCTTAATCGCTTTACTTTTGTCTTTCAAACTTCCAGAGAAGAAAGAAAGTAGATGAAAAGAGCATTTTAAATAATTTTCAAAACATAACGACCAAAAAGAAAAAAGAAGTTTGTGAGATACCTGTCTCATTTTAGTCTATAATGTGAAGTCGCTTGGATAGTTGTCGTAGAGCTGAGGCTGTGAATCTGGCTGCTCTGCGACCACACGAGGATAGGCATAGGCGTGGGCCGCTTCGACTGAGTTTGCGTTATTATCCCGAAGCCCCTCATCTATAAAATAGTAGCCCCACAAAGTGTTGCCTAACAGCAGATAATCCCAGCCTAACTGATCGGCTTTGCATGCTGATGCAATGACTCTGCCAGTGCCTTGCAAGTCATCGTCGTCATCGAACATGCCTCCGGAGTAACATGAACCAAACATTAAGGCGAACTTTGTGCTTTCGATAGCTTCGAACTTATTCTTTAACCAACCGTCAGGTAAACCGTAGAAGTCGTAGGTGACAATAATCTCATCATATCCATCCGTTTCTATGTCGGTGTCCCAACCCTCGCCGTCTGGTGCCCTATAGCCGTGGCCACTGAAGAAGAAAACAACTTCGTCGCCTGCTTTCTCGTTTGCTACGAGCCAATTGATTGCACTTGAAATGGCAGAGGCAATCGCTCCTTTGTTTGTCAACAATTTCACATTAGTCCTTGGATAGCCCTGCTGTCTCACCAACTCATTATACATCTCTTTTGCATCCTCATCAGGATGCCACAGGTCAGAGCCAGTACCCTGATAGTTTGCGATACCAATCACAACAGCCCATTTGGCTCCGGCTGATGGGTCGACTGGGGGTGTTTCAGGTTCAGCGTCAACATTGGTTTCATCAAATTTCATTGGGTTTCTATGGCTTAAGCTCGATTTCCACGACGCAGTTGCTGATGGAGCAAACGCAGCAACCAAAAAGATAATCGCAACAACAGCTGCCACAAATGAAGATTTCCTCATCATTTTTCCCCGTACAAAAAATATGAAACGAGCCTATAAACCTAACTAGAAGAAATCTCTATCTGCACCTCTTGGTTCAAGACTTTATTTTGGAGAAAATAGTACTTTTTGGTTACGATTATAATTTTTTCTCTGTTATGACGCCATTACTAATGATAGTAGTCTGTAGGCTAATCCGCCGAGGAACAGGGCAAGTGCCATGTCAATGGTCGTCACTGCAAGGGCTTTTTTCCATCCAAATTCCCTTTTGAAGGCTGCAATAGTTGCGAGGCATGGAATATAAATCATTGTAACCATTGAAAAAACAATCATCTGAATAGCAGTTAAAGATTCTAGTGGCATAAGTTCTGAAAGCAAAATAAGTGTCAATTCTTTGCGGAGAACTCCAAAAATTAATGGAATTCCTGTTATTGGCGGAAGCCCTAGCCAGCCGTTAATCAAGGGGCTCGCAACCTCTGCCATATAGCTCGTAAATCCTGATAAGGCTAGAGCTTCTATGACTACGCTTCCAACTATTATTATTGGAAAGGCGATGTATGCAAAGTCCCTTGTTCTACTCCACGTTTTTAATAAAATGTTTCTGGTTGAGGGTTTTTTATAGGGCGGCATTTCCATAATCAAACCGACAGGCTCGCCTGGCAAAGCTTTGAAGGCTATTCTGCCTAGGATGAAGACGAGGATTAGGTCGAAGGCGTAGAGGGCTAGAGCGACATGCAATCCTACAAATCTTCCAACAAGTCCAAGGATTACGACTGTTCTGGCTGAGCATGGAATTAAAGCAACCACAAAGGCGGCTAGGAAACGCTCCCGCTCGGTTTCCATTATTCTGCAGCCAATGCATGCAGGGACGTTGCATCCGTAACCTAGTATTAGTGGGATGAAGGCTTTGCCATGTAACCCTATTTTATGCATGAGGTTGTCCATTAAGAAGGCGGCTCGCGGTAGGTAACCGCTATCTTCAAGCAGTGCAAGGATGATATAGAAGGGCACAATGTATGGTAAGGCTATTGTTATTCCGGCTATTATGCCAGCTAAAACTCCTTTGTTGATTAAGTCAACCGCAATTGCTGGTAGAAATGAAGAAAGCATTTCTTTAATGTATATGGAGAAGTTATTAAACAGAAACTCCAGACCAGATGACAGAAAGTTTCCTCCAATAAAGATTAACGCGAACATAGATGCTAAAACACTGGCTAAAATTGGGTATCCAAAAATTTTATTCGTAGTTATGGCATCCAGCTTCTGTTCTAGGCTTATTCTGGGAGGAGCCTCAATGGCTGTAACTTCTTTGGCTAGCTTGTTTGCAAGAAAATACCTTTCTGAAGCTATAACAATTGGGGAAGGTTCTCCATGTATCTTCTCCAGTTCTGTTGCCCATTCCTCAGCATAATTTAGGACTTCTTTTCCATTTTCATGGTTCTTCAGTTTTCCAGCAACATCTGTATCTTTTTCTAGGAGTTTGATGGCAATCCATCTTGGCGGATAAACTGTGCAAAGCTGTGGAAGCTTAGCGCCAACAAGTTTTTCAATGGAGCGTACTTTTTTCTCGATTTCTTTGCCATACCTAACTTTTAGCGGCTTAAGTTTCTCTTCTCCCTCTGCTACCGCTATAACTGTTGAAAGAAGCTCGTTTGTTCCACTTCCAGTAATGGCAACTGTGGGGACGACAGGCACACCTAAGGCTTCAGAAAGCTTCTCCACATCAATCCTTATGCCCCTCTTCGCCGCAAAATCAACCTGATTCAAATCAATTATTAGTGGCGCTTCAAGCTCTAAAAGTTTAAGCGTAAAGTACAGGTTGCGTTCTAATGCCGAAGCATCTATAACATTAATTATAATGTCTGGTTTTTCAACCGCTATGTAGTCTCGTGAAGCGATTTCCTCCATGGAAAAGGTGGAAAGTGAGTATATACCGGGCAAGTCAATTACACGGATTTTGTAACCTTTAAAATGCAGAGTACCCTCTGCCCTTTCAACGGTTTTTCCAGGCCAATTTCCAACATTTTGATTCAAGCCTGTGAGCTGGTTAAAAATGGCACTTTTTCCAACGTTTGCGTTTCCAGCCAGGGCTATCCTTAACTGCTTAGCCATTTGATTCTGCCTTCAAGGGCCTGACGAGAACTTTTGAGGCTACACCATAGCCGAGGGCAAGCGCCACTCCTCTAACCTCAATTTCCAGAGGTCCACGGAAAGGACATTTTCTTAGAATTTTTACCTCAACACCCGGAGTTAATCCCATTTCAGCCAGTCTTCGGATAAGCCCAAAGCCTCCATGGGCGTAGGCGATTACTCCTTTTTTCCCTTCGCTGAGACTTATTAAAGAAATTAGGTCTTCACTGCCTTGTAGATTTCGTCCTTTAGGGTTTCCTCTATTTCTGAATTGCATGCTTGTTCCTCCCAACAATTTTGACCCATACACTTGAGGCAGCATCATAACTCAAAGTGCACTCTTTTCCAGCTACACACAGAATCATGCTTGACTTTTGCCTTTTAACAACATGAACAGGGACACAGGGTTTTATTCCCTTGTTGGCTAAAGTCAGCAGTCTTTCCCGCTTTTCATCAGTTATCTTTGCCACGATGCAAGCTTCATTCAAGCCAATTTTTGTGAGCGGATGGCATTCTTCTTCCATTTCGCCATATTCTGTTGGAATCGGATTTCCATGAGGACAAAATCTTGGATGTTCAAGTTTCTTTTCTAAAAGTGCAATTACATCTTTGGTTAGGGCGTGTTCAAGTTTGCAGGCACCTTCGTGAACGTCGCTCCATTCAGCATTTAAGATGTCTGTAAGCAATTTTTCCGCAAGTCTATGTCTTCTCAGAACGTCTAAGGCTAGCTTCTCACCTTTTGCAGTAAGCCTTACGCCTCTATAAGGCTCGTGCTTCACCAAATCATGCTTTTCCAAATGCTCTATTGTGTTTGTGATGGAACCTGGCACGACATGCAGTTCCTCTGCTAACTCTTTTGTTTTGGCGACGCCGCTTCGCTTTTGAAGCCTATAAATTGCCTCAACATATTCTTCGGCTTCGGAGGAGAGTTCCGTTTGCAATTGCTAGCACCTGATTTACGAGCTCTCGTAACTTTATATCTCGAGCACGGCAATAAACCTTTCGCAGCAACCGAAAACCAACGAAGCTTATAAAACGCGCAAAGACCACAGTGTTGTCATCATATTCAACAAATAGAAGCACTGCAGTATTCGTGTTAAGAGAATGCAAATGGGAAGCAAAAAGCTAGGAAAAAGATGAATTCTGCACGGAAATAAACGTAAGCACGCTATTTATGAAGCACGAAAAAGAAGCGAATAGACATAATTTACAATAAAAAATTAAAAAATTTGCATCAAGCAATATGAAAAAGCTTCTAAGCTTTAAATCTAAGCATAACTTATTCATTTCTAAAAGTAAAAGAAAAGCGAAGTACAGCCTTTTATGTTTTTGCTCGTCTGCTTTTACCTTAGATGGGTAAATTAAATATCCCAAGACACTTCTAAATCAAGAAGAGGATTTAGTCTTGAATGTCTTGGAAAACCTCTATACCCGAAGAACTATACGAAAATTTAAACCAGACCCTGTTACTGATGAACAAGTAAGAACTATTATAGATGCAGCGAGATGGGCACCAAACGCTGGGAATTTTCAGCCATGGGAATTCATAATAATCCGGAACCCAAAAGCGATCAACAAAATAAGAGAGATGTTTCAGGCATCTGTGAAGGTGTCTCACCTTACATTACCAGAAGGCCATCCTTACCGAATAGCGAGAGAGGAAAAACTTCGCAAAGGCGTGTATGATGATTATTATTTGGGCGCTACCGTGTTTATTGCCGTTTTCGTCGACCCAGAAAAGACAGACTCTCCGATTCAGGATGGCTCAGCGGCCATAGAAAATATGATGCTTGCAGCATGGAGCCTAGGTTTAGGTTCTGCTTGGCTAGATACTATACCACAAGATGAAATCAAGCGACTGTTGGAAGCACCTAAAAAGTTGAAGTTCATTGCGTGCATCCCGGTTGGTTATCCTTCAGAGATTCCGGCGCCTCCTCCGCGAAAGTCTTTGGACGAGATTGTGTATTATGAGAAATATACTCGGAAACAACATTAATGGTAATTTGGTTTGGCTGAGTAGCGGTAAAGCATTTTATTGTTCGCCTATGACTTGAATTATGACTGTTCTTCTTCTTGGATGTACGTCTGTTTCCACAAAGACTAGCGATTGCCAAGTTCCAAATTCTACTCGACCGTCAATTACCGGCAAGGTTTTGTCTGGCGGTAGAAACACAGACCTTAAGTGAGCGTGGGCATTGGAAGGATGTCTGTACGCGCCACCTCTTGGGATTAGTTTTTCGAGAAGAGCCTTAATGTCATTTAGCAAGCCATATTCGCTTTCTGTTAAAATGAGTATACCTGTGGCATGGGGAGCAAACACATGGACCAATCCATTTTTTATGTCTGATTTAGAAACTGCTTCTTGAACCTTATCTGTCAGCTCTATAAAGTCTATTTCACCTTTCGTTGAAAAGCTATAACTTGTGTTAAAAACTTTGAAGTCTGACATAGCTTTTCACTCCAACAATTTAGTCATTATAATTTCGTCTATGTACTTGCCTTCTTTAAAATGCTTTTTTGGAACCCGTCCAGTCTGCATAAACCCCACTTTCTCGTAGAGATGAATTGCGCTGCTGTTCGTTGCGAAAGCTGTCAGCGTTAAAACCTTCAAGCCCGTAACCCGAGCTTGATCAATCAACGTCTGCATAATCTCTGTTCCAATTCCAATATTTCTGAAACCGCTTCTGATGGCTATGCCAACTACACCCACATGTCTCTCGTAACCGCTCCGTCTGTTAATCTCGGAAACTGCAACAACTTTCCCATTCACCTCGGCAACCACGTAAAAGGTCTCATCCTTCTCCAAACGGCTAAGCACTTTGGAAAGCCAATCAATCTCCTCCTCCCTCAAAACCTTCTCACTTCGGAGTATGTCCGCCCTCTCCTCCACTAGCGAGTTGATAAGCTCCAGCATATCGTCTAGGTCCTCCCACTTAGGTGTCCTTAAAATCACTCTACGCCCGTCCTTAGCGGAGAAGTCTCGAATAGTTTTTCCAGCCTTCATGCTCTGCTACTAATGCCATAAAAGCTTTAATACTTTAGGGCTTTGAGCAGGGGATTGTGTTGATGCTTTTGTATACAGCGTTCTGGATGTGTGCCTCTGGAGAAGGCTGGTGAAACGTAAAAAGCTCAAGTAATACTAAACTCACTAAAATCACCGACCAGAAAAAATCAAATCTGAAGAGGACGAAAACATCAGCCATTTAGCCTACATAAAGAAAACAACTTTACACATCCATATAAAATAAACCAGAAACAGCCCCCTTTCAGAACACAAAAAACAACGCAAAAACTCAGTGAAAAAACCTTTACAACAAACTAAACCCGTATACAAAAGCATCAACGAAAGTCAGAAAACGCATCTCTCAAAAGAATAAGAGCAAACAAACAGTCTATTAGAAGTTCAATCTATATCCCAAACCCAAACGTGAGAATTTCAAGGCTTCTCTGTATTAAATTTCAGTGACTTACTTTTATACATTCCACCTATGGCATCTTTATAAATATCCAATCAAACTTATTTTGCCAGAATATCCTCCTTTATTAAGATCCTTAGCAAGTTCTTCGGTCTCAATCCAGACATTACAATCCTTTCCTTCAGGAAGGTCGTAAGGAAAACTCACGTTGCTTTTCGGATATAGGAAAGCGAGATATTTTTTATCTGGCAGAACTAAACCCATTGAAGATAATGTAACAGTCTTTCTTCCAGTGTTTTTTGCGATATTATGAGCACTGACGATACATCTGAAGTAAGACCTGCTCTTAGAAATCCATAGGACAGCTCAACTTTGATCTTACGTCTCTGCTCTTGTCTTTTATTCCAAACAGAATATGTTGAGAGTAGTGCTCCATAGGACGCTATTATCAGGGTAATAACTACGTCCCATTCGATCTCCATAGGCTCCTCATAATGTATGTAATCAGACTGAATATAACTCTTAAAGAATTGCGATTCTAGGAACCCACGTTAACGTTTGAGTTGAATATTTTGCTTAAAGATGAAACGGATTTAAACATCATGGGATTTGGTTATTTGGCGTGGAAATAGTTTCATTTCTTCTTGTAAAATAAGCAGTGCCAGAAACTTGAAAAGTTATTCCTGCATTAGCTTCTTGTTGAAAGTTTACACCCCATCCATCAGACGTTTCATACGGGTATGCTTTTCCACCCTTACTACTGATTTCCATGGATTTAGAAAGAGCTTTTCTCCAGCTTTCAGCAAGCCAAGCTTGATATTGACTGTTAAGAAAATTTGCGTAGAATAAAATAATGCTGAGAAAGATTGATATGATTGGAAGATAAACCTTCAGCTTGGTGCCAAGTCGTTCTAATCTTTTACTTCTCTTCATTTTGCTTCTTGCTTCTCTCTTATTATTATAAAGTCTAGATATAAAAGCTCTGGTCAAGTTTGGGTTTGGGGTTTTCTGCATTCTTATGGCGAATTTCATCAATAAGTAACACTACTGTTAAGAACAAACCCAAAAGAACCAAGGGAAAAAGAGGAGAAAAGGGATTAGGAATAAGACCATAATCGATAATGAGTCCTTCATATTTCTCCTCAACCAACTCCTTGTAGGCAAGCACTGATTTCCACAGCATTTCAGACATTTGCCTAGAGCCGATAAATCCGCCAACTATTGTTAACACCTGCACTACGGCTATTAGAAAAAGTAACCCAACTTTTATAATCTTTTTCATGGCTCGCTCTCTCAACAACTAATACGCTAAGACGAAATCTATAAGGTTTGAGTTGAAGGAAGGAGTTCAATCTATATATAAGGGGGCTAAACTCGCTTCGCACAGACTAAGCCTTCGCCACACAAATAATGCAGAATTCTAGAGGGAATCCATTCTATCAATCGTGCGAACCACTCAAAAGTTCGAAGCAACCCCGAAGCAGAAGCTCCAAAACTTCGCATGGAGATTTTCGTCGGTTTTTCTATGAGGCCCTAGTGGTTTCCATGCTTAAGGTTTGATGGTTCAAATAAAAGGGCTGAAATGGGGTTCTTTAATCATTTTAAGCCTAAATTGGGATTTCTAATTTTAAGGTTGTGGGAGATGGGTTCTGCGATTTTAGATTTGTATTTATTCGATTGAAAACAGGCCAAAAGAGTGACATTTACAAGAAAAAAGAAGCGAGAAAAGGCTAAAATTTTGAAAGAGACAAATCGTGCATTCGTTCATTTCAAACGTTAAACCGACTTATGTTATCATTTTCTTCATATTGCCAGTTTTGAAATAACATCTTTAATTGTTCATGGCATTTGTTCTGACAGAGAATCTGAAGGTGCTGTGCTTGCCCCTCGACCATTTTGGAGAAAGCTTGGAAACATTTGAAAGGAGCGTCAATGGACGAAAGGTTATAGTAAAATGGAATTGGGGAAAATTTGAAAGCACTGAAGGTTTTCCAGTTGATGACAATCTGATAAATTGGGTTATTGGGCAGGAGCAAGCGCTAAAGGAATGTTTCTTATGCTTGGACGAGTGGGTTCACAAGCTGAATTGGCTTGAAAAAACAAAATGGTATGAAAGCTGGAGCCACCCAGATAAGCCAAAACCCTCAGCCAGAACTGTGATAAGCCCAGGGCCATACCTACTTCTTTTAGGCGACCCAGGAACTGGTAAGTCCTTAATCGGCAGAGCCTTAGCCGAAAAGCTCACGCAAGTTTACAAGGAAAATGGCATAAAGCTTTTCGATGTCCTTTGCTGGAATAACTCTGCTTTGCCGAGTCAGCCTAAAATTTCAATTCATAAGGCTGGTGAAGGAAAAAAGGTTCTGCAAATTGAACAGCTTAAGGAGTTCAAAAGAAAATTCACCACTAAGGTAGGGCTTAAAGCATTACAAACTTTTATGATTGTGATGGGCTTATTTTTGATGTTTCTAGGTTTTTACTTCATGTATCAGACCTGGCAGACTTGGGACGCAAATCCAATGTTTGGGGGAGAGCCTCTCCAAAACTACTACAATCATAACTTCATAGATTACCTTATCGGAAAGTTTGTTAGCTTGGTACCATTAACCCTCATTCCCGGCGGAAGCCTAATCTTCTTTGGCGTCTTCATATGGTGGCTCTCCAAGCTTACCGGCTCAGGTGGTCTGAAAGGCATTTCAGGTGCCCAACAGACAGACGTTCCAAAACTGTTAGTTGACAACAGTTCAGAGCATGCACCTTTCGTGGATGCTACCGGACATCGAAGCGCTCAGCTTTTCGGTTCAATAGCGTGGGACCCATATCAGACAGGTGGTTTAGGTACCCCTGAGCATCAGAGGGTTACTGCTGGAGACGTTCATGTTGCATCTTTAGGCATTCTATATATTGATGAGGTAAAGAACATTGACCAAGAAGAGGCTATCACGCTCTTAACGGTGCTTGAGGATGGACGGTTACCGATAACCTTGAGGGGTAGGTGGCATGGCGGGGACACAGCTGCCATGGCTGTTTCAACAGAACCTGTACCATCCATAACTTTCCTTGTTGGTGCCGGAAACTTTGACAGCATAACCCAGATTCACCCAGCCCTAATGGACCGCATTTATGGCTACGGAAAAGTTGTAAGGATGAATAATGACATGCCCAACACATTGGAGAATAGGCGTAGGTATGTGCAGTTCATAGCACAGGAAATTAAACGCTTCAACTTAATCCCCTTCAGCAGAGAAGCATGTCAAGAAATAGTGGAAGAGGGCAGACGGAGAAGCAACAAAAAGGATGCCTTAACAACAAAGTTTAGACCATTAATTTCAATTATCAAGACGGCTGCGACCCTTGCGATGAATGAGAACTGTAGAGTTGTTGAAAGGAAACATGTCTTAGAAGCCATAGAACAGCACTGCAAGACAATTCAAAGACAGATATTGGAGCACGAAATCGGAGAAAGAGGTAAACTTTTGGAAATAAAGCCTAAAGGAGTTAAACTTGGACAGATACACGGCTTGGCTGTAGTCAAGGACCCCTACAGTGGAGAAATGACGGGCAGCGTTTTAAACGTTAAAGCTCACATGATTAAAAGAAGCGAACTTCCGAGAAATTATCCAATCAAAGGTTATTATAAAGTGACTGGAGTGGCTAAGGGTCAAAGCTTCATCTCAGACAGCATAGCCAAAGTAAGAAGTGTAATTCTCCAAAAGTACGAGGTGGACATAGCGCAGGACTATTTGACGCACATCGATTTCGCCCAATCCTATGGCATAGACGGTCCGTCGGCAGGCGTAACAATGGCTATACTCTTATGCTCACTTATCGAGGGCAAGCCGATAAGGCAGGATGTGGCTGTCACAGGAGAAATAAACCTAGGCATTGGAGATTCTATTCAAATAACTGCCGTGGGCGGTGTTTACGAGAAGATTAAGGCAGCTGAAGCCTGGGGCTTCAGGAAAGTGGTTATTCCTCAAAAGAATTATGAGCACTCCATTGACGTAAGGGACTATAAAATAGATGTTGTGCCAGCAGCCGCCTTAGACGACTACTTGAAAGAATGCTTAGTTGAGAAGCCAACACTTAAGGTTACGGTTCAAACTTATAAGCATAAAAAACTCTAAGAATTTCTGCGATTAAAATTCAATTCTAAAAGGGCGCACAGCCTAGGAAAGTCATCAATGATTAGAGAGGTTGACAAAGCTGAAATTCGCCGGTGGCGAAAAAGAGGATTCTACAGCGAAAATGCCCTCGTAAAGCTTCTAACAAAAAATGGATACAAAGCCGCGCGTGTCCCAGTCAGCAACCCAAGCCTCAATCCCCTTCCAGACGTTATTGCAAGAAAGGACTCGCACATTTACGCTTTCGAAGTTAAAAACGCGGGATACTACGCTTACTTTCCAAAACAGCAAATTGAAAAGCTTTTCAGATTTCTGGACGAACTTATTCCTATGGACAAACAGTATAAACATGCAATAGTTGCAGCTCATTTTGGAAAAAAATGGGTTTTCAAGGAAATTAGCTGGAAAGAATGGGAGAAAAATAAACTACCCGAAAAAGCAAGAATCCTAAAGAGGGACAGAGGAAACTTCGCCTTGACAAAGGGAAGCTAAAGATTATGGGGAAGACCAAAGCAGTTGTTTTAGCGTCTCACCTATACAAAACATACGAAACTGGCAACGTAAATGTTGAAGTATTGAAAGATGTGAACCTTAAAGTTGGAAAAGCAGAGTTTACAGTTATCAGCGGGCCTTCTGGCTCTGGGAAAACAACTCTCCTAAACATTATCGGCGGCATTGACAAACCTACAAGTGGGATGATAGTTGTTTTTGGAGAGGATTTAGGTGTTAAGGATGAGGATTTTTTAGCAAGTTTCCGATGCAGTAATGTCGGCTTCGTTTTTCAATCCTACAACCTCGTTTCCACTTTAACGGTTGCTGAGAACGTTGCGTTTCCAATGGAATGGGCTCGAAAACCAGAGAATCACATAGAGAAGCGAGTTGAAGGGTTATTAGAGATTGTGGGTTTGCGGCATAGAGCCGACCATTTTCCATTTCAACTAAGCGGCGGGGAACAACAACGCGTGGCCTTTGCTCGGGCATTGGTGAACGATCCGCCCTTGCTTCTTGTTGATGAACCTACTGGAAATTTAGATGCAAAAACAAGCCTGAAAATTGTTGAGATACTTCGGAAATTAAAGGCTGAGGGAAAAACCATAATTGTTGTAACGCATGATGAGCGAATAATTGAGTTAGCGGACCAAAAATTGTATTTGGAAGATGGAAAGCTGGCAAACCTAAATGAGTGAAAGTGCTTTTCCGGTAAACGATTTACTGCGTAGAAAACTTCAAACAAGCCTAATTCTTATCAGCTTAACATTATGCGTTGCATCAACGCTCTTTCTCCTCACCTTCAGCGAAAAAATAGGCTTTGGAATATTATCAACTGTTGAAGGTAAGATGACAATGGGTTTTTCAATAATTTTTTCACAGTTTGTAATATTTATTGGAATTTTGATCTTTATCGTTGGGGCAGTAATTATTTCTTTCATGATCTTTGTCATGATGGCTCAACGAGTTAGGGATATTGGGTTGATGAAGGCAGCCGGATGCTCAAACGATTTGATTTTTGGTTACTTCATGACTGAGCTTCTGATAGTCACGTTTGTCAGCTGTTTTCTCGGTGCTGTTTTGGGAATACTGGCAGATTTTGCCTCAAACAGTCTCTTCAACAGCCCAAGCTTCCAAATTTCGCAAAAAACAATCAATTTTTGGCTTGTTCTCCTAGTTTTCGTGCTGTTTTTTGCTCTCTCGTTAATTTTTGGAGCAAAACCGATCCTTGATACGACCAAAATTGAGCCAGCCAAGGCAATTTCGCCAACGCATTATATCGGACTAAACAAAGAACCCGGATTTAGGGTTATGTCAAAATCAAGCTTAACAATTAAGATCGCTTTGAGGAGTTTGTTCCGTCGAAAATCAGCAACAATTCGAATAGTCTTGTGCCTAACAGCAGTTTTCATTCTCGTAACTGTGGCTGTCGCAGGAGGAGTAATTGCAAACCAAACCACTAAAAGCTGGGTTAAAAAAGCCATAGGCAAAGACATAGTCTTGGTAGCACATCAAGAAATGTGCAATCAATATAACCTATTATTATCAAAATTCTACGAAGCAAAAGAGGATTCGCAGTTCGATTATACAAATGAAAAATACTCGATCTCAGAAGATGTCCTCAAACGGTTACCCTTAATATCGGGGAACATAGACGTTGAAACTCGTTTAGTTCTTGGGGCTCATGTGAAGGAGGTTCCAGGCTACATATTAGGGCCAGAAACAGGAGCTACCGTATCTGTTGGTGATAGCCGTGAAGGCGAATCAATAATTGTTGGTGTTGAGCCTGAAAAAGTTTCTAGTGAATGGTTCTTGGAGGGAGATTTTCTAAAGGGAGGCCAAGCTTTGGAAGCTGTGATAGGAGACTCCCTTGCCCAGAAAATGTTCTCCATGCCCTTAAAGCAGAGTATAAGATTGTACAATAGTACTTTCGATGTTACTGGTGTTTGTGTGGATCCGATTAACAACGGAAACGTCACATATGTGCCTTTAAAAACTCTGCAGAACATCACCGGCATACCAAAACCTAACATCATTATGGTTAAAGTTGATTCTTCAGTTAATAGATCAGAGATTTTGGACCAGATAAGAGCGAATGTTAGTTCTGTAAATCCAGAGTTTGAGGCTTTTGAGCTTAATGAAGTGTTGGACGACTGTCTTGGCTTTCTTGATTATATTTGGTCTACAGTGATGTTTTTACCGTTGTTCTCTTTGACAGCAGCGTCTTTATGCTTAATAGGCTACGTGATGCTCGCTATAGATGAGCAGCGCCAAGAGTTTGGTGTTTTAAGGGCTTTGGGAGCAAAACCTAGGACCATCGTGAAAATTGTTTCTGGACAGAGTTTCATAGTTCTGTTATCAAGCTATGCCGCTGGAATAGCCTTAGGAATAATCATTACCTTGCTAATTTTAGTTCCAAAACCACTCGTCACAAGTTACACCATAATCGAAGTGGCTGGATGGCTACTAACAGCCTTAGTTGCCACATTTGCCTTCAGCTTATACCCTGCCATAAAGTTTGCAAAAAAACCGATTCTAGAAATTATGGCTTAAACCATAGAGGGCAAGCGAAACAGATTTAAATTTTGCTGTATTTTTGAAGAAGTATTTGCTATGGTGAAAGCCTATGACTCAACAAATCCAGGGAATTATAGTCAACTATGGTGTGGGACCAAAAACTCAAAGGTCTAAGGAATGCATAATCCAATTCGCGCATGTAAATTCTGTTTCTGAGGCTAGCAGGCTTATTGGGCGAAAAGTAGCTTGGCAAAGTGGAAGAAATAGGATTATAGGGAAAATTGTGGCTTTGCACGGCAAAAAAGGCTTGGTTAGAGCCAGATTCAGAAAGGGTATTCCAGGCCAAGCTTTAGGAACAACTGTTAAGTTAGCTGGCTAGCTGCCTTGTAAAATGTTTAAGCGAGTCTACGTAAGCCGGCAGTTGGCTTAGAAAATCTCGCAGTTGAAGAACAGGAACTATGGGCACATTATTATAAAATTTGAACCTGCCAGCGACAAGCGATAAAACTGCTGGAAGAAGTTTGACGACATCCCAAGATTTGCATTCAATCCTACTAGAAAGACTTGGCAGTGATTCAGCTAGAGCAAAGGTTCGTTCTATCTGCCTCTCCACGATTTTCTTTAACGTGGAATGGCATAGTCCATGGTGCCAGTGCTTGCAGTCTATACATATTGCTACTGGTTTTTTGCATCCAACAATGTCTATTTCCCATCTTCGCCCGACATGCTTGAAGCGCAAATTTTTCTCAACAATATAGTTGTTCTGTGTTAGGGAAATAGCAGCAATGTCTTCAAACTCTTGCCATCCAAGAAAACCGACTACGCGCTCAAGATCCGCGCTAAAGTTTATGGCTTTAACAGCCAGTTTGAGACGTTGCAGGCTATCCGCCTTAACCACACCTTTCTTGAGATAAATCAAGCCCTCATTTTGTAATTTTCCAATCAACTTTTCAGCAACTTTCGATGAAATCTTCGCATCTTTATTGAGTAGTTCATGTGAAACAGGTCCATCTTTAGTCAATTTGAGAATAGAAATAATCATTTCTCTCTCAATATTCATTTAAATATTCCCCAAATTATACGGAAAAGAATTAAAAAAAGATAAAGTTAAAGTAATATTTAAAAGCTTTTCCATGAAAGCAGTGCATGTTAAAACCAAGATTAATTGCTGAATAAGAGTAGTCTCTTTTTGTCTATTTCTCTTCGATTATGTATCTCATGATTGGGCGTGTTTCTGAACGGCGAAGTATCTCTATAAATCCAGCCTTGCGAAATGCGGAAGCCAACCCGGTATAGGCAAAGGCATCGGGAGTATAATCCTTCTTAGGGTCTACGGGGTACCCTTCTAGTATTTTGCCACCCCGCTTTCTTGCATACTCTGTTGCAGCTTTTAACAAAGCAACTGTTACTCCCTTGTGCCTAAACTGTTTAGCGACAAAAAAGCAGACAATAGACCAGACTAGTTTATCATCAACCCGTTTAAGCACTCGAGACCGTTCCAAAACCGGAAAGGACTCTCTTGGAGCGACGGAACACCAGCCAATCGGCTGACCGTTGGCGTAGGCTAGTATCCCTGGAACTTCGCCGGAATCCACTATTCCTTTCAAAGCTTTCCTATTTCCTTCACCCCTCTGCTTGAGGAACTCAGAACGTTTAAGCCTCCACCACATACACCAGCAACCGCCAGAAGCACCGTGCTTGCCAAACAACTTTTCAAGGTCACTCCATCGCTCAGGAGTTAGCGGATGAAAATCTAAATCTAACGACATTCTTTCATCTCCTTTCTAAAAAACTTAAATCGGGTGAGCTTTTAATATTTCCTAATCCTTTCATAGCAACACTAGCAAATCCTATGGTTACGGAGTGAGTTGCTTGGTAGAAATAAAGGCAGTTCTATTTGACTTGCATGGAACACTAGCTTACGTAGATAACCCAATAACTGACACGGAAATTTCAGACTTCCTCTTCAGCGAGGGCTACGAAATCTCACAATATATAAGGGCAGCATGGGCCTTCGTCTAAAATATGGCTACATTTTGATTTCATCATGGCAGGCTATGAAGCTGGATGCGATAAGGCAAAACCAAGAATGTACAGAAAAGTCCTAGAAATTTTGAAGGTTAAACCAGAAAAAGCTGTTTGGATTGGGGATTATGTGCAAATGATTTAAACCAAGCCATAGAAACCGTAATAAAACAATTAAGCAGAAGCTAAAAAATGTTTCAGAGGGTCTTACATTATGGAGAAATACATTTCTAAAACCGCTAAATCCAGAGCCTTATACGAACACGCCAGAAATTTTCTCCCAGCAGGAGTTTCCTACACAATCCGATATTTTGAACCATATCCTTTCTACACAGCTAAGGCAAAGGGAAGCAAACTCTACGATGTTGATGGAAATGAGTATGTTGACTTCTGGCTGGGACACACAGCACTCATACTCGGTCACAGCCCACCAAAGGTTATGGAAACAGTTAAGGAACAACTTGAAAATGGAACCATCTATGGAACATCCCATGAATTAGAGGTCAAGCTTGCTGAGCAAGTTGCAAAAATGGTTCCAAGTGCAGAAATGACGCGGTTCACAAATTCAGGTACAGAAGCAAGCATGTATGCCACACGCTTGGCACGAGCACATACTGGCAAACGCAAAATCGCCAAGTTTGAAGGCGGATGGCACGGAGGCTATGACGCGCTTCATGTAGGCGTTAAATACCCCTTCAATGTACCAGAGTCTGCTGGCTTGACAGAGGGAGTCCTACAAGACACAATTCTCTTACCTTTCAATGACCTCGAGGGAGTTAAAGAAAAACTGAAGAACGAAGAAGTAGCCTCCATAATAATTGAACCAGTTCTAGGCGCTGGCGGAGGAATCCCCGCAGAAAAAGAGTTCTTAAAAGGACTTAGAGAATTTTGTGACAAAAAGGAAATTCTGCTAATCTTTGATGAAGTAATCACTGGTTTCCGATTAGCTCCTGGAGGAGCCCAACAATATTACGGCGTAACATCAGACATTACTGTTTTTGGAAAAATTTTGGGAGGAGGCTTCCCTGTAGGTGCCTTTTGCGCACGCAGAAAAATTATGGAGAGGTTAGATACACATATTTATGAACGTCCGCATTGCTCTTTTCATGGCGGAACTTTCGCGGCAAATCCAATAACGATGATAGCTGGCTTGGCAACACTAAAAATCTTGGAAGATGGCAGGTTGATAAATGAACTCAACAAGCTTGGGGATAAAATAAGAGAGCAATTGAAAGAAATTTTTGAAGAAAATGGTGTGGATGTGCAGGTTACTGGAGCTGGTTCCCTCTTTAACGTTCATTTCACGAAAAAAGAGGTGAAAGATGCTAATGCTACCTTTAAAGCTGACAGAAACAAACTACTGGATTACCATTTAAGATTAATTGCAAACGGAGTCTTCTTCCTACCAACTCACAACGGAGCGCTAAGCACAGCTCACACTAAGGCGGACATAGAAAAATTACTTCTAGAAACCGAAAAATATGCCGAACAATGTAAAGCAACACAAAAATAAGCTTCACTTTTCCTTGCCCTTGAGTATAAGCTCAGCCTTTTTCAGGTCTAGAGGAGTGTTGATGTTAAAAAAAGTCTTAAGCTCTGGATCAAGCTGCTTTAAAACAAGCGTTGAGACATAGCGTACACCATGCAGCCTTTCAATCATGGAACGCATATCCAATCTTCCGTCCCTTAATGCATTCTTGGCAGTCTCCAATGCTGGTTTTGTAAGGTAAACTGCTTGTAAGGGCTCTATGTAACCACTTGGCCAGCGTGGAATAGTTGCGGCTTTATTTGCGCATAAATCAAGTAGGAGCAAAAGAACATCTCTAGAGAGCAGGGGGGTATCACATGGAAGGAGAAGTGCATATTCTCCACGTGCTTCCTTGAAGCCAGTTAATGCGCCTACAAGGGGGCTCTTCACATCATCTGCATCAATAACAACATTTACGTTCAGACCTACAACTTTGGCAAAATTTTCAGCTTGAGCCTTTGAACTAACCACAACTATCTTTTCGTCAACAATATCGTTGATTGCATCTAAAACATGTTTAATAAGAGGCTTATTCACCAATGCAATTAATCCCTTGTCTTCTCCAAACCTTCTGGAAAAGCCACCTGCAAGAATTATCGCTGACTTATCCAATTAATTAACTGTCCCCATATTTTAATGAAGTATCAGAATATTTTACTGTTCTATAAGTTTTGGTAATGTATGAAATAGTACGCAAACTCAAAAATTCGCTTATGTCAAGGTTTATCTATTTTATTTGCTATTTCGTCCAAAATTTTTGTGAAGAGATGCTCCGGTCTTTCTTGAACAAAAATTGTGTTTCCTTCCGCCTTTGAAACATCACAGAAGCAAGGTATTATTCCCAAAAGAGGAGCTTGGTATGTACCCTTTATCCTGGTCTGAACTTCATCTTTTCCAGATTTCGGAGAAATATCATATAGAGCTTTGTTCAAAACTATCTCGGTCTTCTTTTCAAATAAGTCGTAAAGTTCCCGCAACATACGCTTTGTTCCCTCAACATCCGATCTGTCAAAGGTTGTTACTACGATTACTAAATCAGCGCTCACTACAGCGTTTATAGACGAATACTGTAGTCCTGGACTTGTGTCGAAAATCAAAAAGTCAAAACTCTTATCATTTAAAAGCGAATTCCTAAGAGTCAAAAGCCTTCCTAAAGCCCGCATCTCCCATTTTCTGTCCTTTGCAGAGATATCTCTGATCGCTTCTGTTGCCGGGTTGGCTAGTCCGACAAATAGTTTGCCCTTATTTTGAATCCCGCTGTTTAAATCAATTAACACTTTATCGATTTCGCATGTACCGTTTAGATAGTCATTTAGCCAGGACTCTGCCTTTTCAATTTTGAGAATTGTGGAAAGGCTTGGAGCTCGAAAGTCAAGGTCCAACAAACAGACATTTTTGCCACGCTTAACAAGCGTTGCAGCTAAGTTTATTGAGAGGAGGGTTTTTCCTGTTCCACCCTTGTACGAGTGCAAAGCTATTATTTTGCCCAAGACCATCACTCTTGACTTTCCCTATCTACGTAGAAGTAGGCTTTCCTTCCCTTTCTCTCTTTTTTCAAATGTCCCATAATCATAAGCTGGTTCAAGTAGGCGCTTTCAACAGCCCTCGCTCTATGTGTTTGTTGGGCAATCTCGTCTGCTGTGGCACGGCCAAGCCTGCACACCGCCATGGCTGTTTTTCTAAGGTGGTCGGGCATAGAAAGTAACGTCATAACGTCAAGTGGGGCTTCTGGAAGTGGTTGAACATCTTTCCTACCATGTTTCTGCAACTCAATCATGACCTCCATTTTTTCATTTAGCCGCTCAAGGTTTTCTCTGATCCTCTCCAATACTTGTAAAGGTTTTTTTCCAAGAACTTCTCGGTGGGCCACTTTGTTTCCCCATATTGTTTTACATGTATACAGTAGTGTAAAGAAAAAGCATTTATTAAGTCTTACGAAACAGACGTAATTATTCATAAAACAAATGCTAACTACTTACGCTGCAGTACATTATGTGACAAATGCGGCGTCTGCTCAGATTTCAATTATTAAATTTGAAGGATTTTTAAAATAAAAAGTGTTTCGATCTAAAATATTACATGCTACGAAAGGTTAGTTTTGTCCAAAAGTGGAGGGGATTAGTATGGTACTGGTATTCTGTTTCTCGCTTCTTCCACTAGTGGTAAAACCTGTTTCAGTTCTCTGAAGTATTTGAGTACTGTTATGCCTCTTTGGGTTATTGCGTAAACAACCCTTCGCTTCCCAACAGTTCTTTCTTCTACCAAGTTCTGTTTTATTAGAAAATCTAGGTACTCCTTTAGCACACTGCAGTTAACATTAGCCTTATACATGATGTGAGTTAGCTTCAATGGGCCCCGGTGGGCTAGCACTTTAAGGATGTCAATATACATTTCAAGTTTGGAACGTCTCATCATCCAAACCTCTTTTTGCCATATTTTAAACCTTTTTATATAAAGCTTTTATGGATTCAAACTACGTCTTTTTCCTATTTAGTCTATATTAGTAGCTCCTTTTCGCTTGCGCTCTGATTAACACGTTTATTCTATTTTGGAAAGCAGTGACCAAGTCATCTACCAATATTTTTTGCAACTCTGCCGAAATTCCTTTAATGTTCTCCTTGAAAACCTTGGCCATTTTAACTTCCAACTCTTTTCTTTGCTTAAGTGTCATGTTTTGTTTCAAGGATTTTCCCCCAATTTTGATGCACAAAAATAGGCTGTAGGTATTTAACTATCTTATGAATCCAAAATATGAATCACAAATACACATTCGGTTGGAAAGTAAAAAATATAGAACCAAACGTAAGTTTTAATTT
>Ga0209725_1000100_pt1 | contig 49837 bp, 56 predicted proteins | sample I18A1metaG_FD_184145 | JGI IMG/M metagenome (GOLD analysis project Ga0209725, IMG submission 184145) | Lake sediment bacterial and archeal communities from Gulf of Boni, Indonesia to study Microbial Dark Matter (Phase II) - ​I18A1 metaG... | ecosystem: Environmental > Aquatic > Freshwater > Lake...
AAAGAGAAGAGCTCGAAGAGAGCTTTCACGACTTATCAGAGAAGAGATTTAAGGCTTTGAAATCTCTATTTAACCCTTGAATCGATAGATTCAGATGAATTATGATTCATGAGGCCGATGTGCTCTCTATAATCAACACTGTACACGCTGGAACGATGATCCTCTTTCAAATGAAAGACATGGCTGTCTACGGCCTCTACAAGAAGGAGCACCACCAAATCGTATACTTCAAAGTCGCGGGCGAGACCGTTGACAAGTCGTCGCCGACGAACTTCATAGATGAAATCTACTCAAACGTCGTCCGCGAGAGCGTCGGGCATTTATCGTTCGATGAATTGATGACAGGATTGAAAGGGAAGAGGACGAGGAGCATATGGCTCTACAAACATGACCGCGAGCCTGTAGAGAGAGCTTTTGTCAGCGTGAAAGAGTTGAGATCTTTTCTCACATCGCATTCTCTGTAGACTGTTCATTTTACCTTAGCTCGTATTAACGATTCTTATCCGCGGGAAAACACATAAATATGACAGAAGGAGTGCATATGGTTTAAAACCTAGAGAAAATTGGTGTTGAAGCTGTGGGAAAACCGAAAGAGGACAGAGTAAAGACAACGATATCTTTCACGAAAGAAGATTATGGCATAATAAAGTCGTCAGGTCTAGAAATTACTGCATTCTGCGACAAGATGTTAGATCTGGCGAAGAAATACTCTTTGCTGAAGTGGGACCCCAGCGAGGGAGTCCTACATGTGGACAGCAAGAGAGTCGCGTTGGTCTCGCAAAGTACCTTGAAATCCTTCCTTGAAGGATTGCCCGCCGAGGTTCAAAAGAGGGTCGGTAGGGCAATAGGCAAGAATGGTGCGGCAGAGGCTTCTGTCCTCAAATTGCAATTGAAGAAGCAGGACATCGAAGAAGAGGTGCTTTCAAGAGCTTTCGATCTTGCAGGGTATGGACACGCGGAGGTGCTGGAAGATAAAGTCATCATTAAGAAGCCGATTCTAAACATACCAGAGTTCTATGAAGGTCTTCTGGAGGGACTTTGCGATAAGAAAGCTGAAATTCAAGAAAGCCCTGAGGGCGTCTTGATATTCAAAGTGAGTCGTTAGAGCCATCTCCCAGATGCAGATTGGGTCTTTTCAGGTTACAAGCATCAAACTTAAATACGGTTTCCGCGTTTCTCTCAAACGAAAGTCTTTTTGGAGAGGAGAAATCTGAGCTTGCTTAAGCTCCGCTTGTCAATGGCTGGAACTTTAGCTATCATAATCAGCCTATCCACCTTATTCTTCACGATAATCTTGAGCCTGATAGGAACTTTTAGCCTTATGAACATGGTTTTCTTCGTCGTTGCGTTTAACATTCTTCAATGGCTGATCGCGCCTTATCTGATAAACGCTATGTATAGAGCTCGAGAAGTTTCGGAGCCTGAAGAGCCAAATCTCCACGGAATGATCCGAAGACTGAGTAGCAAGCTCGGCCTCAAGATGCCAAAGGTAATGATAGCCAACATCCCTATCCCCAATGCCTTTGCCTACGGCTCCCCAATCGCCGGAACCAGAGTAGCCGTTACAACAGGGCTGCTCAAGGAGTTGGAGGAGGAGGAAGTTGAAGCTGTTATCGGTCATGAACTCGGCCACGTGAAGCACAGAGATGTCCAAGTTATGATGTTCGCTTCGGTTCTACCTGCAATCTTCTACTTTTTGGGCTACTCTTTGATGCTCTCGAGCTGGTACGGAGGACGCAGGAGAGAGAATGAAGGCGGTCTAGCTGCACTTATAGGTCTGGCTAGCATGGTTGCATACTGGATCTTGACTTTATTCGTCCTCGGATTGAGTAGACTTCGAGAATATTATGCAGATAGAACAAGCGCTTTAACTGTGGACGATGGGGCCCGCAAGCTTTCAGAAGCTTTGGCTAAGATCGTCGCTTCGACCGGAAGATATAAGCGATATCATAGAGAACCCGGTAGCACGAACAGTTTCAAGGCTCTGTTCATATCCGACCCTGATAAAGCTGCAGAGGACACTTTGGAACTTGCTCGCGCTAGATCCTATTCGACGGACCAAGAATTGGTCCGAGAGATTATCTCTAAAGAACCTTCGAGCCTTGATAAGATCTTGGAAATCTTCTCTACTCATCCAAACATTGTGAAGCGTCTTAGAGCACTCCAGAACATGTAATACATTCTTGCATTAAACTTCTATCGGCACGCCTTTCTGCGGAACCTCGACGTGAACGCTCTCGCTTTGAAAGAGTTCTTTGAACGCGTGAGGATATTCTGTATGTATCGGTATCAAGACTTCAGGCTCGAGCATGCTGATAATTCTCTGGAGTTCGAGCGGGTGGCAATGCCCGCTAGCATGAATATGATACAGTATGACTCCAAAGAGAGAGAGTTGGTTCTTCCACCTTTCAAAGTCGAAGTCGGCTTCTTCATTGAAAGGTTCGCATGTGCTAAGTATGCACAAGGTTCTCGGCTTTGGATTTAGAGTGAATAAGTCAATCTCATTAGCGTCTATTATCAGGAATCTCTCCGAGGAGAGTCTTTCGCATAGGGTTTTTCTGTCCACGATGAAGTCGCCATAGGATTGCTCAAGCTTAAAGAAGACCTTGTCCCTCTGCGAAGGATGGCGTTTCTCCACATATATTCCGAGATTGTTTCCTAAAGCTGGCAAAGGCTTTCCCGGGATATTGAAGGTCTCCTTTGTCGGAGATAGCTCATGCAAATAGTTGGCAAGTTTCTTTGAAACAAGCGGGTGGATATCCAGTTCGCAAGCGACCTCGCAGAACGTTCGAACTCTATCTATATCGACTTGAGGCACTTCAACGACGACCAATCTGTTCTTTTGCTTCAGGCTTTGATCGACAATATTCTTGGCAGATTTCTTCACGTCTTCCTCTGAGAAAACCTTGGCCTCGCCCAAGTTTGTCCCTTCGCAAATCAATGCCCTAACCTTTCCCTCGTGCATGACCCGCTCCACGAAACTTTCAGTTAGGATCTTAGCCGTTCCATGCGTTCTGAAATCACCAGTATATACTATGAGACCTGAAGAGCTGTGAATAATGAAGCCGTAAGCGCCCGGTGCGCTATGATCTACTGAATGCGGGACAACTGTTAGGTCGCCGTTCCCAGTCGCGGTTTCCACTCCGCTATGAAAAGTTCTGTAGTTGTGTCTAGGCTGATTTGTCCGTTCCCTAGCGTTCAAGTCTTCCTCTGTTAGGTATAGTTTAGTTTCTATTGAATCCTTAACCGCAGCCTGATGGTAAGCTCTGTACAGTAGATGTGTTGCATCGCCCATGTTTATCGTTATGTCTCGTCTAAGGATAGGTGCCAAGCCGACATGGTCGGAGTGGCAGTGTGTAACAAATAGATCTGATATGCTGCAGGGAGTTTGAGGTTCATGAATCGTGTAGTATACCTCAGATCTTTTCAGGTTCTTGGCTTTATGGCCCTTGGCCTTATATGGTCGTAGAATTTCCTTCGTTTCAAGCTCGGCGTAGACATCAACCTTGGATCCCTCTGCGTCTCTTATGGTTGGAATCAATCCTGTCTTTATCAATTCGAGCTGAACTGAGCTTCTAGGTTTCTGCGGAAAACTGTAATACCTTGCCTGCGTTGGAAAATTTCTCCCAAAGTCCAGTAGGATACTTGCTCTATTGTCTGGGTCTTGAAGAAGAACTATGTTTCCTCCAATCTCCCCTACTCCGCCGTAAAGTGTAATGTAAACCATAGTTCCCAGCCTATCTAATCGCCTTGTTCATTTAGTCCAACGCAGATAATATGTTTGGCTGTTCCATCGAAGCCGTTTTGAACGTGCAAGATTCTATCTCAGGCTGCATGTGATCTGAGAAGAAGCTACTTGGCGGCCCTTATTATGCTCAGCGGCTCTTACCATTGTGTGCTTGATAGGTCAGGAAGTGAGGCTGCTTCCTTCAACCTCTTCTATTTGTAGATTCTCGAAGTTGAAATTGACTCTGTAACTATCTGAAGGACTCTGCTCGGCTCAGGGGTATAGAGCCTCAGAAACTCTCCTCTTCGACTATGAAGAATCGAGACGAACCTCCTCTTCTCATTCATCCTGACTTTGTAGTTTCGTTTAAAGGGGATCATCTTAGCCTCATCGTGAATCACTCCAGCACTCGTAATTCGATACTTAGCAGGCACTATAACCGCGGGCGAAGGAAGGAAAAGAAACACAGCCAGAAGGAAGATGGCGATGGCCAGTAGACCGAAAACCATGAACAGCCCCAGTAAAAACACCATCTCCAAAATGAATATAGCGACTGACCTGAAGATTCGCATACTTCGATCGGCCCTCTTCAATCCTGAAGCCTCAATCTCATATAACGTCTCTTCCAATTCAACGCGCCAACGAAAATAAAGTAGCTCCTTCAAGAATTAAGCTATTTCCAATCGACTTGGCTAGTACCCTATCCTCGACCAGCATGGTTCTCGAGCACACATACAGATTTTCTGTCAGAAGATCTACACACCGTCATTTTTGGTAAGCCAAAAAACCTATTCTTCGCAAATTACGTATTGAATCTCTGCCCAGTTGAGAAGCCTTCAAACTCCTTTGCGAAGTTTTGAGGTTAGAAGAGATCAGTGGAGGTTCATCACGACATCGGGCATTTCGCCCTTCCGAGCAGGTCAGTCCACATCATCGGACACTAGGTTGCGCATCGGATCAATTTAAGGTTTCACTAAACATGTCTGCCCGTAAGCTTGATTGCCTCCATGGACAGAGGCACTGACTTCTATTAGAGCTACATTGTCAACATCTTACATGTTAGCTATTGGAACATTGGTAAACTCGCGATCAGACGCGGCGCTATCTCAAATCTTAAATGTTCTGCCATCTTCTTAAAACATCCCAGAGATAGAAGAAGAGACGACAAGAAGGTCGCCAATCAGAATTTCAGGTTGCAATATGCCTCGAGTTAAATGATATAGCTTGAAGCTGAAAGGATGAAGAATATGTCCGAACCTGCAATCTATGAGGTCCCCACTTGGGAGCAGATCTACGAAATGTTAATCGAGCTTGCAAATAGAGTTAGAAAGTCCGAATTCAAACCCGATGTTCTCCTCGGTATTTCGAGGGGAGGGTGGCCTCCTGCAAGGGTTGTATCAGACTTACTCGAGAACCCGAACATAGCAAACATGAAGATTGAATTCTACGTCGACATAGGGAGAACTTCAAAGAGGCCTGTAATTACTCAACCGATATCGGTCAATGTGCGCAAGAAGAAGGTGCTGATAATTGATGATGTTGCTGACACTGGAAGAAGCCTTGAAGTTGCAAGAAGACATCTGACGAGAAAGGGCGCTTCACAAGTCAAGATCGCGACGATCTACTGCAAGCCCCACAGCATAGTGAAACCTGACTACTACATGAAAGAGACATCAGCGTGGGTAATATTTCCCTGGGAGAGATTTGAAGCCACCAAACTGCTAGTTCAAAGAGCACAGAAAAACGGAAAGCCTCTAAGCCTGGTCGTCGACGAACTCAAGAAGGGAGGACTGGACGAGAAGATAGTGAAGAGATTTGTTAAGATCATCACTGGTGAATCATAAGGTTTGATATACGAGGTCAGTGAATTCGAAAAGTATCTTTTGATCACTGCAATTAAACATGTAAAAGTGGGCAAGGTCGAAGAATTTCTTGAGGAGTTGAGAAGAAAGAGCCCGGCAACTGAAGTCCAAGTGCTGAGACCTGATAGAGTCGCTGGTGCAGAACACCTCTTTTTCGCGTCGCTAAATGCGTTGAACACTTTCAAGCAGAAAACTAACTTATGCAAAGGTTTACCCATGGAAATCCTTCTTTTTGCATCGGCTCAGAGACAGATCAAGAATGCGATTGAAGAGTTAGGATTGAAAGACAGCCCAAGCATGCTCGCTTTGGTGGCGGTTTCGAAGGACAGAGGAAAACTCGAAAATCTTCTAGAGATTGTTCTCTCCGTTACGAAAGGAAAGGAAAACGAAGGAGCCCTCGATACTTGGTCCAAGACGAAAATAGAGTTGGTAAAGAAAGTCTACAGTATCTCCGAAAGAGAACTCGCAGCGACAACCTCAGCGAAAACCTCCATTGAGAAAGCGCTGAAAAACTCAATAATAGAAAGGATGGCAATACTCCCGACTCAGACCTAAAGAGACCTCCTCTCTCTTTCCGTAGAGAGGATGTCGTCAGGTCTTAGAATGGATATTCCTGAGAATCTACCTAAGACCTCAACAAGTATTATTCTGTCCGGCCTCTCGAGATTGACCTTCCTATCTATGCAATTGGCAACTACTTCGATAATCTCTCTCCCAGATATGTCTGTATGCCTTTTCTCCACGCTGACTCGAAAGGTCTCTCCAACGGCTATCTGACACGCGAGATCTGCTGAAGTTTTCTTTATCTCTTCAATATCCGTTTGAACTAGCTTCTGAACCGGGGTTACTTTTAGAGTATACCTAAATTCCCAAGGCCTCTCTTTGAGGAGCGTTCTGAGTTTGTGAACCACATCTACGGGGTCAAGAATAGTCTTAGCGACGACGAGACCTATTGCTGGGGTCACATCGACTCGAGCATCCTTATCTCCTAGCTCGCCGAGGAGGTACCATAGTTCGCTGCAGGTATTTCTCTCATTTCCCCTTGAGGTTGAAACCAGTAGGTTGAAGTCGTCCAGCAACCTTGCAACCAGCTCCTTCAGTTGAGTCATACTATAATAGGACTTACTTAGATTTGCCGACACATGTTCTTTCAAGAAAACTGTTTAATTACCTCTTTGAAAGGTATCTTAGAAAATCCTGGTGCCTAACCTGTCTCACTGTTGCCACAGGAGCTAAAACTTGACAAAACCCGATGTCTCAGTGGTGATATCATGCTATAACAAAAGAGAAACGATAGCTAGATCTATACGTTCCGTCCTTCTCCAAGAAGGAGTTCATTTCGAGTTAATAGTGGTAGACGACGGATCGACCGACGGTTCAAACAATATAATGGATGCCTTCTCAACAGACGAGAAGGTCAAAATAATAAGGAAAGATCACAATGGCATATCTGCTACGAAGAATATCGGGCTGGCCAACGCGAGAAGCGATATAGTATATTTCGTTGACGGAGACTGCGTACTTGACCAGAATTCGCTAGCGAGGTTACTGAGCTCTTTTACAAGCCCCAGAATTGGCTGCGTCGGTGGAGCTGTCAGATCCATAAACAAGTCCAACTCGATAGCGAACGCTATCGAGTTGATGCAGAATGAGGTTGAGAGAAAGTGGCCTTTTGGCGCAAATGTCGCGTATAGGAGGGAGGCTTTGACTAGAACTGGCGGTTTCGATGAAAGCGCTGAAGCTGGAGAGGATGTAGATCTATTCTTGAGGGTAAGCAAGATGGAATTCGATTTCATCTACAATCCGGCTATTGTCGCTCGGACGGTCAACCCGGAATCGTTCTCTAGCTTTTTCAATCAGCGTTTTCGCTGGGGAATCGGATTTGCTCAGCTTGCAGAGAGGCACAAAGAAGTCTTGACTACGAGAATAAAGATCTGTTTCGCTTTGACTCTATTTACCCTGTGTTCTCCAATCCTAGCGTTGCTTGATGCCAGAATGATTCTTCTTTTTCCGAGCTTCTTAGCTTTGTCTGTAGGGCGGTTCCTTCCTTCGACTGTTCACATCGCTGGGAGAACTAGCGATAGAAGAGGCATTGCGCTGCTTCCTATACTCAGATTCCTCAATGGCGTTGCATATCTCGCGGGCTGGGTTCGCTGGAAGGTTTGTGAGCTTTTCGAAAAGACGCATCAAAGCAATTCATTCTAGAATAGATTTAATCTCTCTCAGACTGATTGGTCCTACGCGCTCTACTCTGAATCTTCGATCTGCTAGGTTGATGACCGTGGAACCCTTTCCCAATCTAGTTCGGCCTCCATCCAAGATGAGATCAACTTTACCGCCGAGCTGATTTGCAGCCTCCTCGGCGGTCACTGTCGACTTCTTTCCACTGATATTTGCACTTGTTCCAATCAGCAGACCGTCGCACCTTCTGAGCAGTTCAAGGGCGACAGGGTGGTTCGGAACTCTAACGCCCACCGTATCGCGTCCGAAGGTAACCGTTTGAGGCAGCCGCGGTTTCTTCTTTAAGACAATCGTTAGCGGACCCGGCCAAAATTTTCTCGCGAGTTTCTCAGCTGCCTCAGTCACTTCAGCAACAATCTTCACATGTTCAACATCGGACGCCAAGATTGGGAGAGGCTTCTTTCTTTGTCCTTTTGCGTCCATCAATTGCTTGACTGCAAGCGTGTTAAAAGGGTCGCATCCCAGACCGTAAACGGTGTCGGTTGGATATACTATTAGACCGCCGATCTTGACTACTCTAATCGCTTCAGAGATACTCGATTGAGATGCCTTCAATATCCGCAACGCCAAATCGCCTTTGATATGCCACTTCTAAACGATCGAACATAAGCAAGACGGGCTCGGACCGATGTAGTCACATCCTACCCTAAGATTCCTTGGATGAATGCGGAAGCAAATAGGAGAGCTAGACCTATCGACAGTGCCAAAGGGAGGCCTGGGAAAATCTCTCTAGTTTCAAGCATCTTGAACCCTAGGAACGCGCCGATGATTATGCCAGTTGAGGTGGCGATGAAGGGAAAGACTCCGAAATTCGTCATTGCGGTGCTGGCGAGCATCGAGTAGAAAACTATGTCTCCCATTCCAATCGTTAAATCGCCGTAGCTGAAGACAGCGCCAACGAATTCTTCGAGCTGAGCATTCGCAGCCATCTTGCCTATGGGACCCTTGTAGACAGCGAAGAAATCGTAGATAGTCAGAGCTGACAGCAAGATGATAGCGCTCAGCATAGGAACGGAGACGCCTAGAAATGTCCCTGTTAGAGCCCCTATTACTGTAACCGCGGCCATGTAACTAGCTCCTCTGGTTCTATAGATTGCGAAGATCAGGAGAGCAGTCAATACAATTGACCCGATGATTAAAGAAGCGTCGTACAAATCCTCCGGCACTTTCACGAATGAGAGAGCGATAAAGCCATACCAGTTTAAGAGTATGAATGTCACGAAGATCAGTGACAATTTGATGAGATTTCTAACGATCTTCTTGAAACCATACTTCACTAAAAGATACATGACTGTCGCTGCAACAGCCATTAGAGCGATGAAAATGGATGCATTCAATGTAACTCCACTAGGAGTTTCTGGAAAGAATGTTACGAAAGGAAGCTCAAGCTCTGACTGTTCGATTAAGAATGCTAGCAGCCCCGTAAGCGATAGTGAAGCGATTTCAGGTACTAGGTATATGGGGCTGACTTTGAATTTCTTGGTCAACTTAACGGTTCTCCTAAGATGTTGCGCATCTCTCGCAAAACCTCGCATTTTTTCGATCAGTATCCGCTATGCTATTAGAGAAGAACATTATGCAGTCTGGGTTTGAGCAGTGGCCGTAGCCCATAGTATGTCCGAGCTCATGCATAGCCTCTTTAGTGATCCTTTGCATAAACAATTCGTCATCATGATCTAAACGATAGAAGTAGGGTTTAAGCCTGAATAGTGATATCAAAGCGACTTTTCCCGGACATTGGGCTTCGCCGAAGACGAAGTTCAATCTTGGAACAAATAGGTCGAATTCAGCTACGGCTAGAATTCTTTCGGCGTCGATGTCTTCGGACAGTCTATCTAGGGTTGCAAGGATTTTGGACGAGTTGTATTGCTGCCTAGCACCATCGTAGGCTTGATGCATGGGAGGCAGAGCTGCCTCAATCTTGCAAGTTATTTCGCCAAATACATCTTCAAGCCGTTTGCAGAGCGACTTCAAGATCTCTAGATCGACTCTGCCCAACGGAATAATCCCGATACTGGAAAAGATTCTAGGTTTCGTACTCATCGCCCGGCCTGGGCGCTGTCGCTTCTAACCCGAGTTCAGTCGTAGCCCATGATGCTAGCTTACTGCAATTCTCTTCTGCTCCGTGTACGATAAACACTTTCGTATTCTTATCGAGCTTCGATAGAACGTCCTGAAGCTCCCGTCGCCCCACATGCGATGAGAAATCAAACTTCTCAACAAGCGCGTCAACTCTTCTCGGCTTCCCTTGCAACATGAACGTCTTCTTTTCGAGCAGTATGCTACCAGGCGTCCCTGGAATTTGAAAACTCACTAGGAATACCGCGTTCTTGCTTCTCTTGGCAATCGACTCCATATAGAAGACAGCTGCACCTCCCTTCAACATACCAGCTGGCGAGACTATGACTGAAGGCGTCTTCACCGCGCGTCTTCGATCTTGCCACCTCTCAATCCACTCTGCTTCACGTACGGCTCTAGCGAATAATTCAGGATCTCGAAGTGACTCCTTGTTGTTCATCAATAGTTCAATAGCATCCACAGCCATGCCATCGACGAAGATCGGATACTCAAAGTGGTACGCTCGGAGAATACAAAGTATCTCCTGCGAACGCCCAACGCCGAAAGCGGGAACAAGCACAGTCCCTCCGTCTTCAACGACTTCAGTGGCTTTGGATATGAAAGCCCTCTCAAGCTCCTGTCTATTAGTATGGTCTTCGTCCGCGTACGTTCCTTCAATGATTAATGCATCGAGATCCCCATAGTTTTGATCTGCTGGGCTAAGGAGTCTCGTTGTGATTGTATTGAAGTCGCCTGTATAGAGTATCCGATCGCCCTCACATTCCACTAAAACTTGTGAGCTTCCGGGAATATGCCCTGCGTTAAGAAGAGTGATCTTCGCGTCTGAGACGGCAAACTCGGTGCCATGCTTTGTGTTTACGCAATGGTCAATCATTGTTCGAAGATCTATATACTCGTAGGGAAGGTAGTATCCGCTCAAATGCAGAAAGTCTTTAATTAGAAGATTGCTCAACTGGAACGTCGGTTCAACCCCGTAGAGCGGGATTCTCCCGCGAATATAGAAGAGCGGAGTCAATCCTGAATGATCTAGATGAGCATGTGAAAGGATAACCCCATGCAGTTCCTTGGGAGATATATGCATGGGAAAGCCGACTTCGTGATTCATAATGACTCCGTAGTCTAGGAGAATGTATTTCTCCTTCAGTTTAATGGCGAAAGCAGATCTTCCGACTTCTTGACATGCACCTAGAAATCGTATCTTCATTCGTTCCCTTCACCAAATTGCACTAGAAGCCTCTATCGATTACGAGGACCTTTCCATTCAACTCCGCAAGTGCGTTATTCTAGAGGACTGCTCCCGCATGTTTATCCCGTGTGTGCAAATGTTTGGGAACGATGGCATTAAAATGTTTCCAATTCTTTCCAACGGCATGTTTTTAGGTGGAAAGAATTATCTTATTCGCTCACAATCGAGAACCTTCGGGGTCATTTCAAATGCCAGTCTGCCTCAGAGTTCCGAAGCGCGATCTGAAACATTGCACCCTTATAACGGGGTTCCATGGCGTAGGGGAAACCGGCTACATTGCCCTGTCCTACCTCGTTCACGCTCTCAAGGCTGAACGGATAGGATTCGTCGAGGTGGCCTATCCTCCGCCGTTTATTGCAGCAACTGAAAAAGGAATCGCAACACCATTCGAAGTCTATAAGAAGAGGAACGTGGTCTTGGTCAAACTTGAATTCTCTCCGCACCGTTCAGAGGAGGCAGAGTTCGCTAGAGCTCTCGCATCGTGGGCTGTCGACCAAAAGTTTAGCAATGCGATTCTGATCGGCGGCCTCGACTCGAATTTTCAAGACAACAAGCACCAATTGAGAGTGGTTCCTACTCAAGCGTATCTACAAGAACGCAAGAACTTCGAGGCACCAACTCTTGAACCTGAACTCTTCGTGTACGGCCCACTGGCCGTTATGCTGGGCGAATTTGAAATGCGCAAATTTCCGGCATTAGCTATTCTTCCGTATGCTTCGGCAATGAGACCGGATCCTAGAGCGGCAGCAGTTGCGATAAAGGCGATTTCCAAAGCCCATAGATTGAAAGTAGACGTTTCAGAATTGGAGAAAGATGCGAAGGAAATTGAGGTTGAAATTGAGAAGAGGATGAAGCAGACCAAGAAGTCCTTGCAAGGTATGTATGGGTAGCTCATCTCATTAATGATGCCCGACTTATCAATTCTAGCTGGCGGCAAGACATGACTAGCAGAATGTTAATGCCGGGAAGAGCGGGTTTCTTCTATAGGGAAAGCTCTGGCTAGATCAATTGCACCTTCAAGGCGTGTCGTGACTTAAATCCATCGATTATCAAGATACCTTATAAGATCTTAGACATCGTCTAAGTTTCTCTATGGCTTCATCCGTCCAAAATTCGATTCCAGAATATGAAACCTCAAACTTCTTTCTGGCCTTTTTGCAAACTTCCTCACAAAGATCCCTGAGTTTCTCAAAGCCAGGCTCGAATCTTCCATGCATTATCACAGAATCATACGAGCTTTTCGCGATGTATGCCACGATTGAGTCAAAAGTATGCTCGACGGTCTTTTCATCCGGTGGAGAAGGCGCTTCAGTCTGCGACACTGGAAAGATATCGTCGATTTCAATGGGAACTATGCCAAAGGGGGCGGCGCAGACGGCTAAGTGCACCTCACTCTTCTCACCTACTTCTTGAAGGATTCTTCTGACAGAACGACTTCTATGATACGGTTTATCGTCTTGGTATGGAATTAGAATCAGCACTCTAGCCTTCTTGGGAGGCTTGTACCTCTCAATGAGACGTTTCTTGTATCTCGTTATTTCCGGTCGAAAGAGCCCTTCATGGCCAAAATAGAAGAGCCCCTTCCTTTTTGTTGAGGGAGAATTCTTCTCTAGGAAGCTACTGTATAATCCCACTCTTTTGAGGGCTTGAAGTAATGAAGGGTGACAATGAGCCCTCAGTTCAACGAGTTCCCAGAGCCTTCCCTCCAATACGGCTTGCCGTATTCTCCTCATCTCTTCTATGCATGCGTACAGATTGTGCTCCGCCAGCAGTTTCTCTCTTAGCGTTCTATCGATCTCTCTAAGTTGGCTCGGGTCATTCCGTACGCATATTGGGCATGTACAGGGAAGATACTCCATCTCATCGAGTCTCAAAGTTCCAGATTCGGTCAAGTATCTTCCTGCCCTAGCGTACAGCGCATAAGCGGCTGAGTCGAAGAGATCGCATCCTAGAGCCACAGCTAAAGCGAACATCGATGGATGACCTGCCCCAAAGAGATGCAAAGGCTTATTCAAAGGCAGATTCATCTTTGCTGTAACTATCATGTCTACAAGACGCTCAAACATGTACTGCTCCATTATTTGAGTTGGGCTTCCAAGAGCGTACACTGCGAAAGGACGTTTACCAATCTCTCTCGCAGACTCAGCCAGTATATCTAGATGGATTCCGCCCTGTACAGGTCCAACCCAGAGCACATCACGCTTCTTTGTCAATTGAAGCGTTTCATCTGCTCTTCTAAGAGTCTCTTGAACTGTCCATCGCGCATATTCACGTGTCGCCTTCAGTCCGGTTGGAATATCTAAGATGACGGCTATATCCGAGTTGATTCGCTCTTGAAATACCGCTATTTCAGACGCACTGACTTCAACGTCGCCATAAGTCAGGATCTGGTATGCTCCCGAATCGGTAGCTACAACTCCTTTAAAGTCCAGCAGGCCGTGAATACCTCTTTCAATCGCCTCTTCTTCAAGATTCTTCTTGACAAGGTATGCATTTGTCATCACAGCCTTACATCCCATTCTTTCATAGATCTCTTTGGGGGGTACCGGTTGAGTTAGCGGGTTCACGACGGGAAAGAGATGTGGTGTCTCAACCACCCCACTCTTCGTTGTCAACATACCGATTCTTCCGAGCACATCCTTCGACTCGACTTCAAACGCCATTCGACTCACTCAGTGCGCAGCCGTAAACGTTTATGTCAGTTCTGAAGTATAATGTTAGGCGGGTTCAAATAAGAATTGATAACTTCGTTCGTCGAGAAACCAAAGCTTCATGATCCAATACTCATCGAAGGGCTACCAGGAATAGGTTTTGTCGCCAATATCGCTTGCCTTCACCTCATCAACGAACTGAAAGCGAAGAAGTTCTGTGAGATTCACTCTTCTTCTTTTCAAGCTCTGTCAATGACGACCGACGAAGGGCTAACGAGGCCTTCACTTAACGAACTATATTATGTTCACGACGAAAGCTATAGCCATGACCTGGTAATTCTATTCGGCAATACTCAGGCTCTAAGTGCTCAAGGCCAGTATGAGCTGTGCGAGAAGATACTTGACATAGGAGAGGACTGCGGTAGTCGAATGGTCATCACTATAGGCGGCTTGAAGAGAGACTACGTTCCTTCCTCACCCAAGATCTACTGCACTGCAACAGATCCGGAGATGCTCGAGGAAACGATAAGGCTGGGCGCAGACAAGATTCAAGGAAGGGTTTTTGGAGTTGCAGGACTCCTCTTGGGCTCAGCTAAACTCAGGGGGTTACGTGGATTCTGCATACTCTCCGAGACGCCGGGACTGTACCCAGATGCGTTAGCAGCCAAGGTAGCCTTGGAATTTCTTTCACGATATCTCGCAGTGGCTATAGATCTTTCCCGATTGGATACAGCCGTGGTAACTTTGAGTAGGCTTATGGGGCACCTTCTTCATGGCGATCAATTGAAAAAGTCGAGGCAGCCCGGACTCATTTAGCTCGTTCCTTCATGAATTCATCGTAGACCTTTTGCACTCTTTCTGCTGCTGGTCCGCTTCCCTCGACGATTCCTTTCTCAGTGATCCTAATCTTGTCCATAACGACGATAACGCCCGCCTCTTCGATCGTCTTGACCATCCGAGGAAACACTCTCTCCAGCCTCTCAGCTAGGCTACGTAGATCGAAAGGCTTCTCTACGCTCAGAATCTGAAGAACAGTCTGTCCATTAAGAAACAGCTTGTGAATGGGTTGGCCCGTCTCATCTCTTGCATCGCTCAGACATATGTTCATAGTATTAGCATCAACACCCGAAAGTATGCCAGTGTAGCTTTTTCCAGAAGCTGTTTGAACTGTAACAGTCTTCTGGAGAAGGATAGCCAGTTCTTCCATAAATTTTCTTTCGGCAACTGACGCCATTCATGTCACCAATTCTAACTATTTCAACCTGAATATGCGCTCTATAATTTATTATTTTGCTGAAATCGTCTGATTAAACAATTTCCTGCCATGACAATGTTTAACCCGCTCTCGCAAGTTTCTTCTTGTTTGCCACGAGCCATAGTCTTGCTTCTCGAGGAGAATCGAAACTTACTAAGATCCTCGCTTTAGCTATGATGAGTCTCGATTCGCAGTATGGGCAGGTTCTACTCTTCTCAGTTGAGTGAGCCAGAAGCAGCCTACCGCATTTATAACACCGCAAAATGCAATACATCATCTTCACTCTATGTCGCCTCGATTTGAAAGCTCGTTGAAGTACTTTCCAAGCAGGCTCTGTCTTTCCAGAAGGCCTAGCCAGTCGACTATCCCAACTCGCCTCTTTGATCGTTTCTTCAGTACCTTCAGTGCCTGAGCCACCGCAGCAGCGGTCTTCTTTGTTGAAACATCTATCTCGCACACTCGCTCGAATCCATAATTGTTTACGGCGTCCCATAAGCAGACATCGAGAATTTCAGCTCGAACATTTTCAGCTATCTTCCTCCCTGGGACTTTCCTGCGTCTCAATCGTCTCTTCAACTTCTCAGGGTGGCACCTTAATACAAAGACCATGTTCAATATTTCTGAAGCAACTACATCAGCAGCAAAGTGGCCATCTAATACGACATTTCCTGAAGAGCAGCGAAGAGTCCTTCTTAAAGCTCTTGCCATCTTCTTGGTATCGACTACGTAGGTTTGCCTGAGCCTGTCAAACCCGATGGTGAACTTCTCTCGAGTAGCGAGCAAGCCTAAATCGATGTACGTCGCGCCGAGCTTCTTCGCCAGTACCTTCGAAAACTTCGTCTTTCCCACGCCGGGCGTTCCTGTTACGACTATTAGACGCGTAAACTCTACCGCCTCATCTAACTCTGGTGCTCCGGGCGGGATTTTCCGCGAGTCGATCTCGCATTTGAACCCGCGCCTATGGCTGTTGAGGCAAGTCGCAATCTCCGCGAACCCGAGAGGCCACAATCCTTGACCGGGCTAGACGACCGGAGCACAACCTGTTAGGAAATGCAGTTTTCCCATAAAGCTTTCTATTCTTTAGAATCCAATTGACCATTGAGAAAAAATGCATAGAACGATATTTATGAACCAGAATTCGAGTTCATGTAGTTCACGATTGAAGAGACAATAATTCTAAGAGTTTTTATACGAAGATGTTGTTTTGGAAACATCATCCTTCGGGACAGAGGTGCGGCTATGGCTTTCACATGGTCTTTTGAGAGCTTGGCGCTTTGGAGTGTGCTGGGCGCTGCAATAGCTGCTCTGGTTTACGCCATGCTACTGGCACGTCAGATTTTGCGAGAGGATTCTGGCTCAGGTAGGATGAGGCAAGTCTGGGAGGCTATACTGAGGGGTGCGAACGCTTACTTGAAGACGCAGTTCAAGTCCATCGTGCTCTTCATAGCTCTTTTGACTTTTGTGCTGTACCTAACTTCAGCTCTCGTTGGAGGCCCATTTCAGATCGCCGTCGGTAGAGCTGGCGCCTTCTTGATGGGCTCGATCTTCTCAGCCTCAGTCGGCTACTTGGGTATGAATATGGCGGTGAGAGGAAACGTTAGAGTAGCTTCAGCAGCGAGGCGTGGCTTCCGCGACGCTCTCAGGATCGCTTACAGATCTGGGACAATAACGGGTATGTTGACCGACGGACTCGGGCTTCTCGGGGGAACTATAATCTTTATGATATATCTGAGATCCGCTCCGGAGGTTCTTCTAGGATTCGGGTTCGGAGGCACCCTCTTGGCACTCTTCATGCGAGTTGGCGGAGGAATATACACGAAAGCTGCTGATGTTGGAGCGGATCTAGTCGGAAAGGTTGAGAAGAATATACCTGAAGACGATCCTAGAAACGCAGCTGTTGTAGCTGATCTAGTCGGCGACAACGTTGGAGACTGCGCTGGAATGGCTGCTGATATATTCGAATCGTATGAGGTGACGATAGTCTCATGTATGATACTGGGTTTAGCGATCACTCCTTTCGATATCAAATGGATCATATTCCCACTCCTTGCCCGTGGTATCGGAGTTGTCAGCACGATAATAGGAACCTACGCGGTCTCTTTGTGGCCGGATAGATTGACTAAAGGAGACGCCTTTAAGGCGATGGATCTTTCTTACGATCTCTCCGCTGCAATTTCAATTGCAAGTTTCTTCGCCCTAGCGGGTTTTTACGTTCACGATTATAGAGTCTTTCTTGCAACGGCCGTAGGAGTCCTGTTAGCCATAGGTTTTAACAAGATAACCGACCACTTCACAAACCCGAGAAAACGGTCTGTCGACAGATTGGCGAAAGCTTCTCAGACTGGTGCTGCGACTGAGATCCTCGAAGGACTGGCTCTAGGCTTCGAAACAACTGTTTGGGCTCTTCTAATAATTGCGATAACGATCGTAGCGTCAATCCTCTTCTTCACAGGGTCCTCAATCATTTTCGCCTTGTATGGAGTTGCTTTAGCAGGTATAGGGATGCTAACCTTGACGGGCAACAATGTCTCGATGGATACGTACGGCCCAATCGTTGATAACGCTAATGGAATAGGAGAGATGGCAGGTCTTGAACCTCAAGCCCGCCAGATAATGGCCGATCTAGATGCAGCAGGAAACACAACGAAGGCAGTTACAAAAGCGATTGCGATAGCTTCAGCTGTATTGGCAGCGGTCTCACTCTTCGGCGCTTATACAGAAACTACTGGGCTTCAAAGGCTGGGTCTCAATATAGCGGATCCGCTCGTCTTCGTCGGCTTGTTGGTCGGAGGTGCTCTTCCATTCCTGTTCAGCTCAATCTCGATTCGAGCGGTTGGACGTGCTGCCTCCCTTATAGTACATGAAGTACGTTCACAATTCAAAATTCCAGGAGTCATGGAGGGAAAGGTGTCACCGGACTACGCTAAAGTAGTGACGATATGCACTTCTTCGGCTCAACGAGAATTGTTCAGTCTCGCTCTACTAGCTATACTGACTCCGCTCGTCATCGGATTCTTGTTGAAAGAGGCAGCTCTAGGAGGCTTCCTCGCCGGGATCATAGTTACAGGTCAATTGCTAGCTGTCTTCATGGCGAGCTCTGGAGGAGCTTGGGACAACGCGAAGAAGAAGATTGAAGACGGCTTCTACGGCGGCAAAGGCTCGGAGGAACATAAAGCCTCCGTGATATGCGATACTGTTGGAGACCCATTGAAAGATACTTCGGGACCAGCGTTGAACCCTATGATCAAAGTGATCAACCTCATCTCTCTGCTGTTCGCTCCGATGATCCTACAGTTCAAAGACCAGCCTTTGATAACAGGAATCTTCTCAGTCACATTGGTCGCGATTGTAGGAATAGTTGTCTGGTACAGTAAACGCGAAACAACGTCAGCCAAAGAATAGAGCAGTGCACCGTCACGGTCGCAGAACTTTATCTCAAACACGTAGCGGAGTTTTGTCTATACAGAGATGGAAGAAAAGTTCGAAGCACTACTGTTCTTTGGAGATCACTATCCCCTGAATCTTCTCATCCCGTAATGTTCTCTCTATCTCCTTGAAATCAAGCTTCTCAACGAGTTTCACTTGAACTCCTTTGGGATTGCTGAGCAGTACTAGCCTAAACTTTCCCATGGTTCCCGCGTCCTTCATATGAAATTGCCTACTCGTCTCAGTTTCCAGACATTTAAGACTTGTGTCATTAGAAACGTCAAAAGTTTGACGGGGGTGTTGGACTCGCCATATTTCTTTGGCAGCTTCAACCTTTCTATTGAGATTGAACCTCCATTTCGAGGTAAAATGCGCAACAATCGTATTAGCCTTTATCAAAGACTTGAGAATGATGAACATTGAAACATGCCAAATAAGAATTCTGAATGGGCATGAATTTTGTTTTCAATTCTACCATAGACCGATTGAAAACGTGACTCTGACATGATTGCAGCCACCCCTGTTCACTCCTCCTGGGGGTCACTGAAGGCGCTCCTGTTCCAGTTTCCTTCGATGAAGCTAGGATTCGAGATCCCTGTAGCCGTCAACCCGAAGAGAACTCTAATTGAATTCAAGATCGGTCAGTCCCTGGCAAGTGTGAATACATATGCTAAGCGAGCATGTGTGAAAGCATTTTAAGATCAACCGGGAATTGAAACGCCGCTTCAAAGCCCTCTGCAAGCCTCTCGGCATCCCGGAGTACCAGGTTCTCAATCGACTGATAGAAGCTTGGATCAAGGAGAACCAATCTCAAGTTCGCTTAGACAGCTTCGTTCCAGAAGCCGCCACCGTAACCATTCACGCGCAGACGGTCAACATTGAACAGCGCTTTAAGGTCCCCGTGATAAAACTCGAAATGGAGAAGGCCCTCGACCTATTCGCCAAGGTCCCGGATAATCGAGAGTTCGAGGAGCAGCTTCTGAAAGCCGCCATAAAAGCAGGCCGCCTCTACCGCCAAACACGGGACCCAGAGCTTGAAGCCTTAATCCGGCGAGTGGAGGGGACGTTTTGACTGTCTGCGAGATTTTTGCTTCTCTGTGATCGAGAAGAAACAGGTATGCGAACCTTGAGTATGGAGCCCCGGGCGGGCTTCGAACCCGCGACCTACGGCTTTCTCAACGCTGGTCTACAAGGATCGACCGGAAACGGAGCTCCGTCCATCGCTCTACCAGGCTGAGCCACCGGGGCGTCAACTCTCGTTAAATCTGGGAAGCTATTTAAAAATGATCTGCGTAACAGATTGTACGTCTCCAGCTTGTCGTGTAGGAGTCGTCGCAGATGAGCGATCCTCTGAAAGAGTTTCGGGAATACCGTGAGAAGATGAATACGAAGATACTGGCGAGCGGCAATGTTGAGATCAAACAGTTCTTCAATCTCGACACAAAGGCATACCGATCTGGAGCGTTGCCTTCAAAGACGAAGGAACTGCTCGGTCTGGTAGCTTCCACCGTCTTGAGATGCAATGACTGCATAACATATCACATAATTAGATGCGTCGAAGAAGGAGTGACTGACGCTGAGTTCTTTGAAGCGTTGAACGTCGCTCTTGTTGTAGGCGGCTCCATAACGATTCCGCACGTGAGAAAAGCTGTCGAAATGCTTGAAGAATGCCGGAAGAGAGAGAAGACATAGTCCAAATCGTCTGACCGCAGTTGTCAAAGCCAAGCTTTTTATCAAGATTCTCTCATGTTTCAATTTGGCCGGGGTGGCTCAGCTGTGGTTAGATGCTCGATAAGAGCAGAGTGTAGCGCTGGACTCATAGAAGCCTTTAGGCCTTGAGAGATCCAGAGGCCGCGGGTTCGACTGGAAACCGAGAATCCCGTCCCCGGCACCTCTTACTTCTTTCTTTCCAAAACTTCAACGGTTCCGTCTCTCTTTCCTACGCAAACGTAGTCTCAAGCCAGTACAGATCATCCTTCCGCTTCTATCTGTTCAAGCCGTTCCATAGCTCTCAGAACCTCTTCACGTATCTCTTCGAGCCTCTGCTCTGCCTTGCTCTTAGGTCTCTCCTTCGGCTGAGTCTTCTCCTTCGCCGCCGCTGCTTCTGAAGCATTTGTAGTCTCAGCCTTCTCAGTTTCTGACGGCGTTGAAGCCTCAGGCTTCTGCTCTTCAGCTTGCGATGGAGGCAGCCCGAGAGCTGGACGGAGCGCATTTATCTTTGAATCGATTTCACTTATCTTCGCAGAGAAATTCTTTAGAAGATCTTCTCTAGCTTTCTCCAATTCATAAAGGTCTATGATCTTCTGTGCTCCCGCGATCTTCTGCTCGAGCCTCTTCAAGTCATCCTTGTATCTTCCTAGAAGCTGATTTCTCTCATTCTCGGTTAGGATTCCTTTTGCTTCTGCCTCGTAAATAGTTGTCAATGCAGCACTTACTATATCTCTCTCAATTGAGAGTAGCTTCAGATCTGCCCGAGCCCTTTGTAGGTCAGCCTCAGCAAGAGTCCTCTTTCCCGATGGAAGCGCCGCGCTCTCAGTTTGAGGTTTGCTCTCCGATTGCCTACTCTTCTTCCTGAAGAGAGAGAAAAAACGTTCAGGAATGACAGTGTACGCCAAGAGAAAAGGCAAGGCGTCGTAATGAGGCACTCGGGTCTTCCCTCTGGTTCAAGCTCTATCTGAATACTATCTATATAAATAGGTTATGTGAATTGGAACATTTTGAACGTATTCCAACCCATACAGCGTTAAAAGAAAGTTGGACAATAGAATTCGAAACTTCTGACTATACTACTCTAGGACCCTCTTCAATCCTTGCGGATAACGACGTTCTGCTAATTCCCTGTAGTAGTTCTTGTATTTCATCCATTGCTGCTTATACTCATCATCTACTTCGCCTATGATCTTCGCTGGAATTCCAACGCATATCTTTTGGCTAGGGATCTGCATCTTGCTGGTAACGACCGCGCCTTCCCCTACTACCGCCCATTCTCCCACCCTAGCGAAGTCGCTTACGACGGCCCCCATCCCGATCACGGCATAGTCCTCGACTCTAGCGGTGTGAATTATCGCCCCGTGACCAACGGTAACGTAATCACCAATTACGCAAATGTCGCTTGGTCTAGCATGCACCACGCAGTTCTCTTGGATCGATGTATAGCTGCCTATTCTAACAGTGCCGTAGTCTCCCTTGATTCTCGCGCCCGGTCCAATAAAGCATCCTTCGCCTATCGTAACATCTCCGATCACGTCAGCAGAATGGCTGACATACGATGTCTTTCCAATCGAAGGAATTTTTCCTTCAAACGCGAATGCTGGCAACTTTGCCACCAGATGAATCTCAAGAACGAACGTATATAAGAAATAATATCGCTGAGAATGTAAACCAGAAATGGCTTGGAGCCCCGGGCGGGCTTCGAACCCGCGACCTTTGACTGATTGGGCTTTCCTCACATACCAAGCCAACGCTTTAGCCTACGTGAATCCAACGCCATTCACGTATCTAACCAGGCTGAGCTACCGGGGCTCAGTTACATAAGCTAAAACAGCATATTATATGCGTTATCCTGCAATTGATAGAAATGAAGAGCTGAATTCCAGGCTTCCCTGTTCAAACGCCCATCACACCATCAATGGCGAGGGAAGATTGACAAAGTAAGCTTGATCTTGTTCAAGCCTCTTAAGGATAAGAATGCCAATTTACAAGGATGAAACATTGGAAAGCCAGAAACATGATTGAACCCGACTTTGCAGATCCAATACTACCTTTCAGAGTTAGGAAAGGCTTAAGAATTGGCCGATTGGTAAACTACTACTTAAACAACATGCAATGATGGAGGAGAAAGAATAGTGGTGAAGAGATGTATTTCATGCGGAGCCGACAATAGAGACGATGCAACCTTCTGCTCAAGCTGCGGAACATCATTTCCCGCCGCTGCAGTCAAACCGATTCCATCAGTTAAAGTCGTAACACCAGTAGCCCCTCCAGGCGCAGCACTACGCGTCCCGCCACCAGGAATGTGCTTCTATCACCCAAACCTCCCGGCCGTCTACGTATGCAATCGATGCGGACGAGCGATATGCAGAGACGATGCAAAGATGTATGCTGACCTAGTGCTATGTCCACAATGCTATGCAGGAGTAGTTCCACTGGGAATGGCGCCAGGTTATGCAGGAGTAGGACCAGGCTATGCAGAAGTAGGACCAGGCTATGCTCCGATGCCCGCGCCAGCGCCAATGGGACTTGGTCCGCCGTTCATGCCACCGAGGCCCAGAGCGATATGGGGCTTCATCTTCTTGCTAGCAGCCTCAATACTGGTAATGATCAACGGCTTCTTCGTCTTCTACGGTCTCGGAATCAGTGCGCCTTGGGTTGCAACATGGTTCTTCTGGCTGTGGTCATGGGCGGTATCATGGGGCGTCGCCACGACAGGCACAGTGGTCATAGGGCTTGGAGTCGTTCTAGGCCTCTGCTTAATGTTAGCCGCATTCCTAACGTACGTGGGCTATGAAACCTTCGGAGGAATAATCGGTTTCATCTGCGCGCTTTTGAGCATCGTGATAGGCGGAGGATTCTTCGCAGGGCTGGCACTCGGCTTAATCGGTGGAATTCTGGCCATACTGAGGAAGTAGATTTAATAAACTTCCTTCCTTTCTTTTATTAGACTGATAGCATCGGTGAATTTGATGTTCTACGTAAGCATCTCGAAAGGCGCATTGGAAAAAGTGCTCGATCACGCGAAAAGCACGCCAAATCAGCAAGTGGTAGGCGTCTTGATAGGTAAGATGAGCGATCAAACAATTGTCGTAGAGGATGCTGCCACCGGAGAGATCGAAGCTGAAGTTGGAAAAGCGACCTTACGTGGAGAATCGATCGCAAAGATCGCAGACGACATAATAAGCAAGAAGATAGCGGGAAACGTCGTCGGATGGTATCACTCTCACCCCGGTTACGGGATATTCATGTCCGATATAGACGTCTCAACTCAAGCTAGGCTTCAACAGTTTTCATCCTATATAGTCGCGTTGGTAGTTGACCCATCGACGGGAGACAGAGGCTTCTTCACACTAGACCAGCAGACTGGGAATGTCTTACCTTTTGGCGACGATTTCGTTAGCGTATACGGTCCTGGCGAGGAAGCTGTACCAGCGAAGTTCAAAGTTCCACCTACGCCACCTACACCGGAAAAGATATACCCGTACCGAGTCTACCCAAGACCTTTTGCGAGGCCTACCCTTCAAAGACCGACAGGCTACATAGTCGCCGTTGCCGCTTTAATCGTAGTTCTACTTACCACGTCAGCATTCCTCGGCGTAACTCTACTTCAGAGACCGCCTGAGATCTTTCACACACCTACGGCGACAAGAGTTGCAGCCGGCACTTCGATCCCAGTTAACGTAACAGTATACACAGGCGGTCTGGGCGTGCAAAATGCTACTGTATACTATAAGCCTCTATCAAGCAGCTCTTGGAAATCGGTTTCGATGAAACTGGATCAAGCGAAACTTGTATACTATACAACTATACCTGCTGGAGACGTTACACAAGATCTCGTCTACTTCATTGAAGCAAGAGATTACTATAATCGTTTCTCCTACACTCGATCATACGCAGTTGCCGTACAAGACTTTACAATTGAGTCTTCAGCCGTCAGCCTTTCAATGTACGTCGAAAGCACGAGCGGAAGTACGATAACTGTCCAATCGCTGGTTGATTTCAACTCAGAGGTGTCGCTCAGCCTGTCTGGAGCCCCATCCGGTGTGACTGCATCCTTTTCGAAGACAAAGATAACGCCTCCGAAGAACGGATCAGCGATCTCCTCACTATCAATAACTATATCGTCGACAGCGCCCTCTGGAATCTACACTTTAACAATCTCGGGCGCAAGCGGCATTATAACGCATTCAACCAAGCTCTCGCTGACAGTTCTCAAGCGGCCGGACTTCAGCATAACAGCTCAACCAGCTTCCGTAAGCGTTAAGCAGAAACAGAGTGCTGAGTACGAGATTACATTGACTCCTATGTATGGAACGATAGATACAGTCTCACTCAACGTCACAGGGCTTCCTCTCAAAGCAACATATCAGTTCTTGGTAGCTAGGAATCAAACATCGCTCGGCGGGCCTCTCAAACTGGTTTTCAAAGTCTTAACAACATCAACAACTAAAGTTGGAAAATACACCATTACGATAGCTGCTACAGGAGGAGGAAGAACACACTCAATGACCTTAACGCTCGAGATCAAATCTTCATTCTGAATTCGATAAAGAATATATGGGGTTACCCTAAGTATTTGGAGGTGAGTGGTAAACGATGAAACTGTTCGTACAGGCGCCGATAGGACCTCAGACAGGTCTAGCTGAGATAGATGTTCTACCAGACCATACCGTAGGCGAGATCAAACAGCAGGTCTGCACTTCGTTCGGTGTGGACCAGACCACGGTCGCATTGATGTACGGAGGAGTCCTCTTGGACGACAGTATGACCGTGGCTAGAGCAGGAATCCCCGAGAATGCGCAGCTGGCCCTAATGCCATACAATATCATCGGCGGTCAAAACTGGTGAATATATCTAACCTTTACAAAGAGAAATCATTTATCAATCATCAGTTTCCCACAGTTACAGGACTGAATGAACCTCCTACCTTGTATGAGGGTATGCTCCGATGTGAAAAAGGAGAGGTTAAGGAGCTAGCTGAAAAGGGCGTATGGCCCTTCACAGAATATGTAAACTGGCATCGCTTCAGGATGACGCTGCCTGATGAATACCCTCTCAAACCCCCGGTCGTGACTTGGCTCTCAGAGATCTCTCATCCAAATATTGTACCTAACATTCCTGGCGCAGTTTGTATATCCGTCCTAGGCGATAACTGGAGGCCGGACCTGAAACTCGTTTCAGTTGTTAACGCGCTCTACTACCTCCTCTCAGATCCAAATCCGAACAACGTCTTCAACTATCCGAAAGCTCTTGAGGCGGCGAAAGTGTGCAGAAAATATGGTTTTCCAAAGAAAGGTTTGGAGAAGAAACCGAATGTGGCAGATGACATCGTTCGGTTCAATATGATCCCGCTACCTAGAATGCCTCAACCGCATAAGCCGCCAAAACCGACAGATGTTGTTCGCTTCAAGATCAGACACGATGCAAAGAGTCGCCCTAGAGACACGTTGCATCAACATGAAGAGGCAAATCGATGAAAATTAGGGCGCACATACCTTCTGTAGAAGAACTCGAAGTATACGTTCCGAAGGATTTGAAGATCAAGAACCTGAAACAGACGATCTGTCGACGATTCGAGATAGAGCCTGAATTTACGAGACTTCTTATAGATGGAAAGACGCTGGACGAAAGAAAGAAACTGAGCCAGTTCGACGCAAGATCAAAGAAGATCGAAGTAGACTACCTTTGGGCGCGCCATTTAATCCTATGGGGAAAGAGAGGTCAAGCCAAGATTAGAAATTCGACGATCCTGATTGCTGGTGCAGGCGCTATTGGAAATGAAGTTGCCAAGAACTTAGCAATGCTGGGAGTGATGCGCCTTATCATCGTCGATTACGATGTCGTTGAACTCTCAAATGTTAGTCGAATGATCTTCTTCGATCAATCAGACGCAGGGAAAGCTAAAGCCAAAGTTTTAGCTCAAAAGCTCCATAGAAAATTTCCTCGTACGGAGATCATTGCTTATGATTGCGCTCTTGAGGAGATACCGGTGGGCACGTTCCTTGAATCTGACGTGATAATATGTGGGCTTGATAATGTTGTTTCGAGAATTTTTCTAACATCTATTTCGAGGAAATATTCGATTCCTATGGTCGACGGAGGCATCGCTGGTTACCAAGCTAGGGTTCAAGTCTATGCTCCGCCAGATGCTCCTTGCCCTATATGCCCTCTACCTTCGAGCCAGTACGGACAGTTGATCGGGCTTAGAAACCCTTGCGATGCACCGGTCGAGGAGGCGAAGACGCCTTCCCTACCGACGAGCATATCTTTCGTGTCATCGATACAGACGCAGGAAGCTCTGAAGCTCATCTTGGGGTACAAAGACTTCATGGAAAACAAGATGTGGCCTCAATATGTTGGAGAACCTTTGAAGGGCATCCTGATCGCAGACCTAAAGTACAATAGGTATTCCAACCTCGATCTGCGTAGAAATGAGACTTGCATTGTTTGTGGGAAGGAAGGCGTGGGGAAAGACCTAGTTCAGAAGATAGAAATTCCATTCAAGTCGCTGAGAAACTCAACCAGCAGACTGTGGAAGCTGGTTTCAAGACAGCTAGATGAAGATGCCCGAGAGCTTCAGTTATTCAAAATCACTCTAGGAGAAGCTGTTAAGATAGAGTATGGAAGAAGATTGGACGTTTACCGCATGGGAACAGATGATGTAGTTCAGGCTATCTTTAAAAAGAAGCCAGATGAATATAAAGAAGCAATCGTGAGATTTGTATAGGAGAAGGAAATCTATGGTAAACTGCCTCAGATGCGGCAAAGAGAATGCGGATACGGCGAAATTCTGTTACAGTTGCGGAACTCCTATAATATCGGTCGCAACACCGATGCCAACGCCTCCTACGATGAAGCCTCTGCCAGGAGTGAAAGTGATTACTCCCACCGGAGCCGCTGCTTCAGCGGTTGCGCCTACAATCAGAGCGCCTGTACACGTTCCAGCACCTGGAATGTGCTTCTACCACTCAAGCCTTCCAGCTGCCTACGTATGCAATCGATGCGGACGATCCATATGCAGAAGCTGTGGGAAATCCTACATGCAACTCGTCTTCTGTCCACAATGCTACGCAGGTATCGTTCCGATTGCAACCTACGCATGGACTGGTTGAAGACAGCTATATCAGCTTCTCTTTCGGTTTCTCCCCGCAACTTCACAAAAGAATAAGATAGGCACCAGTCCGCTAGTCTGGCTTAGGTTTCTCCGCGCCTGCGTCATGTTCCAATTTCCCAGACTTCTTCAATCTTTCAGTGGCTGCCTGCAATTCCTCTACCGAGATTTTGAGATCCTTTGCGGCTTGCGTCCAAGATATTACTCCGCCATGATCAGCTATGTAGTTGTAGACCTTCTCGTCTAGAGTCGTAGGAGGCATCGCGACAGTTGTGACTCTGACCTCCTCTTCTCGAAGGCTCTTTCCACATCTAGGGCAGAAAGCATCTTTTCCAGATATCTCAGCGCCACAGTATTTGCAGTATTCAACTCCCGCCTTCACAGGCTTCCGCTCGACTGGCGGCTTCCCAACTTTTCTTCTAGACCTCAAAAAGAAAATGATAAGGCCGACAAATCCAGCAATAACGAGTATCAATAGCGCAGTGATTGCGAACATATCGAGTACTGAGAGGCTTACAGAACTCTGCGCCTCCTTGTAGATTGAACCCCCATTGTAACTTGCTTCAAAGGTCGCGCTGCCCATAATTCCAGAAGCTTCAGGCGTGTAGCTTAAGGAAGCCATTCCGCTCTCATCAGTCGCAGCAGATCCTATCTTGGTCCTGGCTTCGCCAGATATCAAGTAAAAGTCTATGACGGCGCCCTCGATCGGATTACCCTTCGCATCCTTGAAAGTTACACTCAATAATATTGGGCTACCCTTGAAAGCGATCCCTTGTGAGGTCAGTGTCAAAGTCGTCTTCATCGGGCCAACTGATAGCGACTTAGAAATCGAACTCCGATCGTAATTCTTAGTTCCCTCATACGCGACATTAATTACTAGATTCCCTTTTCTATCGGGCGTGAATTTCACAGCCGCTTTACCATTCTGCTCAGTGGTAATATCCCCGATTATTGTCGAGTTCGCTTCAACTCTTATAACTTGGTTTCCAATCGCCCTACCGTTCTCATCAGTCAATGTGATGTTTATCAGGAGTCGATCACCAACGGTGGCAGTACTAGGAATATCCAAAGAGATTATTGTCGCGAGGCGACCAACAGTCAAGCTCGTTACATTCGAGCAAGCCTCATAACGTGAAGACCCACTGTACGTTGCTTTGACTTGAAATTGCCCGGATTCATCAACTTTCAATTCGAAAAAAGCGTTCCCGGATTCGTCCGTGACGCTCGATCCCAACAGATTTGAGTCCAAGAAGAAATTGATCTGTTCGTTCCTCAACGGATCTCCGTCACCGCTTGACAAGCTTGCGGTGATCTTCACTGCTTCTCCTACTTTGATACTGTTCGGATTGACGCTTAGATAGATTCTCGTATTTTGTTTGACGACGTTAACGGGAGCCGGCTTTGTCTCAACGTGATGCCCCCCCTTGAAGTCATCATATTCTACCTTGAAAGTCAGTGCATACTGGCCTGGGCTTAAGGTTTCAGGAGCTCTTATCAAGAAGCTCGTGGTCCTAGATTCCCCTTTAGGGATATCGCCGATGGCCTGAGAAGGAGGGTTCACCTCCATTCCCATTGGATTTGTAATCGAAACGATCGTATTCCGCATGTAGTCGTTTCCCCCATTGGTGAAGGCGATGGTTAGAGAGGTCGGACTCGCACCTCCCACTGGAATACTTATTGAGAGAGGAGACCAGTTGGATACGAAGAGTTTGACAACCACAACTGCGAAAGTTGTTATGTCCTGAAGCGTCTGACTGGGGCTCGAATACAACTCAGCTCTGAGACCGTATGTCTTCGGCCCCTCCCAGTTGGGTATCGCCACTTGACGCTGTGCCGTAAGTCCGGTTGCGCAAGGCCATGCTTGTGCCGGAGATTCAGCATAGATAACGGTTCCATCACGAAATATCTTCAGAAAGAAAAGTGTTTCCGCTGGGTTTCCGTTGGAAATCGTGAATACAAAAACCTCCGAGTCTCCATCATAGATTTTCGGAGTGTACGATGGTGGGCCGAGGAACGTCGCGGTTTGAGCAAATGCACATGGTATATCGGCGAGAAACCCCATGCTGACAAGAATCAAGCATGTACTGAATATGACCAAGAGCTGAGGAGTTCTCAAGTAGACTCTCCTTTTACTTTAACATAACTCAATGATTTGTTATGTGATGAATCTTAAAAACCATTCATCTTGAAACTGTTTGAGAATGAAGTTTGTGTAGAGAATTCTACGTTTGGAAGTTCAAATGGCTGGATGATTAGATATCACGTTGCAAATGGTTGAGGAGCAGCCAAGAGAGGTGGAGAGGGCCTATAGTAATGGGATCCGAACGCCACTATACAACCTATCCAAGCCAGAATGAAGCCGTACGACGGGCCCACGCTCACCGCAAGATATGCCGGTCTCTCAAAAATAATTATGGCCCAAAGGACTGTTGGAGGGATAAGGCCGAGAAAACTGAGAGCGCCACCCACCACTCCGTTCACAAAACAGATTACTCCGCCCGCGACCAAGAAGATTAGCGTCACCGTTGCGATGAGAGAAAGAACCCAGTATTCATTCGCTTGAGAATAGAAGATGAACGTCAGCAGGTTGAACTGGACATCTGACATTGTAAGAAACGGGAGAAATGGAGAAACGATGAGCATCATTCCCGCCAGTATAGCGATGAGATTGATCCTCATCAGGCCTGACCTCAGGAAATATGATTAGTTTAACGTTGAGATGCATTTTAAGCCTTGCTCAGGCTGCCTCTATGCGGTGCACGAGTGGAAAGAGTTACTATGGTAAATGGAGGATACATATACACGTCGGTCATAGTAGGGGAGGAATATGGTATCAACTCCTTACACTAGGGGACGTTCTCGTGAGTATCGGGTACTCAGGATACTTCGTGAAGATGGATGGCTTTGCAGTCGGAGCGCTGCCTCACACGGGCCGGTAGATGTTTTCGCTGGGAGGAAAGGCGAAAGACTGATTATACAAGTGAAAAGCGGGAAGGCCAGAATCTCTCTGAAGGACAGGGAGACATTGAAGGCATGGGCCCAAGCATATGGTGCTAGAGCTGAGCTTTGGCATTTTAAGAAAGGAGGCAAGGTTGAGAAAGAGTTGATTCATGACGGACTTTAAACAGCCGGGTCAGTAGCTCATCTGGAATAGTCGGCCTAAAGGGTGAACGGCTTGGATTTCTCAGAGTGGTGGGTTCTCGGACTTGCTGAATTGAGCACTCTCTTTCTGCTACTTGCTGTCTGTTTCATAATGAGCCACTACCATATTAGAGCAGAAGCAGCGGTTTACGCGATGCGTACCGAGCTTGATCCCAACTATCTCGATTTGAATGAATTAGATGTAACATCTATGGAATACAATAGTCTCTATGCGCCCGTAGTAAGAATTCGTAGGAGGTCCGAGTTTTGGAGTCGTCTAGCCACAAGAGTGTATGTAGTTTTGGCCATTTCTTCCGCGGCGATCTACATAGTATCTAGGTTTCCCCTATCTCCACCGAGCCCGTTCTGGTTTATAGTTCTACTCCAAACCTACGCCTTCGCCGGCGCATATCTCACCTATAAGACATGGAGAAAGGCGAAAGAATAGCGAGCTAGAAGACGCTCTCTCTCGGGAAGACCTCTATCCCGTTCTCTCCGATCTTGTATGGTCTAGGCTGTGAGTCTATGGGTGTCTCTCTCATCTTCTCCACTTGAACAGCGCGAACTAGCGATCTCCCAACTTGAATAGTTTGTAGAACTATGACGCCGTGCGCTAAATACTCCTCTAGTTGAACACTTCTCTCGAGACCAGACGTCAATCCTGCAGCTCTCAACTCAAGAGTTAGGATAGATGTTGCCGCTGTGCCAATTAGCGCTTCGATCAGGTCTAGAATTGCAGTCCGCCTCTGGACAACATCAGGATACTGGAAGACGAGTGAAGCTATGGGGTCGACCACGATCCTTCTCGCGTCCAAAGTCTGAGCGCTCGATTTTATGCCCTCGATCAGGCTGATCATAGAGAATTCTCTCTTGCCGATCGTAAGCTTCCCTATCTTAACCTCGCCAGGAATATGCCTTATCGGTGAAGCGTCCAAGAACATGAACTTCCTCTGTTTTTCAAGTTCCTCCAAGTTCCAGCCGAAGGTCATCGTTTCTCTATAGTAGTGATTCTTGCTCTCGTCCAAGCTGACGAAGAGGCCGTTCTCACCATAGCTCTTCACTCCGTTTACAAGAAATTGCGTTGCAAGGATCGTCTTGCCACTTCCCGGCCCCCCTACGACGAGAACCACTCTTCCCTTAGGAAACCCTCCGTTCAACATCTCGTCCAATCCGGATATACCTGTTGGCGTTCTCACGATACGTGACAAGGTCTGTTGACCTCACTTCTTACCCTAATTCAAGAATATAACAAGTTTTCTACTTAAGAATGATGTATGGATAGCGCTTTCTTGAGGGAACTTATCCTTTCCCTTCTTGAGCTATCCGTGATGGCTCTCTTGACCCCCTTCGCTATCAATATACCGATCGCAGCTCTACGTCCAGCCAGCGACACACCGCAACATTTGCTTCTCGGACGCAATACTTCGATTGCCTCTAAGTGAGCCTCTCTGAACCACTCTTTAAGTTCGAGCGACCTAAACCCGAGCCATATATCAGCCATTTCTGTCTTCAACCATTCTTCATCGTGCTCCTCTAGATCTGATAAGACGAGGCGTCCATTCGTTTTCAATATCCTCGTCATCTCTATTATTGCGGACTTTGGTTCAGGGCAGTGGTGCAGTATCATATTCCCTATCACTGCGTCTGCAATATCGTCTTCTAAAGGGATATTCTCTGCGTCACCTATCTTGAATTCCACTTTTCCCTTATTGCCTACGTTGATCATGTTCTCATCCGCTTTTTTGAGCATTTCTTCTGATAGGTCGATTCCTATGACTTTGCCTTTTCTTCCCACCGCCTTGGCAGCTTGAGAAGTGAGGAAACCTGTGCCGCACCCGATGTCGACGACCGTATCTCCAAGCTTTATCTCTGCTTGCCGCATTATCGTTAGTCCTAGCTCTGTGTCAAAGAATTCTTTTCGCATCTCATCCCATCTCTGGGCCGTTCGCTTGAAGTAGTCTTTAACTGCCTGTTTGCTCGGACAGCAGTTTTCCATTCTTTCGCCTTGTTCGACTCAGAAATGCCGACTGCAGACATTTATGTATTGTTGATCGCATCCTAGGCCTCGCATATTGTTTTATTAAGTAGATTTCGTTAACTCGATTCTTAGACGCGAGATCGCGTTTGAGCGAGTATGAACTTCTGTTCGAAGTGCGGAAGAAAGTTGGAAGTTGATGACCCGCTGTTGGAAATCGAGGGGAGACGATACTGTCAGGAATGCTATCATGTCGCAAAGAAGCTGGAAATCAAGCATGTCCGGGAGAGAATCGGCATGATGACTGAGGAAGAATTGAAGAGAATTGTTTCAGACGTTGAGAAGAGGCTGATTGCTCTTGAGCGAGAGGTTGAGTGGGACAAGCCCGCGTCTGAAGCATTTACGAGAATCCTAAGGTTTTCGATAGATCAGAATAGAGCTATAATGGCGCAGAACGAGTTGATCTTGCGTGAACTCAAGAAGCTCGCGGAAAGCCTAGTTAATCGTTAAAGTCCATCTACTTGCAGAACGCATAAAGATGGAAGCGCTGGAAAAGAACCAAGTATTCACAGATCTAAATCTTGATACTCAACCACAAAAGATTTTGAATGAGTTTCATCATGAACTTGAAGCCGAAGGTCTCTGTGACAACTAGAATTCCGGAACCTGGGCTGAAATATTAGCGAAGTATTGCGAAGTCGACGTCTTTCTTTGAGTACCCCTCCGAGAAAAGAAGAGATTTTGAAAGATGTTGAATGTCAGGCTATTGCCTCAGGTGGACACATCCAACTGATATCTAAGGTTTAAGTTTTCGAAACACGTATGAAATCTTCAGGCGCAGAAGATGGGAATTATCCCAGACAAGCATAAGGAGCATTTGAAACAGGAATTTGAGAACAGTCTGATAGATGAGGTAAGGCTCGCAGTCTTCACGCAAGAGACTGAGTGTATGTTCTGCAAGGAGGCAAGAGAATTAGTGCAAGAGGTAGCTGCGATTTCAAACAAGCTGAAAGTAGATGTTTACGACTTTGTCAAAGACGCCAATAAGGCTGAAGAATACGGAATAGATAAGGTTCCCGCGATCATAGTTTCTGGCAGAAAACCTTATGGAATCAGGTTCTACGGAGTTCCAGCAGGATATGAGTTCAAGCCCTTTACAGATGACATAATCAACGCTTCTAAAGGAACTACCTCGCTCTCAGAGGCAACTAAGGAAAGACTGAAGTCAATAGATAAGCCTGTTCATATTCAAGTGTTTGTAACACCAACCTGTCCACACTGTCCTTCTGCAACAGGACTGGCACATCAATTTGCTATCGAAAGCGATTTCGTTAAGTCAGATATGGTGGAAGTGACGGAGTTCCCTCACCTCGTTCAAAAATACGCTGTGATGAGCGTGCCGAAGATAGTGATAAACGAGACCGTGCAGTTCGTCGGAGCCCTTCCAGAAGATAACTTCATTCAGCATGTCTTGCTCGCAGTGAAGCCATCGAAGATATATATCTGACAAGTTCTTGCTCGAGGCGCGGCAACTCTTCAAATCGAAATACGTATTGATAAGTATCGTTTAACGCTTTCATCAGCATGATGGTGAGCCGTTTCGATACATTAGGCCGTGATCGAAAATGAATCATTTCATGTACAAAGAAATCCTTGAACAACCGACTGCGCTTGGCGCCACGCTTGATTTGGCTAAACGAAGGCTTCCATCTCTAATTGACCAAATTCGTGAAAGAGACCTTCAGCGCATCTTTCTGACAGGGTGCGGAACATCTTATCATGCCGCGCTGATGGGCGAGTTCTATTTAGAGAAGATAGCTGAAATCCAATCCAGAGCATTTCCTTCCTCTGAATTCAGATATAGCTTTCCCAGACGAAATGCATCAAGATGTCTGCTTATCGTTGCATCACGATCTGGTGAAACAACTGAAGCCATCCAAGCATTAGAAGAAGCGAAGAAACGAGGCGCTCTCACACTTGCAATCTCGAACAACCCTACTAGTTCGCTGGTGAAAGCAGCGGACTACGCTTTCCTGCTTGGAGTCGGTGAAGAAAATAGCATAGTTATGACGAAGACATTCAGTTCCCTCGTCTTTACGTTGCAGCTACTAAGTCTCGAATTCTGTGGGAACCAGCGGAATGAAGAGATTGCGAAGATAAGAGAACAGCTCTATGAGATTCCGAGGCTTGCCAGTTCTTTGGTCGGAAAGTTCAGCGACGAAGCGGAAGGATACGCCAAGAAATACTTGAGCCTTTCCCGGTTTATCTACCTCGGGCCCGGTCCAAACTATCCGATATGTCTGGAGGCTGGTCTGAAACTTAGGGAGACATCGTACGTTCCTGTTGAGGTCTTTCACACACTTGAGTTTAGACATGGCCCTATGGCTGGCGCTGATGAGAACGTTCTGGTCATAGCTGTCTTGACGAGAAGTGAAACGACTGACAAACAGTTGAAAGTTCTCAAGGAGATTAGAGAGAGGAACGCTCCAGTTTTGGCGATTTCAAACGTGGCCGCTGCAAGAAGTCAAGTTGATGGAGTTGTGGACGTTCCGAATGAACTGGATGAATTGTCTTTACCTCTTTTGAATTTGATGCCGCTCCAGCTTTTCGCGTACTTCTACAGTGTAAGCAAGGGCTTGGACCCAGATAACCCGCGAAGTCTTGTAAGATTTGTCAAGCTCGACTAGCACAGGTCAATCGACCGTCGTGGTTTGTGAGGATATGGTCTCTCGAAGCGAATTGGTTGTTGTAGGAGAAGTTGGCGTCGATATAATACTTCTAGGAGTCTCCAAGATCCCCAAGAACTGGTCAGATGTGGAGTTTGTTGAAGGAGGCGGTCTCTTCCCAGCAGGCTCAGCAGGCTACGTCGCCCAATGTTTCTCAAAGCTTGGCGGTTCATGTAGACTCATTGGGAAAATCGGCGGCGACGATTTAGGGCGGTATCTTCTTCGGCAGTTCAAGAAATATGGAGTTGATGTCAATTTCCTGAAGATAAGCCCCGACGAAGAGACGGAGATAACAGTCATCTTGATTTTCAAGGATCGGGAAAAAATACAATTCATCACTAAAATCCCGCCACTAACATCAGAAGATATTGATCCCAGCTGTCTCGATGGAGCCAGGGCACTTCACTTCGCAGGCTACCTGCTTATGCCTGAACTTTGGGGTGATGCTAGCGAACGATTGGCGAGACGCGCAAAAGCTGATGGACTTTTCGTTTCGCTAAATACGCAGATGTGCCCAAGGGAAGAGTGGGCATCTCCTCTGAAAAAGATTCTGAAATATGTTGATCTGCTCCTGGTTGATGAGGAAGAAGCGAAGAGAATCTCTGGCGCTGAAGCGATTGAGGCCGCATCCAAAGCACTCAGAGAGTTGGGTCCTGAAATCGTCGCAATCAAGATGGGCAAGCGAGGCTGCTATGTTTCATCGAAGGAAGGCGAGATTAGATTTCCTGCAGTGAGAGTCTCTCCCATCTGTACAGTCGGAGCCGGTGATGCTTTCGATTCAGCCTTCATAATAGGCGGGCTAAAACGATGGGAGATTGGGAAGACAGCGAGATTTGCGAATTACGTTGCGGCGCTCAGCACGACGAAACTGGGATGCAGCACCGCTCTCTTCAATGCGGACGCTATAGCGAAGAACCTCATCTGAACCGCCGTAAGATTTGATAGAAGATTTAAATTACTAGATCTGTTACACCGAATAACAAATTGGAACCGCCATGAAGTTGAAGAAAGTTGTCTGAAACTATTGAGCCTTTTTCGACCAACTTAGACTTTAGAGTACGGTCAGTCCTAGAGAAATACAACCTGAAAGCAGAGATACATCTGAGCAATCTAAAAGGATTCTTCCATTACGATGATCACGTTAACAAGATGCTTGCAAGTGGAAAGGATCCGTTGATCTACGAATACTACGAAAACTCGCAAACGTCTGCTGAAGGCAATTTGAACTTTGGCGTCACGATCATATACCCCGGCAAGGTCGGGAAAGAATACTTTCTAACTAGGGGGCACTACCACGCGAAAGATGGTACAGCAGAAGTATATTATGGCCTGAAAGGCGAAGGGATAATGTTGCTCCAAACGAAGAAAGGAGAGTCAAAATGGATTCAACTTAATGAAGGTCAGGTTGGATATGTTCCTCCATTCTGGGCTCATAGAACGGTCAACACAGGTAAGAAGAAACTCTACGTCTTATTCGCGTACCCTTCAGATTCAGGTCACAACTACGACACAATCAAGCAGAAAGGGTTTTCGAAACTCGTAGTTGAAGAAAGGGGAAAACCCAAGATCGTAGACAACCCGTCTTTCACTTGAGCTAACGGATTGCATAGAATAGGTTACAATCGAAAGCTCAGAGGCTGTACCCGAACTGAAAAGATTCGTCTCCCAGCCTTGCAGGCGCTGAATATAATCCACATACATCGGCGATCGTAGAGAAGCTATCGTTACAATGCCTTTCGATGTTTCCAAAGAAGAGCCCTAATACATTCCAGCGAGACTGATGTCCTGAATAAACTGGAATTATGAGAGAATAAGCTCATGACGACCTAAGAATGATTTTGGCGCCGCCGGAAGGATTCGAACCCTCGACCAACGGGTCTCTGCAATCTTCCAGAATCATTTTAACAGCTTCAGCCTCAATCGACATAGCCGACTGAGTCCGCTGCTCTACCACTGAGCTCTCGTCTATACGATCTGCGTATAAACGGCGGCTCTATCTGGCCGGCGGCACCAATCTGTTGAAACTCTGAATGAAATATTTAAAGGTTAATCGCATCGCTAACAGTCTAACCGCTGAAACATCTCTCCAGATCGAAGAAATAGTTTAAAATAACCGGGAACTTTGACATAGAATAACAGCAAGAATGGGCCCGTAGCTCAGCCAGGTTCCGATGCACTATGCAAATCGCCTGAAAGAGCGACAGAAAACAAGCAAGTCGAAGCTCATAAGAACCTGGAGAAACCTGTTGGTCCCCGGTTCGAATCCGGGCGGGCCCACCATTTTGTTAGAGACTGTGGCGTCAGCGACTGCATGGTTCGGCAGCATATGAATAATTCACGAGGATGATCTGAATGCTTAACATAAAGCAGCCAACATCTTTAAGACGAATAGAATCGATTTTCTTTCGCTACTCTTTATATGCTTGTTCACATCCGTATTCTCCTTCGTCGATTAGGAGGATCTGCTGTGCCCGCTGAGTTGCTTGATCCAGAAGAGTTCATACGCTTGTCTGACCTTGCGATGGAGTGTCGAGTTAAGAGGCTTAAGGAGATCGTGAAGCTGAAGTTGAGAACACCTAGCAGGCTTTATACGATTAAGCTTGATGCTGGAAAGGCTGAGGAGATCATAAAGAGACTGAAGTGTGAAGTTGTAGAAGTATGAGGGAGTCGGGATCCTATCCGCCGTGGGAGATAGGAATCAAGACAATTTCATCAGTATCCTTGAGCTGAGTCTTCAAACCGTCTAGCGCACTTATGTCCTTGTTATTCACTATTATCAATGTATTCGATGTTGGGTCGTTCAGATCCCGATCGACGATCGCTGCCTCGAATTCAGTTTTTCCAACGAGGTCAATGAGCTTCTTCACGACCACAGCAATTGTTCTATCTTCTTGAACTTCAACCTCTAAAGAGTCTCTTCCTGCGAGATGTCGAAGGACTCCTATGAGTCTAACTCTCACATTTACCATCTTTCATGCCGACCTAGGCTTCTTCGCCAATCACAGCTTCGATCACAGATGTCGAAGCATTCACTATAGTTTCAGTCACAGCTACAATGGTTTCCTTGTTCAATGGCGATTGAGAATCGGAGATATCACGCATAACCGCTTTAATCTTCAGTAGCAGACTGAGCAGAGGTTCTCGGCTTGACGCCCTCCCAAACGATAGTTCAGAAACTAGGACGTCCAGATACTCCGGCTGACCCAACGCGTACTGAATCGCCAACTGAGTCTTCCTCAAAGCGATCGTAGATAGGTCTCTAACTGACGCTATTGAGGCGGCTTGGCGTGTCAGTGCCAAGTCAACCCCTGCCTCCCTACTATACCTTAAAGCCCATGCCCGTCTATATTCATCGCAAATTAAATCAACCATATTCTCGCGCCATATCCTAGACGATTAGGTAAGCACTAATGGTGTTACTTCGCGACTTCCCAGGTGTTCGGGAAAACACTACGTTTCCATCTCTTCCACAGCGCCCTCTTGAGTTGACGGTGCCGTTGGAGCTTTGTTCCGCTCTTCCGCCTTCTTAAGTCCAGTTACATATCCTGATATTCTATTTCTCAATCGCTTCGATCTTGAATCTACTATCTGGTCTACAACCTGTTTATTTGCTTCATAATCCACGGTGAACTTGTCCGAATGGCGTTCCAAGAGGCCCTTGGCTATTCTCTTGACCGTTTCCGTCCTAACTTTTCCCAACAGTTGTCCTCCAGATACTGGGCACATGTCCGCTCCTATTGAAAGTTATGTTATTCACTCCAGCGTTTCGACCATATCACTCGAGGTATTTAAAAGTTGATGTAGAACCAAATAACGAAAGCGCCTACTCTTTCCTTCTCTTGGGCTTCTTGATCTGCCTAGGCTTAACCACTTGGATCCACTTCACTCTTTATCTGGCAGTAAAGAGACGGAAAGCCCCGGTTAACATCATGACAAAGGTTAGAAGTTTGACTCTCACATCTCGGCCAATGCGAGCTTCAATCCGCTATTGATTCATATCCGCGATTACTTCGGATGTCTCGGGCCTCTGTCTCGAGGATAGAAACGCCACACTGTCCTATGTTCAGACTTTCGAACATTTTTCTATGTTGAAGAAAGACTGGAAATTCCTTATCAGTTGACCGGAGATGTCTTCGACTTTACTCCCAATGGTCCTGGCAAGTTCTTCAACTATGATTGGGAGAAATTCCGGAGTTGTAAGTTTCCCCTGAAAAGGTCCTCTATAAGTCACTGGGCCGTCAGTTTCAGTCAGAATACATTCAATAGGAGTACTCTTCACTATCTCTTGAATATGTTTTGAATATAGGAGAGAGGGACCAACAGTTATCCTGTATCCGTTACTGATTATCTCCTTCAATGTTTTGATCGATCCACTGTACCAGTGAAACAGTACCTGCTTTACTCTACATGTACCTATGAATTCCAGTGTTTCTTGTATTGAGCCTCTTGAATGCACAGTTATTGGAAGACCTGTCCTCTCAGCGAGATGAAGCATCTTCCGGAAGATCTCTGATTGAATTCGAAAATGCTCCTCTTCTTTAGCGTAGATTCGGTCGAGGCCTATCTCGCCGATGGCTACAATCTCCCTTCTATGTCGAGTAGCGATCTCGCTCACGGTCCCCAGGTCGGTTTCTTTTTGGGAAACTGCATTCCAAGGATGAATTTCGACTGCAACGTAAACTAGGCCGGAATATTCTTGCGCTAGCGCCAGAGTTCTTCGGGAAGTTTCAGAATCCATGGCATTCGAGACAAGTGCGCTTACATTCGCTTTCTTGGCTGTTTCAATTAGGTAAGGTAGCAATCCTTCATATTCGGGATCTGCAAGATGAACGTGAGCATCTGCATATTGCATATTTCTCTCCAACTCAGATGTTGTGCGCGATAATTTTTATATAGTTTAGGAACGTAGCATGAGCTCCAGTGAGTTGTATGCAAGAAGGCGAGCTCTCGACAGCAGCTATACACAGACTCATCAGAAAAGCAGGCGCGACTAGGGTTGGCGACGATGCTGTTGAAGAATTGAGGAAAGTCTTAGAAGAACTTGGAGTCAGAATAGGAAAGGAAGCCATAGAACTCGCAACACACGCCAGAAGAAAGACTGTCAAGTCTGACGATATTCGACTAGCCGTCAAGAGGGTAACTCACGAATAGTTCTTGAAAGGGCTTAGACGCAGTACATTATCAACCTGTTCTCGATTTCTTTGCAGAAAGATTTTTATTATACGTTATTTTCGTCTATTCTTACTTCATTGGAGGAATCGTATAATGGCTTACCTATCTGGTCAACCTGTGCTGATATTGAAGGAAGGAGCTACAAGGCGGAGAGGCAAAGAAGCTCAAAGATCGAATATGACCGCTGCTAGAATAATTGCAGAAGTTGTGAAGAGCACTCTAGGACCTCGAGGAATGGATAAGATGCTTGTCGACAGTCTTGGCGACGTAACTGTAACGAACGACGGCGCAACAATACTCGATGAAATCGATGTTCAAAACCCATCAGCCAAGATGATGGTTGAAGTTGCTAAGACTCAGGATGATGAAGTCGGCGATGGAACTACAACCGCGGTAATCATAGCTGGCGAACTACTGAAGAAGGCTGAAGAACTTATTGACGAAAACATACACCCAACGACGATAGTTGGAGGGTTCAAGAAAGCAGCTGAGAAAGCTATGGAAACTCTGAATGAGATAGCCGTTCCAGTAGATCTTGAGGACAGAGCGACTCTGAAGAAAGTTGCGGTAACCGCCATTCACAGTAAAGGGTTAGGAGCATCTAACCGAGACCACTTCGCAGAAATCTCGATAGACGCAGTCAAACAGATAGCCGAGAAGAGAGGCGAAACAGACGTAGCAGACATTGACAACATCCAGCTTACCAAGAAGGAAGGAAAGAGCCTGCTGGATACACAGCTGGTAAAAGGAATAATCGTCGACAAGGAAGTCGTTCATCCCGGCATGCCCAAGTCCATCAAGAACCCGAAGATAGCCCTCCTCGACTGCGCTTTGGAGATAGAAAAAACAGAGTTTAGCGCCGAGATCAGGATAAACGATCCGACGCAGATGAAAGCATTTCTAGACGAAGAGACTCGAATGATGAAAGCCATGGTCGATAAGATCAAGGCTTCGGGCGCAAACGTTGTCATGTGCCAAAAGGGCATAGATGATACCGCTCAACACTTCCTAGCCAAGGAAGGAATAACGGCAGTTAGACGAATAAAGAAATCAGATGTGGAGAAACTGGCTAGGGCGACTGGAGGCAAGGTCGTAACGAACCTTGATGACCTCAAGGCTGAGGATCTAGGTCACGCAGGACTCGCAGAGGAAAGAAAGATAGGCGAGGATAAGATGGTTTTCGTGGAAGGATGCAAAGATCCGAAATCAGTCGCTATCCTAATCAGAGCTGGCCTAGAGAGGCTTGTGGACGAGGCTGAAAGAGCGCTGAACGATTCTCTCTCAGTCGTAGCCGACGTAGTTAATAAGAATAAGGTTGTCGCAGGCGGGGGGGCGGTAGAAGGCGAACTTGCAAAAAGACTACGAGACTACGCTGCGAAAGTTGGAGGTAGAGAGCAGCTTGCAATCGAGGCCTTCGCCCACGCACTTGAGACAATTCCGAGGACCCTGGCTGAAAACGCTGGATTAGACCCGATCGACATAATGGTCGCATTGAGATCCGCTCACGAAAGGAAAGACGGCCTCTGGATGGGGGTAGATGTCTTCACAGGCGAAACGAAGGATATGATGAAGCAAGGAGTGATAGAGCCTGTTCGAGTGAAAGAACAGGCTGTGAAGTCAGCGGTCGAAGCAGCATCCATGATCCTAAGAATAGACGATGTCATTGCGGCAGCGAAACCTCCGCCAACGCCGCCTAGGGGAGGACCTGGAGGGCCAGGAATGGGAGGAATGCCTCCAGAATACTAAGAACCTCTAACATTTTTTTACTACTGTATTTTAGGAAACTCGCGGTTCTATGGCCGGAGCGTAATCCAGTAGAGTGCTAGGTACTTAACCTGCCAGTAGATTCTTAGGCGGTTAGGCAAAGCGATGACCCTTATCAAGGTTTCGAACACCGTAGCAGTTATATCTATCAATCAAACATGTAAGATTCGGATGAACGACTATGGCTAGCCAGAAACTTTTAGAAATGTTGAACTCGGCGATTGCTAGAGAGCTTCAGGTTTCAATTCAATACATGTGGCAGCATGTTCAATGGAAAGGTGTTGAGGGTTACGCGGTCAGCAACGAGTTCAAGGAGGTCGCAGTGGCGGAGATGAAACATGCGGAAAAGATTGCTGAGCGGCTCTGGTATCTAGGAGGAAAGCCGACGACAAAACCAAATCCGATCAACGTTGGCGACAGCTTGAAAGAGATGATCAATTTCGATATCAAGGCGGAGGCAGAAGCGATCGCCATGTACAAGGAGGTCATGGACGTAGCAATGAAGGAAGGCGACGCTGCCACGCGTGAGATCTTCGAAGAGATAGAAGAGGAAGAAGAAGAACACCACGACTTTTTCACGAGTCTACTTGAAAAGTAGGCTAGAAATTCTCATATCTACCTTTTTTCAGCTATCTTCCGGAAAAGAAAAGTCGGGAGTTTAGCGTAGCTCCTTTCTTGTAGAAACTTCTGTTACGGTCGAGCTTTAAGTGCAGCCTCGAGTCTCTTGTCTACCACGTTCCAGTTTACGTTTTCGAAGAAGGCATCAATGTACGGCGGCCTCTTCGGTCCTTGATCGGTGTAGTATGCATGTTCATAGACGTCAAGAACCAGAAGGGGTATAGTATTCAGCAGACCGTATACGTTGTGAGCGTCCAGTCCATTGTTGATGAGTTTGCCGCTCGTCAGGTCGTATACCAATACAGCCCATCCTCTAAGAGCTATGCCACAAGCCTTGAAGTCCTCTTTCCATTTGTCAAAGGAGCCAAAGTTCTTGTTCAGATGCTCCATCAGTCTTGCACTTGGACTCGTGCCCCTTCCATCCTTTATGTTCTCGAAGTAGAGTTCATGCAACACTACGCCCATGTAGTTGAAACTCTCTTCAACCTTTAGCGCTCTGTAGTCACTGAAGTTCTGATTCGCCTTGCTTCGATCCACCGTTTGCATCCTCTCCCAGATCTCATTGATCTTTCCGACGTATCCCTTGTAGTGCGTCTCAAAATGGTACTCCAGCTGCTGGTCGGAGATTCCCTTCAAACCCTTCGGCTTGAGCTGATCTTTCGGACTTAACTTTACTGACAAACTGCTTCCTCCATGATAACTGAATTATTCAAACGTAAAAGGATTGTCGCTCATTGAAAGATGGAAACTCTACTTACTTACCAATACCATGGATTTTCCGCAGCAGACCAGAGTTCCACCGCCAACCTTGGTCACGGTGACTTCGTTGCCGCATACACTGCATCTGTAATGCTCTCCAACACTCTTGACTCCCATCTTAATCACCTTCCTTCTGCGCAAAGATCCAATCAGTCAGTGATTGTTAAAATTTGTGCTGCTGTGACCGTGTTACGTAATCCATTTCCTTCGTCTTTACTCAAGCCGGCATGAGTGGGCTCTTTCCGTTTTATCCCTGCTGCTTCTGATATTTTCTATGCTAACGTTCGACCAAATGGAGGTCGGCTACAGCTAACATCTTACAGAAAAGCGGTCTATGCCGAAGGCTAATATCCAGCGTCGGATACAACGAAATAGTTGGAGACCTGACTGTATGAGTTCTGCAATATGTGAGAGATGCGGATATCCGGTAGAGGAATGCAGATGCACATGCCCCTACTGCGGTGAGACCGATCAATGCCAATGCTGCATCGGATACGCCGTGGCAACTGGTGGCTAGACGCCTCAGACTGGCCTATAACATCAATCATTCTGGGAAGGTTTTGAAAGTGGTCGTTAAGAATAGTCTTGTCTGGATGATTGGAGGACCTCAAGGGAGCGGCGTCGATTCAGCAGCCAACATCTTTGCGAGAGCCTGCTCCTATGGAGGGCTCTACGTTTTCGGCAACAGAGAGTACCACTCGAATATAAAGGGGCTCCATAGCTACTTCCAGATTCGAGTTTCTGAACGCCCTGTCCACTGCCACCGGAGCTTTGTAGACTTGCTCGCAACCTTTGATGCTGAGACCGTAGTGAGGCATCGGTTTGAAGTGGTCAAGCAGGGGGGCATAATCTACGATCCGGCCTACGAGGCGACTAGAATACAGGATATTCCGACCCTTGAGAGGGAGTTTGTAGACGAGTACGTTGCAGTCCTAAAGGAGAAAGGTTTCGGAGGAACTGTCGCGGACCTGGTTGAGGATGCTAAGAGTGACGGTATCCGAATTTACCCTCTACCCTACATGGATATCCTGAAAGAGATCGCTGAGAAGCTTGGCGAACCAAAACTCAGCAAGATCGTAAGGATGATCAATATATTGGCGCTGGGAGTGTCATGTGCCATTCTAGACTACGATATCGAACCGCTCGCCGAGGCGATCAGGTCCATCTTCAAACCGAAGCCCAAAATAGCCGACATGAATATTCTAGCTTGCCGAATGGCCTACGACTATGCCAAGAAGAGTCTCGGCACAGGCTTCAGCGTCAAACTCGAGAAAGTCGAAGCTAGCGAGAGAAGGATCTTTCTAATGGGCAATCAAGCTGTCGCCCTCGGCAAACTTGCGGGCGGCTGCAGGTTCCAGACTTATTATCCCATAACCCCTGCCGCTGACGAGAGCGAGTATCTCGAGGCCAATGAGAGACTAGAGTTGAGCGCCCCCGGTCAAGTGCCAACCCCTGAGGTTGGAGAAGCCTCGCTCATGAAGAGGAGTGGTTCAATCGTGGTAGTGCAGACTGAGGATGAGATTGCAGCCATAAACATGGCGTCAGGTGCAACCCTCACAGGAACAAGAGCTTCAACCTCCACATCTGGGCCAGGCTTCTCCCTCATGGTTGAGGGTCTGGGGTGGGCAGGGATGAATGAGGTCCCCGTCGTCATAACATACTATCAGAGGGGTGCGCCTTCGACTGGACTCCCCACGAGGCATGGCCAAGACGACTTAAGATTCGCTATTCACGCTAGCCACGGAGAGTTCGCTAAAATAGTTCTAGCTTCAGGAGATATTCAGGAGTCTTTCTATGACGCTGCGCTGGCCTTCAATTATGCGGAGCGCTTCCAGATGCCTGTGATCCATCTTCTCGACAAAGCCATGGCTAACAGCAGCAATACCTATCCAATCTTCAACATTTCTAACGTGAAGGTGGAGAGAGGGGAGCTTCTCGATTCGGAGGGTCTGCGGAAGCTTCTGCAAGAGACAGGTGAATACAGGCGTTTCCAACTGACAGAGTCCGGTATTTCACCGAGAATTCCTTTGGGAGTGGAAGGAACAGTCTTCTGGAATACAGGGGATGAAAGGAACGAATTCGGCCACATAAGTGAGAATCCCAAAGTTAGAACATTGATGATGGAGAAGCGGATGAAGAAGCTGGGGGTCGTTGAAAGGGAGATTCCGACTTCAGAGAAACTCAACTTCTTCGGTGACGAAGATGGTGCCGCGACAGTAATCAGCTGGGGCTCTCCGAAAGGCGCGATTCTGGAGGCAAAGGAACGCCTTGAGGCTGAAGGGATCAAGATCAACTTTCTACAGGTTCGCCTGATGCATCCATTTCCAGCAGGAGAGGTCTCAAAGCTGCTGAACGGGGCGAAGAGGATTATTGATGTTGAAATGAATTATTCAGGTCAGTTGGCTGGCATAGTTAGGGAAGAGACAGGGATACTCATCGAGGATCGCATCCTCAAGTATAACGGTCGACCGATGACCTCCGACGAGGTCTATGAGAGCATCAAGAATATTCTGGTAGGTAAGGCTGAGAGAAGGCAGGTGTTGATGCATGGTGCTTAAAACAGCCGATTACAGATCTGACGTGCATAATGACTGGTGTCCGGGATGCGGCAACTTCGGAATATTATTAGCACTACAAACAGCGCTTGCAGAACTGAAGATAAAGCCGCATCAGGCAGCAATCTTCTCGGGAATAGGATGCTCAGGCAAGACGCCGCACTTCGTAAACGCATATGGTATTCACACCCTCCACGGTAGAGCAGTCCCCTTCGCTATAGGCGCGAAGCTCGCTAATCCGCAACTGGAGGTTATTGCCGTGGGAGGAGATGGTGACGGGCTAGGCATAGGCATGGGCCACTTCATTGCAGCAGGTAGGCGCAATATCGACATGACCTACATGATCCATGACAACGGAGTATACGGACTGACGAAGGGACAGGCTTCACCGACGCTTAAACTAGGGTTAAAGACCAAGTCTCTACCCTGGGCCAACATCACTGGTGCAGTCAACCCCATCGCACTTGCTTTGGCAGCAGGATACACCTTCGTATCGAGAGGATACGCCTACAACATTAGCCACCTAAAGGAGTTGATGAAGAGAGCCATCGCTCACAAAGGCTTAGCGCTCTTGGACATCCTCCAACCCTGCCCTACATACAACGACATCAACACGAAAGAGTGGTATTCTGGTGAAGACAGGAAGGACCCGAAGACAGGGAAGCCCGTGCCTCGCTACTACCTATTGGAAGAACCCGGTTACGACCCGGTCGTCCACAATTCGGATGAGGAAGCTGAGAAGATCGAGCAGGCGTTGGCGAAGTCAAGGGAACGGGGCGATAGAATTCCTATAGGTGTCTTCTATCAGAACGAGTTTGTTCCAACCTATGAGGATCGGATCGGACAGAGGATAGAAGATTACAGAGTGAACCCGCCGGCCAAACAGATCATCAGCACAGATACAGGCGGCTCAATAACCGACCTACAGAAGATTATTGAAGACTTACGGGTCGCCTAGCTTCCACCTAGAGGCAGTCAAACAGATAACGAAGGATATATCCGCACAGGCCATTGACAACGACCACAGCCAGTCTCGACCAGATATCACTAGCTACTAAAAAGGAGAAGCCAGAGATGAAGCCTCGGGAACGCGTATTTGCAGCTTTTCAACACGAGGAACCGGATCGAGTACCCAGATTTGAGATTTGGATCGACGCTTTGATAGGTGAACTGGGGCAGGACAACACACAAAGCGCTTACGCGAACCTAGGGCAAGATTGCGTTTTGATGCCCAGCGAGACGCCTGCCGGGAGCAACACTTGGGGAGATGGAGTGGATGAGTGGGGCCGAGTTTGGAAGAATGGTATCTATGTGGATGGTGTAGTAGACACGGAGGCGGATCTCCGGCAGCATAGCCCATCCTTGGAATACGTGGATCAGTTCTTTGACTGCGCTAAAGTCAAAGAGGCCAAGGATCTTTACCCGGATCACTGTTTCATCTACGGTTCTCACATAGGCCCTTTCACAGCGGCGTACATGGCTATGGGATTTAAACGCTTTTTCGTTCGCGTCGTCAATGATCCGGCGTTCGTTCAAAAACTATTGGACGCTCGCACTGAATGGTGCCTCGCACTGTACCGAAAGGCTATCGATCTCGGGGTAGATGTGCTCGTTCTCGGCGACGATGCAGCGCATAAGGAAGGCCCGATGATTTCACCCCGAATGTGGCGTGAACTTGTGCTTCCTTACCATCGCCGTATTGTCGACAAACTGGATGTGCCGGTCATATGGCATAGCGATGGAAACATCGAATCTTTATTGCCCATGGCAATTGAAGCAGGCTTTGTTGGCATTCACGGATTGGAACCTGCGGCGGGCATCAATCTCGGCGAGGTAAAGCGGAAATTCGGGCAGGATCTTGTCCTCATTGGCAACATAGATGTCAGGGTTCTATGCGACTCAGACCTTAGTGCAGTACGTAGAGAAGTCACGCGCTGCATAGAGCAAGGAGCGCCTGGCGGGGCTTATATGATAGCCACCTGCAACAGTATCTTCAAGGGTATGAACCCGATCTCGGTAGCTGAAATGTTCCGTTATGAGGGAGAGGTAGGCTTCTATTAAGCAGGAATAGAAAATGGCAGAAAATCCCTTTATTGGTACTTGGAGATTGGTATCTTTTCACACCAAAAGAGCGGATGGTCAGGTCAAGTATCCACTCGGCCGAGACGCTGCTGGGTACATCATATACAATGAGGACGGATACGTGTCTGTAGCCATCATGAATGCTAACCGTTCCAAGTTTGCCTCTGGAGACATTTTCGGGGGAACAACCGAGGAGAAGGTGGCAGCCGCCGATACCTACATTTCTTATTGTGGTAGGTATGAAATTCAAGAAGGCAAAGTCATTCATCACATTGAAGTCAGCTTCTTTCCTAACTGGATTGGTGCGGACCAGGAACGCATCTTTGAATTTGATGGCGAAAGACTGTCATTAAGTACACCTCCTTTTCTGGTAGGCGGCGTACAGCAGACTGCCCATATGGTCTGGGAGCGCGTAAGGAAAGGAAGGAAAGGCGTGCAGTAAGACAACTTCGCAGGAGATCGAGGTTACTTTCGACTTTGATTGAGTACTGGAAATTGAATAGTTCAACTTGGAAAGTAAGGACTTCTCAGAACCTTACAAAACTCTGTTAAGCCTTGTAGATCAGCCGACAGTTACACCTATATCGCACTTAGGACAATGCTGCTGCTCTCTCCAGGAAGGAGATGTTAGAATGAGTAAGGTTGTGGGGCTCCTGAATGAATCCTTGTTTGCAGCTAGAAAAATGAAGAGGCTCCTATTTCTAGTGGCAGGAATCTATGTGGTGTCTTTTCTAGCTGGATACCTGATGGTTCACTTCCAGGTTCCTTTTGCCATGGAACTTAGTAAAACTTTCATAGAGAGTGTTTCTGCTAATCCAGTCTTCACGCCTATTATTGGCTCTCTAATGAGCGGAAATCTCGCTCTCGCAATTGCTTTTACTTTTCTGTTAAACCTCTCCATAGGCGCCTTTGTTTATACAACATTGATTGGGGTTATCCCTATTTTGGGTGGAGTTGGATCTGTGGCGGTGACTGGCCTTCGAGGATTCGTAATAGGACTGACCTACTACTATGCTTTCAGGGTTTCCATAGGTTATACAGTTGTTGCTCTAGGCACCTTGATTCTTGAGTTGGGCGCCTATGTCTTTTCTGCTGCTGCTGGAATCAACATAAGTCTATCCGCAATCTTTCCACGAAGGTATGGGGTTGAAAGCAGATGGACTGCATTTAAGAAGGCTTGGAAGGACGCATCCAGAATCTATGTCATAGTCGTCATTCTGCTGGTGCTTGGAGCAGTATGGGAAATGGCTGGAATCTACATCAGTATGCACTAGAGTTTGTTTACATCGATTGGAGGGGGTGATAGTGAATTGAAAGAATGGGAATGCGTGGAAGTCAAACACCATAGAGATGTCTCTAAGACAATTGACGAATATCAAAGGAAAGGTTGGCGTCTACACTCCTATGAAATAGCTGGCATGGGTGCAGGACCAATGTCATATGTTGTCAATCATTACTTGCTGTTTGAGAAGGGCGAGTGAGTGAGATGAGCTGACTCTTAACTTTCCCCTTTCTATTCTTAGGCTAGAGTCCTCAGTAGCCAGTCCACTCAATAACGGCAATTCTCCTGATAATGAAAACCCCAAAATGAGTTTATTTCCGCGAAAATGGTGGACCGGGCGGGATTTGAACCCGCGACCTTCCGCATGCCAAGCGGACGATTTGGTAACGACCCTCGATTGAAGAGTAGTTCATACCAGACTGATCTACCGGCCCGCGTTCAATGTTAGCGAT
>Ga0209725_1000101_pt1 | contig 49440 bp, 43 predicted proteins | sample I18A1metaG_FD_184145 | JGI IMG/M metagenome (GOLD analysis project Ga0209725, IMG submission 184145) | Lake sediment bacterial and archeal communities from Gulf of Boni, Indonesia to study Microbial Dark Matter (Phase II) - ​I18A1 metaG... | ecosystem: Environmental > Aquatic > Freshwater > Lake...
CGACCCACGAGAAATCGAAGCGATGGGAAACCTCGTCGGCGATGAGCACATCGCGAAGGGCTTTGCGATCGGAACCAAGGCTGAGGACTTCATCCCCAGAATTGAGACCTGCATCAAGCTCGGATTCGACCACATCTATCTTCAGAGCACAAGCCCAGACGAGAAGGCCTTCATCCACCTATGCGAAAAGGAGATCCTACCTTACATTAGAGAAACATATTGTAGGGAGCGGTAGGTAGCCCGCCCATGACAACGAAGATCATACAGGTAGGAATCCTTGTCAAAGATGTGGAAGAAAGCGCGAAGAAGCTCGAGAAAGTGATGGAGATCGGGCCGTTTGAGACCTTCGAGCCTGAATACCGCGACTTGACTCTGCACGGGATGCCTGCGAAGTTCAGGATGAAGATAGGACTCGCCAGAGCAGGGCCGGTACAGATCGAGCTCATGCAGCCTCTAGAAGGCGACACAATCTACGATGATGCGCTTCGAGAGAAAGGATACGGACTCCACCATTTGGGAATCCGAACCGACAACATGGACGAGAGCATCAAAGAGATGGGGGCAAGAGGTTTCAAAGTGATACAGAGCGGGAATCGCCCAGGAGTGAAATGGGCGTACTTGGATACAGAGCAACAGACCGGCGTGATCTTCGAGCTGATCGAGAAGAAAGAGCCCTGACCCGTGGAGAACAGGGTGACCGTGTCACAGGTGCGCGTCTAGCTGACGGACGATGTTGTCCAGCTGTTTCCGGATGTCTCGATCCAGCGGAGGGACCTCATGCTTCGACAGGATCGTGTCTGCCTTCTTCTTGGCGACTTGCTCGATTCTGGCGTGACCTGCACTTTGCCATCGACCACGGGGGCTCTTGTCGAAAAGCCGTGGCTGGTAGTGTTCCTTCTCATAGTACCTAAGTGTGTGTGGATACTTGATGTATGAAGCATCGTGGCCAACTTGTGCAATTAGATCAGTTGCGAGCGTTTCGTCGTCAACTATCATTCCTCTAAGCGCTCGGAACATCATTCCGTACAACTCGTCATCTATGACCAACTGTGCAAGACTTGAGCCTACGAGACTCTCCATCGTTCCGGCGCCTGAGACAATTTCTGAACCAGCAAGCGCGGGAAAGAGACTGCACAAGGTCTTCTCGAACCCAACTTGCTCGTCGTGTGTCTTCGAATCGGTGCATGGACCAACGGCATCGGAGGGCATACCGTAGTAGTGGGCGATCTGGACGCCCGCAGCTGAGAGAAGCGCCGTCTCAGCTGATCCCCACGACAAGCCCCCCGTTCTCATGTCTACCGGCGCGCAGCGTGTCCCATAGATCACCGGCGAGTTTGGACTACTCAGCTGGACTATTGCGTTCATCGCAAGATCTTCTACGTTCTGAAGAACGAGTGAACCGGCAAGGGTTACTGGACCGGTAGTACCTAGCATTGGACTGGAATCGAGCATTACGGGGACTTTCGATCTTGCGCATGCAATGATTTGTCTCGCACAGTCTTGACCGATCTTAAGTGGCGTCGATGTTGCCGCCAAGAAGCTCACAAGAGGACGCTTCACGAACTCGTTCTGACCCCCTCTGACGATCTGAGCCATCCCTACGATTGTTCTGAAAGTCTCGTAGGTCAAAGGAGAGAAGAATAGATGCTTTGTCGTGTTCTCCAAGCACGTCCTGACTGCGTGGACGTCTGCCATAGTTACAGGGACATCGCTAGGAATCAGGTGCGTAGCGCAAAAGGAGATGTTGTCGAGCGCATCAACGAGCCTTGCTGATGCTGTTGTGTCCTTCATGGTCGCATTCCGAGATTGACCGGTCTCAATATCAAGGACCTTCGTGTAGCCACTCCCAGGTCGGCTGGAGACTCTGCCCCTCTCGATCAGCAGGTCGCGCTCCTTTTCTCGTGCGCCTAGAACCAGATTGTGTGGAGTCTTGTCGACGGTCGCATCAATGACCTTCTTGGGGATCTTCACGATCCTGGTTGCCTGATCAACTTCGCACCCCGCCTCGCCCATTAATCGGAAGGATTCATCATCGTAGATTACCACTCCAACCCTTTCGAGGACGTTGAGCGTTGCGAGATGGATCTCGTCCAGCTGTTTCTTGTCGAGGAGAGTGTACAATCACCGTTCTCCTGTGTTCTCATTGTTAGGAAGAGGCAAGACCTCTAAAGGAACTTTCTGTGAAGAGTCTCCTCCTACCAATGCTCTCCAATGGTTGGAAGATGTTCGCGGACGGATTCTGAGTGAATTGGCACGCGCTTGTGATGGAGAGACAACGCTTTTGTCGATCCAGCGTGGCCCCTATTGGCGCAAGCTGAGTGGATTTGCACACACAGGAGCAGTTAGGTAGATTATTACCTCGCATCGCGGTTGACCCTCCGGGTCCGAACTCTAAGAAGATCGCCGCAGTATTGGGCGAGTTTGAGACTCCGAGTCTATCCTCAGTTCTCCTCGGAGAGATCCCCACGGCGTGGAAGCAGGCACGAGGTGCGAACGTCATCGACGCTGACGACAACCTATACGTTGACTTGACGGCTGGCTTCTGCGTCGGAATCGCCGGTCACTGTCATCCAAGAATTGTGGGGGCCATCCAGAGACAAGCGGAGATCATGACACATGCTCCGGCAGCTCAGGCACCTTCTCCCGGCAGAGCTGAACTCGTCAAGAAGATCGCTGAGATCGTGCCCAGACCGCTCAAGCGAACCCACCTCCTCACCGGTGGCGCAGAGGCGATCGATGTCGGTCTCAAACTAGCGCGTCTTCACACGAAGAGAATGGAGATAATGGCGTTTGAAGGTGGCTTTCACGGCAAGACGTTGTTCGCTTTGTCTGCAACGGCGAGGAGACACTACCGGGAAGGCTTTCTCCCGCTCGTTCCCGGGGTCTTTCACGCACCGTTCCCATACTGCTACCGTTGCCCGTTCGGTGAGGATGTCTCCTGTGGCGACTGCTCGACCCAATGCCTGAACTACATCGAGCACATGATCAAAGATCCAGCTTCAGGCATTACTGAAGTCGCCACCATGCTTCTTGAGCCGATTGAGGGACATGAGGGGTGGATCGTCCCGCCAACGGACTTCCTGCCCGCGCTCAGAAGGATCTGTGACGAGAACGGAATTCTACTCATGCTCGACGAGATCATCACCGGCTTCGGCAGAACCGGAAAGATGTTCTGCTTCCAGCATTTCGATGTCGTTCCTGACATTCTTGTGTGCGCAAAAGGTGTCGCGAGCGGGTTTCCGATCTCGTTGGTCGTTTCCACGGATGAGATCATGAGCTCTTGGGGAGCCTTCAAACATACGAGCACTTTCTCAGCAAACCCGCTCGGATGCGCCGCCGCGCTGGCAAGCCTAGATGTAATTGAGAAGGAGCGCCTGGTGGAACGATCCGCGATGATGGGTCGTGACTTCCTCAAGCGTCTAGAGGAGATCAAGGACCGGCACAAGATAGTTGGTGACGCGAGAGGGCTCGGAATGATGTGCGGGCTCGAACTCGTCCGTGATGCGAGAAAGACCCCGGCGGTGGAGGAGACCAGGGCGATTGTTGAATACACGCTTAAGCATGGCGTCATCCTACAACCCCCTGGAGGACGATTCGGAAACGTTCTGAAGCTGTCACCCCCGCTCGTAATCACGGAGGAACAGCTCGACTTCGGCCTACGAATTTTGGATGAAGCAATCGCCTTCGCCGAGAAACACTAGCGCCTTCCACGCTCGTCTGATTGACGCAGAGTGCTATCGTTAATAGCGTGAGATGTCGGCTCATCAAGTGATCTGATCGGTTGTGGTGTGATGATCAAGAGAGTCAGTCACGTAGGAGTTGTCGTAAGCAACCTGGATGAGACGCTGAAGCTCTACGAACGAGTCTTCGGGCTCAAGCCTACAGTTGTCAAGGAAGCCATGGAAGGCAAGGTCAGAATCGCATTCGTGCCGGTGGGCGATGGCGAGATTGAACTAATACAGCCCGTAGATCCGAGCGTACCTCAGAGCAAGTTCTTGCAGACTCATGGTCCGGGACTCCACCACGTCTCACTCTCCACTGACGACATGGATGCAGACCTTGAGAAGATGAGAAAGGACGGAGTTGCTTTCGCCGCCGAAAAACCCAACGTCGGCGCACACGGCGTGCGAATAATCTTCACGAAGCCAGAGACGACGGGTGCAGTCGCTTTCGAGCTATGTGAGGAAATCTAGGCTCGGCCCCGACCGTCGTAGCACAGCGTTCGAATTGATGCCCCTGCGCTAGAAGTCCAGCCAGCCTAGAGTTTGCCCATCATCCTCAGTAAGGCCTCCTCGGGCCCCGGAGGAACCAGTATCCAGTAGGCGTGCAGCGTCTCTTTTCCTGTATTGATTATCTGATGTGTCGACTTCGCCGGCGCATAGGCAATGGCGCCCGGCTCAACCTCGACCTCATTTTCGTCCGCAATGACTTTGCCATGACCTTTGGTGATTATCCAGAACTCATCTGTTACCTCGTGTGAGTGAGGATCACTCTTTCCGGTCGGCGGGATGGTGACCGTTCCAAGCGAGGCCGATTTTACTCCCTGAATCTTGGTAGAGTAGAGGACTTGCCGGTGCCTCTCGTATGGAGGAGGTGTGGCTAGATAGTCTGCTTCCCATGATTTCGCGACTAGTGGTTTCATCTTGTCAACGCACCTTGTCTTTGGCGGAGCATTTCAGGGCATTCTCGCTCTAATAAGATGCAACCTCGCGCGCTGAGGGAATAGAAGCACCGGCGACAATTGTGCACAACGTTATTGTGAGTTGGATGATACTGACTGGCTGAGGCAGATTGCCGGCGCGTCTTCTAGTCCACAACGGGGTCGTATACACACCACTCGAGATGATCCCAGATGGGGCTGTCCTGATAGAGAACGACAGGATCAGAAAGGTCGGTCGGAGGCGTGAGATCTCTGACCAGTACCTTGAGACCGTGGACGCCGGAGGCAAGATAATCTGCCCAGGTTTCATTGACCTCCAGGTGAACGGTGGGGGAGGAGCGCTTCTAACCGAAGATGCGAACTACGAATCTGTCTGTAGAATGGCTGAAGCCCATTCCTCCTTCGGGACGACAAGCTTCCTGCCCACCGTCATGACTGCACATGAGCGGCAGATCTGCTCAGCTCTTCGTGCTGCAAGTGAGGCTGTTCGAAAGGGCACTGGAACAGCGACTGTCCTCGGAAGCCACCTTGAGGGACCGTTCATCAACAGAAAGAAGAAGGGCATTCACGACGAACGATACATGCTCTCTCCCTCAATCGAGACATTCTCGTCATTCTACGAGGCTTCAGAGGGCACACTGAGGCTACTCACGCTCGCGCCAGAACTACCCGCAAGTCTTCCTCTCGTAGAACACGCGGTGATGAAAGGCGTGACGGTATCGATCGGTCACACGACCGCTAGCTTCTTGGAGGTCCAGCAAGCCGTGAACGCAGGGGCCAGTGTGGCGACCCACATCTTCAACGCAATGGAGGGTCTCAGTAGCCGCGAGCCTGGCACCGTCGGCGCGATACTATCAATCGAGAAAGTGCGGGCGGGACTAGTCGCGGATGGCATTCACGTTCATCCCAAGTCTATGAAGGTCTGCATCCAAGCGAAGGGAATTGAGAATGTCTTCCTCGTAACCGACGCCATGTCGCCGGTGGGCACATCAATGACCTCCTTCCGACTCGGTGACAAGGAGATCAACGTGCGAGATGGAGGATTGTATGCATCGGATGGAACGATTGCAGGGAGCATGCTGACAATGAACACAGCCGTGAGAATCATCAATGAACTCGCAGACCTTCCGCTCCAACAAGCAATAGCGATGGCCACGATCAACCCAGCCACAGCAATATGCATCGATCAACAGAAGGGAAGCCTCGAAGCCGGAAAGGATGCGGATCTTGTTGTCTGCGACGAGAAACTCAATGTTCGCAAAGTCCTAGTGAAGGGCGGATTGGTTCACGAAGCATGAGATCAAATGCGAGACTCGCAATGATGTAATTCCGCGTATCTTGGTGACAGAAATGAATGACATAACCACACAGGTTTCACTGGACGTGACAACTCTCGATGAAGCGCTGAGGATGGCGTGCGGGGCTGTGAGGGCCGGGATCGATTGGCTTGAGGCGGGCACCCCGCTGATCCTCGCGGAAGGCCTTCGCTCTATTCGTGCCCTTCACAAGGAGTTTCCAACTCATCCGATCGTAGCCGACCTCAAGACTATGGATGGAGGCCGCGGGGAGGCTGAATTGGCGTTCGACGCTGGTGCAACCTTCGTCGTGGTGATGAGTCAGGCTCATTGGGCAACAGTGAAAGACGTTGTGGCAATGGCTCGCCGAAAAGGTGGGAAGGCCATGGCTGATCTGCTGAACGCGCCGGACAAGGTACACGCGGCCAAGGAGATGGAACAACTAGGCATTGACTACATAATAGCTCATCTTGGATTCGATGAACGACATCATGTTGCAGGACTGAGTGCTTTAGACAAGTTGGACGAAATCGTTCACGCGGTGAAGACTCCCGTTCAAGCGGTTGGGGGCCTTTCAATTGACCAAGCGATCCAATCGCTGAGACTCGGCGCGAAATCTATTGTGATCGGCTCACCTCTTGCAATCGCTCCGGACCGTTTTGCCACAGTAGCCGAATTCGAGGCAATCCTACGTGATGTGGTGAATCGCGTCAGGAACCTGAGAGATATCGATTTGGAGAAGGGCATTGCACGATGATCAGATCAGGCGTAGAACAGCCCCATCTTTCCGTTGGAAGCAAGCTTGTCTTAATCATCAGAACCCGCACTCGAGATCTGACTGAGAGCTTCAGAACGACGGCGAGAGGAGTGCTAAGAATAAGAGGTTTTGCGTGAGCCTGCGCCGAGCTACTTCAACGACGAAGCGTTGTCCGAAAGGCTCTTAAATCGACCTTGTCGTACCTTCGAGCCATGTCAACTGGAAAAGACGTATCAAAAGAGCAAACTGATGTCTCTCGAAGGAAGTTCTTGAAATACGGTGCAGGAGTTGTCGTCGTCGGAGCTGCAGCTGCAGCCGGATACTACGCTCTCACTGCTCAACCACCCGGACCTCCTACAGAAACAACAACCGCTGAAACTACTGTTCCAGAAACGACGGTGTTGGTGCCGGAAGAAGTCGAGTGGGGCATATGGAGCTGGGGTGTTGAACTCGTCCAGGATAATGCGCGAATATTCAACGAGGCAAACCCGGATGTCCACGTGAAGGTCGGTGACTACGGTCTCGACACGTACGGCTCGGGTCTCGCGGCCGCATACGCAGGAGGTAAACCCCCTGATATGCACTACAGTACGCCAGACATCACCATTACGTATCACAACGCAAAGCAAACCTATGACATGGAAACTGACTACCCGGAGATAAGGAAGTACCTCGACGACGTATTTCCCGGATACAGATCGGGGTTGATTAATCCCTTCACGGGCAAGGTCTACGGTCTCTTCTACTATTCCGGAGGACAGACATTCGTCTACAACAAGAAACACCTCGACGCAGCTGGGATCAGCGGACCCCCCGCCACGATGGAGCAGCTCAGAGAAGATGCGAAGACGATCAAGAAGAAAGGCGTTGTGGAGTTCCCATTGGGTTTCTTCGCGGGAAGCTGGGGCTTCGTTGAATGTGCATGCTACGGTACAATGTTGGCATTGACGAACCAGGACCCACCGTTCATGTGGGATGAAGACCTCAAGCCGACGTTCAACTACAAAGGATCTCCGTTCTTCAACGCAATCAAATACGTTGGTGAGGCCATATGGGTCGATAGGACATCGACCACGGCAGTCGTTCAGTACGATGAACCTACGACAGTCAAGGTGATGGGCGCAGGAACGCACTCATACATCGAGATGCCGGACTATGAGCTGGCATTCATCAACCCGCCAGGAGCCAGCGCAGAGGCAGGGAACCTCAAGTACGCGGTGGCGCCGGGGTCCGGCAGGATCTCAAGCATCTACCGAACGTATGTCGCTTCCCACACTGCGAACGACTATGGTGCTCGTCACCGGGACGCGGTCTGGAGACTGATGCAGTTCACTGGGGGAAAGACAACCAATACGAAACCTGACTTTGCAAGTGGCAAATATCAGGTCGTAAAGCGATTGGCTATGCAAGCGGGACTTGCGTTCCCGTACGCCTCCATGTGGCAAGACCAAGAGATACTTGACTCGATGAAGGCATGGTGCGACCCAGAAGTCAGAGGACAAGCCCTTTCCAAGGCATACGACTTCTTCAACGACCCGAAGATGACCCCATGGTGGGATCCATGGTGGGGATATTGGCTTGCTGGAGTCGTTAGACCGAGAATACATTCGATCTGGCTCGGAGAGCATGGGCAGCCGGCTAGCGACGACTACATCCTCCAGACACTCAACGAAATCGCTGACGAATGGACCAAGATGAAGCAAGCCGCAGGCGGGTAAGCATAGAACACGTGTGACGCCTTGAAAGGCGACATCAAGGACATCTCGATAGGGCTGTTACCAGCCCTAATCCCCCTTTTCTTGTTCGGTTTCTATCCGTTAGGCTACGCGGCCTACGTGAGTCTGTACAAGTACAATCTGAAGTATCCTAACCTCTATGGCTTCATCGGAGGCCAGAACTATGTCGACGTAACGCAGACATACTACTTCAAGCAGTCCCTCACGAGCAGCGTGATTTTCGCCGTGATCGCCATTCCCGCGATCTTGTTCGTCTCCTTGGCCCTCGCCCTACTTGCCGCGAGAAAGTTCAGAGGGTCCGGTTTTGTTCAATGGATGATTCTCGTCCCTTGGGGGATCCCGTACGTTGTTGCGGGACTCGACTGGAAATGGATTTTCGACTCCAACTATGGCCTATTCAATGCAATTCTACTTCAGCTTGGACTGATAGATGCCTACAAGCCATGGCTCACGATGCAATGGCCCGCGATGACAGTTGTGACAATCTCATTCATTTGGGTGACGCTGCCGCTTCCGACGCTTTTGTTCTTGGCGGGGATTCAGTCGATTCCCCAAGAACTCTACGAGGCGGCAATGGTAGATGGAGCGAGAACTTTCGCTCGTTTCCGGGCCATTACCTACACATGGCTGAAGCCGATATTCCTGATAGTCATAATCCTCACAACCCTCATGTCAATACAGGTCTTTGACCCGATCTACGTGATCACACAAGGCGGACCCGCAGACTTCACAGCACTGATTAGCTACTATACCTTCCAAGAGATGTTCACTTTCTTGGACTTTGGCCATGCATCTGCATTGGCCTTTATGATCTTCATTGTGAGCATCCTCCTGATCTTCGCGTACTTCTACGTGTTGCGTATGGGTCGCCTGAGACTTCGTGCATGAGAGGCAAGGAAACATGGGAAGAGGAAGCAGTGCTGGTCTCACGCTGGCGGTGATTCTGGTTGCTGTCTGGATATTGTTTCCGATTGTCTGGATGGTCAACCTCAGCCTCCAGACGGAACCTCAGATTACACAGGTTCCTCCCTACTATCTCCCTCCGACTCCCTCACTGAGGAACTATGAGTTCGTTCTTAACGCGGAACAGGCGATCAAAGAACGTCTGAAGTACTTCGGGATAGCAGGCGAGTTCCTACCTGCAGTTGCCGCCCAGTATCCGAGAGGCATTGTGAACAGTGTCGTTATCTCACTCACGATAGTGGGAATCAACTTGGTGGCTGGGACACTTGCATCGTATACTTTCACGCGAATAAGGTTCCGGGGTCACATGAAACTCTTCTACGCGTCTATCGTGGGCAGATTGATACCACCTGTAGCCGTCGTAGTTCCGTACTACATCATTCTATTCGGATTCAAGATGTTGGATACTATCCCGGCTGTCGTCATGATACACGCCTACTTCACACTCCCGCTGACGATCTGGATTCTGAACACTTATTTGGCGACTATTCCGGAGGACATCGAAGACGCCGCCAGGGTTGACGGCTATTCTCGATTGGAGACGCTACGAAAGGTTGTCTTTCCGCTAATCAAGCCAGGAATCGTAGCGATCGGCATTATCAGCTTCATGATGTCATGGACTGAGTTCTTCTTTGCGTTCATGGTTACCAAGACCGAGGCTGCTCGAACTTTGCCCGTGATTATCGGTTTCATGTCAGCCCAGCCTGTCAAACCTGTCGGCATAATCATGGCCTCAGGCCTGATTGCCATGATACCTGCACTGATCATCATCGCTGTGTTCCGCAGATATCTAATCCGAGGCCTTGTTGCAGGAGCCGTCAGGTAGACACAGCTGCCGCAGAGCCGGATACACGAGCCTAAACTGCAGTCTTCCTCGTGCTTTGTCTAGTTCGCCTTGAGAACCAGAAGGGCCCACGGTCGAGTGTTTTGGGCTGATGTGAACGGCCGTGGCCTGCGCGGTTTGATCCTATACCAACGTGACTTCCGATTGCTTGTCGAAGATGTGCATCCTACTTCTGTCAATCGAAAGCCACACGTTCTCTCCTATCTTTGATGTGAATGTCGGAGGCACGACTGCTTTGACTATGTCCTCTCCAAGCTTGATGTCTAGGATCGTTTCCGAACCCAGTGGTTCTGCAGCGTAGACCTCAGCCTGTATCCGTTCTGCAGAGGTCTTCTCCCTCGACACCGCTATGTTCGTAGGTCTAACGCCCAAGACAAGTTCTGACCCAACCTGCCTATCACCGAGCTGCTGCCGGAACTCTGAGATGTCGAGGACGAAACCGTCAAACGTAATGAACGCCTTGTGTCTATCTTTCTGCTCGTACTTGCCGATTAGGGTGTTCATGGGAGGGCTACCAACGAACTTGGCAACGAAAAGATCCTTTGGGTGATCATAGACAGCTTCGGAGACATCGAACTGAAGTAGCTTTCCTTCGTTGATCACCGCTATCTTGTTGGCCATGGACAATGCCTCAAGCTCGTCTGGTGTGCTGAATATGGCGGTTTGTTTGAGTTCCTCCTGCAGTTTTCTGAGTTCCGCACGCATGTGAAGCCTGAGTTTCGCGTCGAGGTTACTCAGAGGCTCATCCATGAGGAAGACATCTGACGGTCGTACAATTGCCCTGCCGATGGCAACTCTCTGTCTTTCTCCGCCACTCAGGAGCCCGGGCCTCTTCTCTAGCAGGTGTGAGATGCCGAGCATCTCGCCTACTTCCTTCACCTTCTTGTCGATGTCTGGCTTCGACATGCGCCGCTTCTTCAGAGGGAAGGACAGGTTGTCGTACACGGTCATCTGGGGATAAAGTGCGAAGGTCTGGAATACCATTGACACGTTCCTCTGGGAAGGTTGGAGATTGTTGACCTGTCTGTCCCCGATGTAGATGTTGCCACTTGTTTGACTATCTAGGCCCGCGATCATTCGTAGAGTCGTTGTCTTGCCAGCGCCTGGAGGACCTAAGAGGCAGACAAACTCACCATCCTTGACCTCCAAGGTCAGATTGTCAACGATAGTCGCCTTACCGATCTTCTTTGTAAGATTCTCAAGTACTACATGAGCCATTTCCCATGATCCTCCTAGACTAGAGCTCTCTCACTTTCCTTGTCGAAGACATGTATTCGGTCCATATCGAAAGCTACAGGGAGCTTCTGCCCCTCAGAGACCTTGATTGTACGGGGCGCGACGGCTTTGATTACTTGACTTCCAACCTTCAGGTCTATGATGTTCTGGTCACCGATCGGCTCGACCAAGTACACCTCAGCGTCGACTCTCTGCTTGGCGCCGCGAGCTTCCACTGAGATGTCGTGCGGTCTGACTCCCAGCACCAACTTCTTGCCCCCGCTCATGAGGGATTCCTTGAAATCGCTGGCATCCAACGTGAAGCTTTCAAACTGAAGGAACGGCCCGCGATCCTTTTCCACACGGTCACACTCGAGGAAGTTCATTGTTGGGCTGCCGATGAACCCTGCCACAAATTGGCTCTTTGGATGGTCGTAGAGCGTTTCTGGCGCGTCGTATTGCAGTAACAGCCCCAAGTCCATGACGCCAATTTTGTCAGCCATCGACATGGCTTCAACCTGATCGTGAGTTACGTAGATCGTCGTCTGTTTGTGCTCTTCGTGAATTCGCTTGAGTTCCACTCTCATAGTAGCCCTTAGTCGAGCGTCCAAGTTTGTGAGCGGCTCGTCGAGCAGCAAGACCTGCGTATCTCTAACATATGCCCTCCCAAGGGCGATCCGTTGTTTCTCACCTGCGGTAAGACTCATCGCATCCTTGTCTAGGATCTGACTGATTCTCAGCATCTCGGCGGTCTTCTTGACTCTGCTGTCAATCTCTTCACCCGACATCTTTTGCTGCTTCAGGGGGAACTCGAGATTCTGCCTCACAGTCATTCCCGGATAGATGGCGTAGAACTGAAACACCATCGCAATCTTCCTTTCCACTGGGGAGAGATCGTTGACGACTTTGTCCCCGATGTAGATCTTGCCTTCGTCTGGTGTCTCAAGACCTGCGATCATTCTGAGCGTAGTAGTCTTCCCGCAACCCGACGGACCCAAGAGACATGCGAGGGTACCGTCTTCGATTTCCAAGTTCAGGTCCTTGACTGCCTCAAGCTTGCCGAAACGCTTCACCAAGTTCTCGATCTTCACTCTCGCCAAGTACTAACGGCCTCGCTCACTGCGCGCATGATGAACCCTGTTTGTGAGGTTCCTCGATACGGTTTGGCGAAATCACTCGACCCTTGATATATAACTTATCACCAAGGGGAGTCCTCGCAACTGCACGAACCATCGGCGCCGACATAGGTGGTTCAAGAGGTGCCGATGGTTTTCGAATCCTATACACACTACGCTATTCGTTGGCGCTGGACAATGAAGGCGTTGCGCTGACAAGGCTTTTCAATGCAAACCGCCGGTCATGGCGCACACGCACTTGCAGAAAGAGGCAGAACAATGCGAAGAGAGTATCTGATGCTGATCGCGGCGACTTTCATCTGGGGCTCGGGACATCCGATTGGGAAGCTCATCCTCGCTGAGATTACACCTCTTCAGCTTTCCATGCTGAGTTCCGTCCTAGGCGCGCTTGCCGTTGCGTTTGGTCTGGTCGTCAAAAGACGACTGAGCAATCTTGCTCAGCTACGAGGTCGAGGGCTGACTCTGGCGCTGCTGTCTGGCGCAATAATGTTCTTTCTCTATCCGAATCTGAGTTTCTCCGCCCTCCAGCAGATCCCTGCGTCAGCAAACGCGATACTCGTGGCGACGAGCACGATCTTTGTGGCAATACTTTCGCCGATCGTTTTGAAAGAGAAACTCGACATCAGAGGATATGTGGCCGTTGTGGTTTCTTTCATGGGAGTCGCGTTTGTAGTGTTGAGTACTGGTCAGAGAAGCGCGAGCCTTCTAGGATTGAATCTGTTGGGATGTTCACTCTCTTTGGCAGGGGCGCTTGCGGCTGCGTCGTACACGATGATAGGTAGAAAAGCCATGGCTAGGCATGATGCGCTCTCTGTCACGCTTGTGGGTTCGGTGCTCGGCGGAGTCCTTCTGGCTGTGGTCGTGCAGGGCACGTCTGGATTCGTTGAGATCGCTCACGCGTCATTGAGGACCGATGCACTCGTGGCTTACTGGGGGATCTTCTCTGGTTTGGCGTACGTCATGTTCTACGATAGTTTGAAGAGGCTTGAGGCGACGAAGGCAAGTTCGTTCATCTATCTCAGCCCGCTCTTCGCAGTAGTGCTCTCGATAGCGATTCTGGGGGAAGCGATGACGCTCACATTCGTGGGTGGTATGGCACTCATCCTAGGCGGAATCTGGGGAACCCAGAGGAGCAGATCAGCGCCGCAAAGCACGGGCTAACTCGTCATGGGCAGTAGGACAGGTTCTCCTTTCTTTGCGGATTCGTAGGCCGCTACAGTAATCTCCGTGCCTTGTCTTCCATCGAACGCCGTGGCCACGGGTTTCTTGTCTTCCAGGATGCAGTCTATGAAACCCCGAACCATCTCCTTGTCCGCGTCACATCCCCAGAAATTCCACTCAAGTCGATTGTTCGGCGCTTCGGCCTGCGTGACATACACTACCTGTCTGAATGCGTCGAAAGATAGCATGCCCTTAGTTCCTATTATCTCGAGAGCCATGTCACCCCACATGTACCATCCTGCGGGCCTGGACCAGCTTCCGTCGATTGTGCCGACTGCTCCGCTGCGGAAATCTATCACTGTCAGACCATTGTCCTCGACCGGGAGCTCGGGATGAACATTCTTGCCTATTGTCGTGTACACTTTCTGGGCCTCGCTCTTAGTGTACCAACGCATCAGGTCTAACAGGTGAATGGTGTGATCCATGACCGAACCGCCGCCAGAAAGTTCGGGTCGAATGAAGAATCCGGTGTGTAGCTGTTCTAGCCACTTGAGATGGTTCGTGCCTGTCATGGCCACGACCTTTCCGATCCTTCCTTTGTCGACAGCGTTCTTGATTAGTCTTGAGACCGCGTGATACCTCATCACGAAGCACATTTGGAACTTGATTCCAGCCCTCTGTGCTGCACTCGACATTCGATCTGCATCAGGAACTGTTGTCGCCATGGGTTTCTCACATAGAACGTGCTTCCTGGCCTCGGCAGCGTCAACCGCCATCTGTGCGTGTTTCGTATTCTCGGAAGTTATGATAACAGCGTCGACATCATTCCTCTTCAGAACGTCGTGGTAATCGAGATAGTGCTCCACACCGTACCGCTGGCCAGCCTCCTTCGCTCTGCCAGCGTCATCATCCGAGACTGCTACGAGGTTTCCGTGTGTAAGTTCCTTCACGGCCCTAGCGTAGCTGTAGCCGTGGAAATGCCCCAATCCCGTGACTGCTATGTTCACTCTCTCCATCTAGGATCCCTCCAAAGGAAGCTTGACCACTCTCCCAGTCTTCGAGGACCGAATCGCCGCCAAGGCAATCTCGAGGCTCTTCCCTGCCTCCTCGCCGTTGGTCATCGGCTCCTTGTTCTCAAGAACACTGTCGACAAAATGCCGTATCTCTCGATAGTAAGGGTCGATCGGGAATGGCATCCCGGGAACAGATGGCAATGTCTCCGGACTAAGCTTCTCGACTTTGCCGTCTGACATGATCGTGATTGGGGCGACCGAGTGGTTGTCTACCGAGATGAAACCTTTCCTCCCGGCGATCTCGAAGTAGTAGGTAAACGGATATTGGGTCGGAACTGCCCAGCTTGCTTGAATGTGGGCGATTCCGTCATGCTCGAACCGTAGGATTATGAGGGCGTGGTCATCGCATATGCCCTTCTTGTGGACGAGCCTGCCGATTCTCGCATATACGTGCTTGACTCTGTCATCGAAACACCAACGCGTGAAGTCAATGTCGTGTATTGCCAAGTCGATTCCAACCCCTCCGCTCTTCTTTGGATCTGTGAACCAACTTCGCTCTCCCCATGTTGGCAGAGGTCCCGCCCTGAGTGCGCGCGATATGACGGGTTCGCCAACCGCGCCCTGTGAGACAAGTTCCTTGATCTTGGCGTATTCAGCGAAGAATCGAATACATTGAGCCACCATCAGCTTGACCCTGGCCTTGCGGGCGGCCACGATCATCTCATCGGCGTCTTTCAGCGTCAGCGCGAACGGTTTCTCAACGATTACTTGCTTCCGGGCTTTGACGGCGTTCATTACGTGTTCCTTATGGGTGAATGTCGGCGTGCAGATGTCTACGATGTCGACATTCGTTTCTTTCATTGCTCTGTCAAGATCGGAGAAGACTCTAGTTTTGAATTTCTTGGCTACGCGCTTGGCCCTGTTCGGATGTCTCGCCACCAACGCGACTGCTTTGGCTTCTGGAATCAATGACCAAGCATTCAGGTGAACTTCTCCCATGAAACCGTAGCCAACCACAACGACCCCCATTTTCTTCAACTTGTTCACCTGTCGATGAGATCGATCTTCCCACCGCCTCACATTCTATATTACACTTTTCATGGGTGCTCCCGTTTCATTCTGTTGCTGCAGGAGTCTTCTGGCTGTCGGAGTGAACTAGCGTGATCAAACCAGCGATCTCGGATCGGGGAAAGGCCTGACCAAGACATCCTGCCACTTGATAATGAGCGAGGAACTGCTCGTTCATAAGCTGACAAGTTTTTTATATCCACCGGATCCGGTACTCTCCCGATTCTGAAATGAACAAACTCAGAGTTGGGATAGAAGGCGCAGGTTGGGTCTCAGGAGAGCACATCAAAGCATACAAGAACAATCCAAGCTGTCAAGTCGCCGCAATCTCGAGCCGAAAACTCGCAAGTGCCCAAAAGAAGGCCCAAGAGGCCGGTTTGACAGATGTGAAGTGCCTCACGGACTACGACGCGTTGCTCAAGGAAGTCGACGTCGTCTCGATCTGCACACCACAGAATCTGCATGCCGATGAGACCGTGAGAGCTGCCAATGCGGGTAAACACGTCCTTGTCGAGAAACCTATCTGCGTGACCCTTGAGGAACTGAAGGCAATGCGTGACGCGGTCAGGAAGAACAAAGTCAAGACGGTCGTAGGTTTCGTGTTGCGATGGAACCCGCTCTTCGAAACGATAAAGACCATGATCTCCGACGACGCGCTCGGAGACATCTACTACGTAGAAACTGATTACCAATCCCACATAGCGGAATGGTGGTCCGGCTGGGAAGCGGTCAAACCAAAAGAGGTAGGCGTCAGCTCCTTCATAACCTCAGGTGTACACGCAGTCGATGCAATGCGATGGTTTGCATGCAAGGAGAGATACAAGGCAGCCAAGATCATCGAGGTGACTGCTCTCGCTGGCGGTTACCGCAAAGATAGAAAGGACATGGACTGGTACGGCCTAGAAGTCATGCTAGTGAAGCTGGACACAGGAGGAATTGCGAAGGTCTGCTCAAACTTCGATTGCATCCAGCCCTACACATTCCAGATCGAAATCTTCGGCGACAAGGGCACAGTGAAGAACAACAGAGTATGGTCGCACAAGTTCCCTGGACAGAAGGGATGGGTCGAGATCCCAACAATCCTACCCGATAGCGCAGAGGTGACGCATCACCCGTTCCAAGATGAGATCGACCATTTCATCGACTGCATACTCAAGGACAAGGAATCTCACTGCAACGTCGAGGATGCAGTGAACACGCACGAAGCCGCTTTTGCAGCCATGAAATCGGAACTAGAAGGTAGACCGGTAAAGCTTCCACTGCTGAGCTAACTCAACGTCACCGAATTGTCCGAATGCCGGAAGTCCGGTGCACATCTCGCTAGTGTTGATGCTGCAGATTCAGAGCATTCCAGCTTTCCTTCGCAGAACGTCAAGCTGCCAAGGCTCGATTCTTCCTCTGCCCGCCATCCAATCAGAGATCGTCTGCGGCGTGACTTTCAGCTCCGATGCTAGATCATTCAGCACGTCATCTATGGATGGACCAGGTTTTGGAACAAGCGCCAATATGTTTCTTATGCAAATGCTGACCTCTTTGTAGGTCTCGTAGCTCATTGTTTGACACCAACTTGCTACATGATAGAGAAGTGACTGAACTTCACATCCTCAAGCGAAGCATGTTGGCGAGAAGGAAACCTGAGCGGCCTCCCGGCAGCTATGCCGGTGTGCTTGCCGTTCTCGACGACGAGTCTTCCATTTACTATGACATGTGAGATCCCTTTCGGGTACTGGGCTGGCAACTCAAACGTGGCCGTGTCCTCGATCGTTTCCGGATCGAAGACTACAAGATCAGCGAAGGCGCCTTCAGCCAATACCCCTCTGTCGCGCAGGCCAAGTCTCTTGGCGGTCTTACCTGTCATCTTGTGCACAGCCTCTTGCAAGGACAGCATCCTCTTCTCCCTCACATATCTTGCGAGAACTCTCGGGAAGGAACCGTAGGCTCGTGGATGCGGCCTTCCACCGGTCACTGGTCCAGTGGGAGCGACGGTCCACATGTCCGTGCAGAAGACAACCTCAGGGTGCCTCATTATTCTCTCCAGATCCTCATCATGTGCGTAGAAATCGACCATGATGGCGTTCGGATCATTAGAGATAATGTCGAACATGATCTCGTACGGATCCTTACCGGTCTCCTTGCTCATCTGAGAGAGACTCTTCCCCTCGAACTGCTTGTCGGGCTCGTGTCTGGTGTAGCTGAGAACGATATTCTCCAATCCGCAACTTGCGACCACGTTCTCCCAACCGGAGCTCGCGTCATAGGTGACAGAAAGCGTGTTAGTCTCAACGTCGTGCCTAATCCTCGCTCTGGTCAAGTTGTCCCTCAATCGTTCAACAAGAGCATCTACTCCACCCTCCAAACTCCAAGGAGGAAGTGTCTGCCGCAGAACAGTAGAACCTGCAGGATACGGATACTGGTCACCACTGACATCCACTCCTCTCCTCCTAGCATCATCGATGATTTCCAGAGCCTGCAAACTTCGCCCCCAGTTTCTCTTGCCCACCGATTTGAGATGGGAGATGTGAACGGGCAAATGCGCATGTTCGCCGACCGCTATGGTCTCCTTGATCGAGTCAAGCAAGATGTCTGCTTCTCCCCTCATGTGCGAAGCATATATGCCGCCGAACTTGCCGGCAACGGCTGCCAATTCGACAAGCTCATTGAGATCTGCGAAGCATCCTGGAGGATAGACCAAACCTGAGCTGAGTCCAGCCGCGCCATCTTTCATCGCTTGTGCCACCATGTTCTTCATCGTATCCAGCTCTTTGTCTGTGGGTGCCCTCGGCTCGAACCCCATGACGGAAGTTCTCACAGTTCCGTGGCCGACGAGCTGAACGATGTTGATGCCTATCTTGGCTCTCTCAAGTGCCTGAAAGAACTCCTCCACACTCGACCAGTCCCAAGCATACTCCTGACCGAAAAGAAATGCTCCAAGATACTGCTTGACCTCTTGCAGTCTCTCCTTGTCAATTGGGGCGAGACTCATTCCACAATTGCCGGCAACTTCAGTCGTGATTCCTTGGTGAATCTTGCAATATGAGAAGGGATTTGCCAGAAGCGTGAAATCCGCATGCGAATGCATGTCAATGAAGCCTGGAGCGACCACTCGTCCAGACGCATCGATCCTGAAGTCCGATGGCTCATTGCTCAGGTGCCGGACGGTTACTATTTTCTCGTTCTGGATCGCGACATCTGCCCAGATGGGAGCAGACCCAGTTCCGTCTAGCACTCGCCCGTTCTCTATCACTATGTCGTACATCTCAGAACAGCTCAGCGTGTTTCTTGGAAGGCTTTGCTAGGGCTTCCTCTTCTTGAAATATGGAATCACCTTCTGTCTGAAGACCCTGATAGTCTCCTTCGGGTCAGGGCTGAAGTCCGTAAAGATTAGCTCAGATGCCCCAACGCTCCTGTATCGATCGATCGCATCAATCACTTCCTCAGGAGTCCTGCTGAGGTGATAGTTCTCCCAGATCATTTCGTCAGTCACGCGCGACTGCGACTCCTCTATCTTCTTTGGATCCTCCTCGTTGAAGTTCTCGAGGATTATGGAGCCGACGTGCACTTTGCGGATTTTGCGGATTGCACCCTCGATGTCTTTGACCCCTCCTGCTATGAGAACAGCCTTGCCCATCGTCTTTGGATCCTTTCCAGCCTCTCTCGCGCCCTTCTCGAACTCGGGAAAGATAGTATCCCTACACTTCTGCCAAGTATTCACCGTCATCAAGTGGTCGGCGTACTTCCCAGCACGGAAGGCAGCCTTTGGACCAATTGCCGAGAAATAGATCGGAACGGGTTTCTTGGGCTTGACATAGAGCATAACCTTCTCCATCGAGAAGTGCTTTCCATGAAAATCGAAGAAGTCATCATTCCTGAACAGCGCTCTGATAAACTCAAGAGCCTCGACGAGGCGATCCGTTCGTTCTTTCCAACTGGGCCAATATCTCATGAATCTCTTTTCGCTCATCGCCTCGCCACTGCCCACGCCGAGAAGAACTCTTCCCGGATACATTGTCGCGAGCGTGCCCACCGCTTGGGCCACTATGGCAGGATGATATCTACCCCCTATTGGAACAGTCACATCCACACCAATCGGGATATTCTTCGTTCGTTCCGCGACCGTAGCCATCACAGACCACACAAAGAAACTGTGCTTGAAGGAGTGATGCCAAGGCAGAAAATGGTCACCAAACCAAGCAGAATCAAAACCAGCTTTCTCCGAAAGCTTCACTGTCTCAAAAGCGTAGGCAGGATCAGTCCAAAATGAAACATCGATTCCAATCTTCATCTCTTAGCCCACCACTTGGAATCGAATCTGACAGCCTCAAAATACTCTTATATGCTCTTGGGAGCGCTAACCTCACTTCAAATCTTGAGGAAACTTTCTTGATCTCAAAAATCAATGCAGGCATCTATCTTCACCCGTGGGATGTTGTTGATGAAGGTCCTGAGCAAGTCTTCTCGCGCATTAGCGACGCCGGACTGAAGCATGTGAATCTCGCTACAAGTTATCACTGTGGGCGTTACTTGCTTCCACACAACCCTAGGAGGAAAATGTACTCGGCAGAGGAAGGGGTCGTCTATTTTCCACCAGACGAGAAATACTTCAAAGACACTGTTCTGAAGCCCAAGCAGAGTAGCCAGTTCCCTGACATCGACATCGTAGCTCTCACCACACGCGAGGCGAAGAAACACGGGGTGGGCGTAAACAGCTGGACAGTCACACTTCACAACTACAGACTGGGAGAGGCTCATCCCGAGCTGGCCATGGTGAACGCGTACGGCGATGTCGATCACAATTTCCTTTGCGGGAACAAGCCTGATTCAAGGAAGTTCATTGTGGGTCTGGTTCGGAATCTCGCCGAGGAGTATGATCTTGAAGCTATGATGCTCGAATCGGCGGGCTACTGCTGGGGCCTAGAACATGGCGGCCATCATGAGATGCTGGGCACTCAGATTGAACCATTCACCTCTGACCTGATGAACATCTGCTTCTGCGACAACTGTATGGTCAAGATGAGGGAAGAAGGCCTTCAACCAGATCGAATGCGAGAACTCGTTAGGTCGATCGCGGACATCAGCATAGACACACCGACCAATATCCTACGCAGTGTCCCTATCGTGGAGATGTTGAGGAACTCGTACGTGCTAACGGCAGACATCGAGGGACTGCACAAACTCCTCAGCTTCAAACGAGCGATGGTGAATTCCCTCTTCAAAGAGGTGAAGGAGACCCTCAAGGCCTCGAATCCCAACGTCAACCTTCGAGTGATCACGGCAGGCGGCTTCACCGGTGGCGGGAGCGGAGTCATGGGAAGAGGATCAGAAGGCGTCAACCTTCACGAACTGGCAGAGATTGTCGATGGGATCGACTTCATTGACTACGTCTCCGAACCAGAATTGGTGTACTACCATGTTCAATGGGCAAAATTTGAGGTGGGGGACTGTCCGATCTATGTAGCTCTACGGCCAAGCTTCCCCACGTTGTTCACCAAGGAGACGATCGAAGCTGAGGTTATCTCAGCACTAGAGGCGGGAGCGAGCGGCGTCGAGTTCTATAATTATGGTTGGACGAGCCTTAGGAACTTGGGGTGGGTGAAGCACAGTCTCAAGAATGCATCCTCACGTCTGTCCTGAGTCGCATCAGTGCCGAGCAGAGCATCAGATCTGTTGAACACCATTCAGCGTAGCTCGTACGAGCAAGCACCAATCAAGCAGTAGCGTGCTTGACTGCCTGCACCAGTGCATCAACCATCATGTTCAAAATCTTCTCGCCTTTTTCCTTGGAAGCGATTGTCGCGTCGCCGACGATTCCGGTCTTCGTATCTCTTCCCAAGAACTTCTCCGTTGTGAATACCCTGAGCCACTCCAAGAAGTTCGGGGTCGTCAAACCTTTCGGCAGACCGGACGGAATCTCCTTTGGCGCCTTCTTCATGTCCACCAATTCTGGTCGTAGAAGAAGCAGAAGAGATGTCTCCAATTCCTCGGCGTGCAGGAATATCTCTTCCTGCAGAACCTGCCCGAGAACCTCCACGGGCAGAATAGAGTACGGCGAGATATTGTGTACCCTCGGGAATCCGGACGGGTTGGTCACGTTCAAGTCGTAGGAAACGTCATTCAGTTGGAAGAGATGACCAGCATGACCTGTCAACAGCACGACGTGCTTGACACCGTTCATCGACAGGCTCCTCACCATGTCTCGAATCACATGACCAAGGGTCTCGGCTGAGAGGCTCACCGTTCCAGTGCGAGGAAAATGGTCTTCAGAGAAACCATACGGAAGCAGTGGGAGAACCAGCGCACCGGTGCGTTCGGCAACTCGTTTCGCGAGCTCCCATGTGACTATGTGGTCAGTTCCTGTGGGTAGATGCGGCCCGTGCTGCTCGGTGCTGCCGATTGGAACGATGACTACCCTTGCTTTCGCGATCTGTTGTTTGAGATCCGGGGAGGATCTCTCTCCCCAAAGTTGATTGTTCATGAGTATCACCCAGCAAGCGGGTGCATAGCACTACTTAACGCTTGTTTCGCGATTGTCGAGCGAGGCGTGACTGTTATGATGAACGCACAGCCCTGAGCGGCAAGTGAACTACTCGGATCATCTATGCTAGGAGCGCTTCGAGTGCCTCTTTTGACTTCCTCAGGCCGGATTCAGGATTCTTCGCGTAGAATATCTCTGGCACGAGGTAGCCTTCCCAGCCCCTCTGTTTCAGGAAGTCTATGCATTTCTTGAAGTCAATCGTGCCCATCCCGATCGGGAGATGATAGGCGTATGAGCCGTCATTGTCCGAGACGTGTATGCAGTTGCACAGGTAGCCGTGAAGCATCTCGAGGTATTCCATGGGTGGGAAGATCACGTTTGCATTGGCTATGTCCAAGTAGACCTTCACGTATTCGGACCCCACTTGCTGCACAATCTTCAGCAATTCCTCAGGGCGGTCGATGAAATTGCACACGACTGCGTTCTCAACGCCGAGGCATACGCCTACTTCTTCGGCGTGCTTCGCGCATTCCCTCAGAGACTCGACAGCTCTCTCCCAGTGGTTTCTAAACGAGGATCGCGAGGACATCAGATTCGGCTCTTCCAGAGCGCCTGCTAGGCAAAGGACAACATCAGATTCAAGATCACTCGCAACATCCAGAGCCGTATTGTAGAATCTCACTGAGTCTCTCCGCTTCTTGCTGCTCGGATGTGCGAGGTTGTACCTGAACTCGAATACCTTCCATTGTCTGACTTTGAAGAACGGATCGGGGAGTATTGCTGCAACGTCGAAGCCGTACTGATTGATTGATTCCTTGATCCTCTTGCGCTCACCAGGTTTCAGCAGCTTCTGCCACAGGTCTTTCCAATCACACCAAAGCTCCATGGCCTCGAATCCTATTTCTGATGCAAACTTCATGTAGTCATCGTAGCGACGACCGAAAAGCGAGAAACTGCCTGTTTCAAAAGCAAGCTTCAATCAAGATCTCCTCATGACATCACGAGTCGAAGCATGTTAAAGCACCATGTCTCTGACGAGTATGCGCACTCTACCTTCGTGAATCTTTATATTGGTTTTCTATGCCGTTTGCGTTCGACTGGGTTGGTGAAGACAATCTCTCAGGAATTGTACGAGAGAGCTGTGAAGGTTCTTCCCGCCGGAGTGACAAGACCGCTTCGATATTACGCTCCTTTTCCCTTCTACGCGAAGAAAGCATATTCGAGCAAACTCGTTGACTTCGAGGACAATGTCTACTCGGACTTCTGGATGGGACATGGTGCCCTCATCTTGGGGCATATGCATCCAGTCATAGTCGATGTGGTTAAGCAACAACTTGAACTCGGATTCCATGTGGGAGTCTGCAATGAATGGGAAGTCAAACTCGCTGAACAGGTTGCGAAACTTGTTCCTAGCGTGGAGATGGTCACCTTCAACAATAGCGGCAACGAAGCTAACATGCATGCGTTGAAACTCGCAAGGACCTACACAAAGAGACAGAAGATCGGAAAGTTCGAAGGGCACTTTCATGGAGTGCTTGAGCCACTGTTTGTTGGCGTCAGTTCATCAACCAACAGAGCAGAGTCCGCAGGTCACGATATCTTCTCTGGCAAGAACACGATTGTGCTTCCCTTCCATGATCCCGACGCAACCTACAGGACGATCAAGAGAAGGCGCATGGCATGCGTCATAGTGGAATTGGTCGTTGGAGGTGCCTCTGTCCCGGCTGACAAGGAATTCGTCAAGGGCTTGAGGGAAGTCTGCGATGATACAGACACCGTGCTGATTTTTGATGAGGTCATTACCGGATTCAGACTGGCTCCTGGAGGAGCTCAACAAGCATTTGGAGTCACGCCGGACCTAACGACATTTGGGAAAGCGATTGGGGGAGGAGAGTTCCCAGTCGGAGGACTGGGTGGAAAGGCCGAGATAATGGAGTTGATGAATCACCTCAAGCATCCAAAGCATTCGGAACTCGTCGTTCGTGGCGGCACGTACGTTGGAAATCCGCTCGTCATGCACGCGGGCTACGAAGCTGCCAGAGTTTATGAAGAAGGAAGCCTCTACGACCACATAGACAGGCTCGGTGACAGGCTGATCAAGGGGTTTCAAGAAGCTGTCGATGATACCCACGCAAACGCGCATGTCACAGGATATCATTCAATTGCGAAGGTGCATTTCCTGAAACGCAAGGTCAAGGCCACTCATCTGAGGTCACTCATAACGAACGTGGATCCCCAAGCCGAGAAGAATTATTTCCATCACCTGATTTCGAACGGAATACTGGCCATGATCCCAAGTGAGGTGCATTTCTACGTTTCACTTCCACATACAGAACAAGAGATTGAACAAACGATCGCGGCGACGCGGGACTTCCTGAAGGCACTCAAGTAGTACGATGACTACCATAGAGTACGGTATTTGCCAAGGCGCGATTGGTGTAATGTAGCTCGTCAAGGCTTTCTACGAATCATGCCGGAGGTATACTCTCGCGTCTTCACTGAGAACGGATGGGAGAGGCAAGTCCTTCATTGTGTAAAGCCCTGGTTCTGCATTCAAGACTTTGGGAATCATATTCAGAACCACGGCCACCGTTCCAACGTCGCCATGGATTCCCCCGATTATCTTCTGGTTCACGTTGGGCAGGCCCTCGATAGATACGGCATCGTATTCCTCTTCGACGCCAGCGTGTGCGACGAACTCCAACATTATGACGGGTCTCTCGTCCTTGATTCCGTGTGCAAGGCTCTTGAGCCCGGCGGCACAGCCCGGCTTGACAGTCGTGTACGGTGTGACTATCTGTCTCTGTGTGATGACCGGTTCGGGCGGGAACTCCTTTATCAGGTCAAGTCTCCATCCCAATGCCGCTGCGATCATGGCGATTGACTCGGCCAGGCCGACGTGCCCAGTGATGATCTTGTCACGAATCATCCTCGTGAATTCCTCAGGTGCAAGTCCTGTCCCGATCTTCTTCTGGAACGGAATCCGGCGCTTTGATGAATCCATCATTCGTGTGACTTTGATCCTGTCTACCCGAAGACAGGCTCCTGTCAGAGTGATGGGCAGTGCGTCCATGAGATAGCCAGGGTTTATGCCAGTGCCCAGAATCGCTATTCCGTGTTTCTTCGCCAGCTTGTCGATTTCCTTCGACAGATCTGGATATCTGTAGTAAGGATAGGAGAGTTCTTCGCAAGTCGAGACAACATCGACCGCGGCTTTGGCGCATAAGTTCAATTCGTTGCGAATACCTTCGAGTGAGGACCTTGTCGCAACAATCGCGATGTCCGGTTTGGTTCTTGAGAGCACGCCCTCACCGTCTGTAGTTACTCTCACTCCGAGCGTCTTGCCGAGATTGAGAACCTCACCGAGATCCTTGCCCGAGAGGTCCATGGCAATATCCACTGCTCCGACAATCTTCATTCCTTTCTTGTCCAAGAGTCCTTTGGCAATGGCCACACCCAATGGCCCAAGTCCAAACATCGCGACTTTGATCTCGTTCGCCATCTCTGTGAGCACAGTGCGGCGTAGGCTTCACGTTGTGATTTAAGTCTTCGATCGATCAGACTCCATCAGTCTGAATAGATTCGACAGAGACTTCAAAGAACCCTAAAATACGAACGCTCTAGAGTGTGCGCGCGAGGATCGCTCTGTGAAGGCGTTCGTCCGCGCAACATGGATTCTTGACGATTGGGATCTGCTTCAGAAGGCAATCGACACAAGGATGGAGTTCGCTGACTTCCCGTTTCTTACTGGAAAGGCCCTTGCCGATCGCATGCGCGGGGAAGAGATTTTCATAACAAACGAGGATCGTATCGATGAGGAGGCGATCGACGGCAACAGTGACTTGAGGTTCATCGGCACGCAATCAGCAGGTTTGGATCACATCGATGTCAACGCTGCCACAAAGCGTGGCATACCGGTTGTTCACACTCCGGGCGCGAATGCTGACTCAGTCGCAGAGCACACTTTCGCCCTGATATTGGCCATATCCCGAAGGATCACGAGAGCTGACGCACAACTCCGAAGAGGAATGACACCCAAGATAGATTCATACAAGCCCCTGATGGGCGTTCAGCTCAAAGGCAAGACCATAGGCATCGTCGGAGTTGGAAACATCGGGTCACGCGTGGCAATGATCGCAAGAGGCTTCGGCATGAATGTTGTCCTGTTTGATCCTGGTATCTTGTCGACTCGTTTGGAGCAGTTCGGTCGAGTCGTCCAGCTTGACGAGCTGCTGAGCGTCTCGGATTTCGTTTCTGTTCACGTTCCTCTCACAAGTCAGACTGCAGCCATGTTCGGAACGGAGCAATTCGGTACGATGAAAAGGAGCGCTTTTTTCGTGAACACTTCGAGAGGAAAGGTTGTGAAGGAGCCGGAGCTGATCGAGGCGCTGAAAGAAAAGAGAATAGCTGGAGCGGCTCTCGACGTTCAGGCGGTTGAGCCTCTTCCTGCAAGTAGTCCCCTCCTCGAACTAGACAGTGTAATCGTGACACCTCACATCGCCTCCTTCACAAGAGAGGCACAGGAATACTGCGATTACCTTGTCCAAGAGGAGGCGATCCGGTTCGCCAGAGATGAACCTCTGCGTTTCGTGGCAAACCCGCAAGTTCTGAAGCGTTAGATTCACTAGTGTTGGATCATGGACTCCAGAGAACGCGTCCTGAAGGCCTTAGACCTCAAGAAACCCGATAGGGTGCCCGTTATTCCCTTTGTCATCTCGTTTGCAGCGAAATACGCTGGGGTCAAGTTCTTTGACTATTGCAGAGATCCAAGACGACTCGCAGAAGCACAGATCGTCACAGCAAGGCGATTCGGGATCGAAGCTGTCTATGTAGACTCGGACCCGGTCATCGAGATAGAGGCGATGGGGGCCGAAGTCAAGTACTACGACGACGAGATACCCACGGCGTCACGACCGACAGTAGCATCCTCGAGCGACATCAGATCCTTACGTGTGCCCGACATAGAAAGAGACGGTCGACTGCCGGTTTGGTTGGAGGCGATCAGGATACTGAAAGAACGCGTTGGGCATGACCTTGCTGTCTTTGCCAACATAAACGGTCCCTTCCAAGCGGCAGCACAACTGCGAGGCATATCTCAGATCTGCATGGACTTCTATCGAGATCCCGGAATAGCCACTGAACTTGTCCGGTTCACGACGAATACGATTATTGCATTTGCCAAGGCGGAGATCGAGGCTGGGGTAGATGCCATTGTACTAGGAGACGCTATGTCGTCTCCGAACCTCATCTCCCCGAAGCAGTTTGAGGAATTCAGCTTCCCATACATTCGGCGAGTAGTCGCCGAAGCCGGAGCGTCGTTTCCTTTCTTTCTTCACATCTGCGGGAATTCTACTCCTATAATTGACAAGATGGTTCGGACGGGTGCAAGGTTCTTGGAAGTTGATGCTCAAGTCGACTTGGCAGACATCAGGAAGAAGTACGGGAATTCGATTGGGATCAGGGGAAATGTGAGTCCAAGTTTGCTCTTGATGGGACAACCCCATGAAGTTGAGGGCACCTGTCGCATAGCAATTGAAGCCGCAGCCAGTGACGGAGGATTCATCCTAGGGTCAGGCTGCGAGCTCCCGAAGAACACACCATACGACAACCTCGAGACAATGGTACGAGCTGCTGAGAAATTCGGCAAGTATGGATAGCAGCTGTGTTGGTATCTCGCTACAGCGAGTCTACTTGATGGGTTGCTGCGCGATTTCGTCAACAGATCTTGGGGCCCGCCTAGGGGAGGTCAACCGGCGCGACCTGCATATGCTTGCTCACGTGTTGGAATCCCTCTGCGTATTTCACTCCGACTTGGAGCCCTCTGAAGCGAGAACATACGCGAGCATCATCGATGAAGTCGACGCCATGATGATCCTTCATCCATGTGATTTGGGTTCTATGCTCGGCGAGGGCCTTCAGCTTCAGATCAATGAAGTCTGAGATGTCAACCCAAAGGGTCGGTTCGAATCCGATACCGAAGATTGTCTCACAATAGTATACTTTCCTTGGCGTGTGTGCTGGAGATTCCGTCCTGACGAGAGGAACGCCCGCGTCAAAAACCGCCTCGACCACTATTGTGGCAGTGTTCGTGTGATCAGGATGATAGTCCAGAGGAGACATAGTGAAAACGATGTCGGGTTTCGCCTTCCGAATCACCTCAACTACCTTCATCACGGCCTCCCTGTCGTGGAAGACCTCGGCGTCCCTGAACCCAACCCACATATGGTCGGCTCCAAGGACTGATGCTGCAGTGCGAGCTTCCTCCAGCCTCATCTTGCCTAGTTCTTCCGGTGGAATCGTGAGGTGACCTTTGTCGCCATTGGCCATCGTTGCAATCACGACCTTATGTCCGTTCTTCGTGTACTTCGCCATAGTTCCGCCACACAAGAACTCGACATCGTCAGGGTGCGCGCCTATGGCTAGAATCCGCATTCATGTCACACCAGATTCGGAGCATCTTCGGAGACGTGAGATATAGCTTTCCAGTAATTCCTTCGAATGGGCAAGAAAGCATAGCGATGGCATGAGCGCTCTACGAGCTATCTGAGAGCAACGCTCTAGGAGGGACCGAATTCTCGGATTGGATGAATGATGGGAGACGTTACTCGGCGCATTTCGAGAGGGGATACTGTCCGTATTGGCGAGCAACTCTCACCATGGTCTCGATGTTCTTCAACGGAAACTCTGGCATTACGACGCACCCCGGGCTCAGGACGTAGCCTCCGTTGGCGGCTCCCGCTTCGATGCACTCCTTAGACTTACTTGCGACTTGGTATGTTGTGCCATGTCGAATTGTCGCACTTGGATCCAAGTTGCCAGTGATACACACCCGGTCACCTATCTTTACCTTGGCCTCAGCGAGGTCAACCGTCTGGTCGACTTCAACGTTCTGAACTCCTGTCGCGATCATGTCGGCCCAGATTGAGGTGCTTCTACCGCAGATATGTAGTGAGGTTAGAACCCCTTGCTTCTTCCATTGCTCAAACACCATCTTGTCGTAGGGCATCGCATAATCTTTGAAGAACTGGGGCGAGACAAGGGAGGGACCTGCAAAGGAATCACCCAAGTGAACGATATCAGCACCGGCTTCTGCTTCGGCTCTTCCCATCTCAATCATGTACTCTGTACAGAACTCAATGAGTCTCAGAGCTAGCTCCTTGTTGACGTAGAGATCTTTCAGGAACGTTTGGAGTCCCCTTATCTCAGCAGCAAGCGAAAACGGGCCTTGGCCTCCGGTATAGATCGCGATCTTGCCGCCAACTTTGCCACGCAGCAGCTCTATCCCTCGAATCAGCATGGGAAGTCTGCCGTCTCTTTGTGGATCAGGAACCTCGAGCTTCTCGACGTCTCCCATTTCCCTCACGGGTGATTCGATTGGGTTCGGTGTGTTGTTCTCGGGGAAGTCGAGCTTCACACCCACAGCTTCTGCGAAGACCCAAACGTCAACAAAGCTCAACACGAAATCACACCCGAATCTCTCTTGGAAATGTAGTTGACCTTTGACCATCTTGTTGATGTCGTGGCAGTACTCACGTATGCTATAGCCGAGAGGTGCTCCCGATGCGTAGGTGATCATTGGGAAAACAGGGACCATATCAGGCTCAGAGAGCGAGTACGCAGCTCGTACCCTCTCCAGAGACGACATGACGCCCTTCATCAGTCGCATCCCTCAAACTCCACTTCTTCGATCTGATGATGACTCTCCAGACCAGTGGATTGGCAAGTAAAGTCTATCGCATTTGAATGGCACTGCACGGCGAATTGCCTGGCGGATCTTGGAAAGTTATATGTAGCCGCCGTCCGCAAGGACCGTGAGTTCCACATCAAAGGTAGGATGTTGTTTGGGTGTTTCTTGGGAGAATACTCTTCGACTAAGTATTGTTCCCGTGATGATGTACCCTGAAACGCAATCCGGGGGCACATCGTTATTGGAGAATCTCACTCAACTCGTCGCTGACGATTTCTTTTCAGTTCTCGAGCTCACCTGGATCAAGGATTCCGGAACTCGGAAAGCCACCAGAGACATCGCGGAGAGCGCCCGTGTTACGCTAACCTATGGCGCACAGATGGCCTTACTGAGTCAGAAGCTCGATCTGAATTCCGTGGACAACTCGCAGAGGAGCAAGGCCGTCCAAGAGGTCAAGATCTGTCTCGACGAAGCGTCTGAACTTGGGGCGGAGCGTCTCAGTCTACTGAGTGGATTCGATCCAGGAGAGTCGCAACGAAAAAGTGCTCGCGAGCTCTTTGCAGATTCTTTGAGAGAAATCTGTGCCTATGGCGAGCAGAGAGAGATCGGAGTTACCCTAGAGACCTTCGATCGCGAAGTCGAGAAGAGATGTCTGATCGGACCGTCAAGAGAGGCTGTTGCGCTAGCGCGGACGATTAGAAAGGAGTACCCTAGTTTCGGAATAATGTACGACATGGCTCACGGCCCACTCCTCAACGAGAACCCACGAACCGCACTGAGACTACTCAAGGACTACTTGGTACACATCCACTTGGGCAACTGCGTCAAGACTCAAGGGCATCCAGCCTACGGCGATAGGCATCCCAGATTCGGAGTCGAAGGGGGCGAGCATGATGTGGAGGACTTGACACGATTTCTGAAGATACTCTTCGACATCGGATATCTTGGCAAGAGAGCGGAACGGTCACGCAAGTTGCCGATTGTTGGGTTCGAGATCAAGCCTTTGCCCGGGGAGAAATCCGAAGCTGTGCTTGCGGGAACCAAGCGCGTCTGGAGACAAGCTTGGGCACAACTTCAGCGAAGGAGCTGAGGAGCAAGCGTAGAGCCGAGATCAGACACAGGAGCGCGTCCCGTCGTGAATGATGTCTTCGAGAATATCGCTCAAGCGATTGGCAGATTGGATCCGGCCGAAAACACGAAGATACTCCTGAACTCGGCAGTTTCTCAAGGAGTGAATGCATCGGATATTGTTGAGAAAGGTATTAGACGAGGACTCGAGATCGTCGGTCAGAAGTACGAAGCCGGAGAGTATTTTCTCTCAGAACTTCTATATGCTGGTTCTCTCGTCGCAGATCTTTCTGAGATTCTGAAGCCCGCTTTGAAGAATCAACGGATCCAAATGAGAGGTGTCATAGCCCTCGGCACCGTCAAGGGTGACATCCACGACATTGGCAAGAATGTCTTCAGGATGCTTGCGGACAGTGCTGGCTTCGAAGTCCACGACCTCGGGGTGGATGTTGATCCTTCCGTGTTTGTTGATGAAATAGAGAGGTCTGGTCCACAAGTGCTTGGGCTTTCTGCATTGCTGACAACAACCTTGCCAGAGATGAAGAACACGATCGACAGCGTTCGAGCAGCTGGCGTGAGAGACAAACTGCGTATCCTCTTGGGCGGCAACGCTGTCAAGAAGGAGTTCGGAAGCGAGATAGGCGCCGACGCCACTGCCCTTGATGCCGTGGAAGGATTGGGGATATGTAGGCGGTGGACACAGAAATGATGACTCCTCGTGAGAGATTCGAGGCCGTAGCCCATTTCAGAAAGCCAGACCAGTTGCCATGGGTGGAGAACGCTTACGATGAGACGATCCTGCAATGGTTCAAGCAAGGGCTTCCTCCAGAGGATGTGACGGTTATTGAATGGGAGATGGGGCGCGGCGGGACTGCGCTCGCAAACATGACGACCGTCAAAGGGTTCAACCCGTATCGCTATCTTGGCTGTCAATGGCTGTACGGATGTCTCTTACAGGTCGATGTGGGGCCATTACCGAGGTACAAGCAGCGACTCTTGAACGAGACCGACAGACACCTGGAGCTCCTCACAGAGACAGGTGCGAAGGCACGGCGATCAAAGACCGCAAGATATGCATGGTACAGTATGCCCATGTTTGTGGAGTTCCCAGTAAAGGATCGAGAAACATGGTACGAGTACAGAAAGCGCCTCGATCCAGAAGACCCTAAACGCTACCCGAAAGACTGGGATACTGAAGACTACATTCGAGCCTTCGAGACCTATCAAGAAGGCAACACGATGCTGAGGTTCAACGGCTTCTACGGCTTTGGCGCGGAACTGATGGGAATACCCACGTTCAATCTCATGTTCTACAAGGATCCTGAATTGATGCACGACATGATCGAGTACTGGGAATACTTCACCGTCGAAACAATTCGGTCAGCTGCAGAGACCCTCAAGGACAGAATCGACGTCGTCTATTGGTGGGAAGACTTTGCGGACAGGCATGGACCTTGCATCTCACCGAAGATCTTCAGAGAATTCTTCCTGCCGCATTACAAGAGGGTCACTGATTTTCTCGCCAAGAACAAGATCGATCGGATACTGATGGACAGCGACGGCAACATCAACCCGATACTGGACTTGATCGCTGAATCAGGAATCAATGGCCTATGGCCCCTTGAAGTCAACGCCGGCATGCATGCCGTCGGCATAAGGAAGAAGTACGGAGAGAAGTTCTTCCTGATAGGAAATCTCGACAAGATCGAACTGGCAAAAGGCGGAGAAGCAATGATGAGAGAAGTTGACGCCAAGGTTCCACCTTTGAAAGAGTTGGGAGGTTACATGCCCGGCGCTGATCACCTGATCCCGGTCGAAATGACTCTGGCGCGGTTTCGAGAATACGGGAATTACATCCGCAGGTATCTGTGATCTAGGGCTCTCGCTGGCCTTGCGCGCGGGTTCAACAAATGGTAACCTCTTTTGCGAATCGTTCGGCTTCTAATCTACTTGAGCGTCTCGAATGCTTTCTTGGCGCATGAAAGGAACTTGTTCGCGTCTGCTTTGGTGTGCGCAGCTGAGAGATGACATCGCTTCAGGTGATGCGTGCTCAGTATAACACCTTGATCTCTCATCGATCGGCTGTACTTGCCGTACATCTCGGCATCATTAGAAAGAACGGAAAGGTAGTTCACGATATCGGCGTCTGTGAAGTATAGAGTGAAGATAGAGTGGAACCTCTTGACCTGCGCCCTCAGCCTGAAGTCCTGTACAAGTTGCGTCAGTCCATTGACTATCATATCCGCTACGTTGTCCATGCGCTCGTGGGCTTCCCCACTCTCTAGTTCGGAGATCGTAGCCAGGCTTGCAGCGACGGAGATCGGATGTGAATAGTAGGTCGCCGCCATGTGGACATCGCCCAGCGGCCTCAGACGGTTCATAATGTCGGACCGACCGGCGAGCCCGCCGATTGGATAACCGTTGGCCATCGCCTTCGCAAAGGCTGTGAGGTCAGGCTTTATCCCGAATAGCTTCTGCGCGCCACCTATGCTGTGTCTAAATGCTGTTATGACTTCGTCCAAGATGAAGACGATTCCATGGCGCGCTGTGAGTTCCCTTATTGTCTGAAGGAATCCTTCTTTGGGCATGACGACACCTATGTTGTGAAGAATAGGTTCGGTGATCACCGCAGCGAGCTCGTCTTTGTACCGTGAGATTGTCCGCTCAAGAGTATCGATGTCGTTCCAAGGAACGACGATCGTCTGGGCCATCGCTTCCGGCAGGCTTCCTGCGGACACCGGCCAAGGTGTTCCAACCTTGTCTGCGGGAGGCATCACACTAATGTCAACATAGTCATGCCAGCCATGGTATCCCCCCTCGAACTTGAGGATCTTCTTTCGTCCCGTGAACGCTCGTCCGAGCCTTATCGCGTGAAATGTGGCGTCGGAGCCGGCGTTGCAGAACCGCACCTTCTCTGCGGATGGAACATGCCTCGTGATCTTCTCGGCGAGTTTGTACTCGAGTTCTGTTGTGCCAATCCCCCAGAGATCGCTCTCCAAGGCCGCCTTCCTGACGGCTTGCACAACTTTCGGATGGCAGTGACCAAGAATCAGCGGACCATACCCTAACAAGAAGTCAGTGTAGATATTCCCATCAACATCATAGATCTTTGATCCCTTGGCCTTCCTGAAGAAGATCGTATAGGGTTCCGTGAAGCGGAGTTCATCGTGAACGCCGCCGATTGTCACAGACCTAGCCTTCTCGGAGAGCGCAGCAGACTTCCTACCTGAAACCAATCAGCGAACACCGCATCCGCCACGTAGAAGCTCAGGCCAATATAGAAATTTCCATGCACCGTGTGCAGACGAGCTTCTTTCATTCGAGCAGACAGTCTCGGTCCAAGTACAGCAGCAAGCTCAACCTAGTCTGATCGGGCCTATCTGCAATCTAGAGAAACATCGCTGACCTATCATATATTCGTCCGAGGAGCGACGGGAACTACCTCTCCACATTCCAGCACTCCGACACGGGCTCGTTCTCCGTGCCGTTTCAGAGCGATTTCGATCGCCTCCTCTATCGTCGAGGCGTGCTCGAATCCCAGATCGACCTTATCTTCCTCCGTGAGCCCAGTCGAATAGCAGACAATGTTCGCATGTTCACGCATTTGCGCATGCATCAGCAACGCTCCTGCTACCGGTAGGTCTTCGATCTCGTCTCTGTCGACTGCCTCCAATAGCGAGGCGTAGCTCTCTGTCGCCCGGTTCCTGAAGCTCGGATGGGTCGGCGAGATGCGCTCAGGACAGGGCGTGATGAAGACGATAGTTCCACCTTTCCTGACACCGACGTGCGCAAAATCTAGCGCCTTCATGGCCTGCCAATAGTCAATGTCCGCTGGGTAGGTGGAGAAAACGATCACATCAGTGAGTTCAGGAACAACCCTACAGAACACCTGACGCGCGGTCTCGACTCCGTCACGAAACGCTTGTTCAGGATCGCCGGCAAATACGCGGACAACCCTGTCCTCGTTGTTGAGGACAGTATTGACTATGGCCTTCAGACCTGCCTTCCGGGCGATTGTGTTGATGTCTCGCCTCATGGGATTGTCGGCCGTTGCGACCAAGCTGCCAATCGGCTTGACTCTGCCTGCCGCGATGTGGAGTATGCCGACGGATTCTTCGCCGCACACGCCGGGGAGGATCATCTTACCGCCACCACCCCAACCTGCCGCGTTGTGAGGTACAATGTTACCCACACTCACGACCAAGTCCGCGTCGACAACAGCTCTGTTCACAAGAGCAGGAATGCCAAGCTCAGTCGTTCCTAGATTCACCAGCCTCCTGTCGTCTCTGAAGTCATGATTGGAGACCCCAAACCGTTCAACGACTTCTGGCCCCAAGTGATCTAGGATCTCTGCATCCGTCATGGGCCTATGGGTTCCTAGGCCGATCATTATCTTGATATTATCCTCGTTAGCACGGCTTGAGCAGAGCTCCCTCAGAACTACTGGCAGAATCTCTTTCTGTGGAGTCGGTCTAGTCAGGTCATCGACGAGGACAATGATGCTGTCATTTTTCTTCGCTATCTTGTTCAGAGGAGGCGTTCCCGTAGGATCCCTTACCGCCTCTACGACCGAGTTGCGCACATCTGGAACTGATGGCAGGCCCTTTCGCTTCACGTAAAAGGCGACGTTCCGATCGGGTATGTCGAACTTCACTTTCTGATGGTGCCCATAGGGGAGGGTGAAGTGCATTTCCAGTTCCTTCCTATAGCGCGCTTTCTTGATCGATCAGTGCCGGTGTGCTTCTTCACTGAATGCTCCGCGCTGAGGACTTTCTGACCATTTTCTCGCAAGCTTCTTTCAGGATCCTGTCCATTTGTTCTGTCGTCTCCTTCGGAAGCGACGGTACCTTGTGCTCGGCAAGGACCTTCTTCACCTTCAGCTTTGCCTCCTCCCGAGCGCTCAATTGTCCCCTAGCTTTCCAGTCTGCTATCGCTTGACGATTGAAGAGTTTCGGATGTAGGATCTCGCCTTTCTCGAGATACCTACGTGTGTGCTTCTCGGCCATGAAGTGTCCTCCAGGCCCAAGTCTCCGAATGAGATCGACCGCCAACGTGTCATCATTGACCTCGATCTGGATGAGAAGTCGCTGGATGTAATTGACGATCTCGTCGCAGATGACGCCCATCTCGAGGCTTCCCGAGGAGCCGTGCGCCATTGTTCCGCAGTTGTGGATTAGGTTGATTCCGGCGGCGGCGTTCAAATAGGCATTCATGAACGCTTCTGCACCAGCTTGCGCGTCTGGGCATTTTGAGTCAGTCCCCCCACCCGATCCAAAGGTTGGAAGATGATAGTAGTCCGCCAGTTGCCCGACGATGAGCCAACCGAGTCCCCACTCTGGCGCGCCGTAGCACACACTCCCAGTACGCATGTCGATGACCGATGTGTGAATACCGTAGAGCATTGGCGCGCCCGGAGAAACTAGCTGAGCAAGTACGACACCAGCCAAGCACTCCGCGTTACAGACCGCATGCTCACCCGCCAACGTTATTGGAGCAGAGGCACCGGGCATCGGACCCGGCGCATATGCCACCGGGACGCGTGCCTTCGCAAACTCAATTACACCTTCGTTGATCTCTGGGATCACGAGTGGGGTTATCGGCTCGCTGAAGAGCGTCACTATGGGGCGACGAGCGAGATGCTCCAAGCCTCCGGTGACGGCTGCCGCTAACGAGAGTAGATACTTGGCCCCTTCTGCACCAGCAGCGGCATACACGATCGGCTTCTCTGTGTTCTGCAACATGAGCGAAGCCTCGTGAAGCCATGCGATCTCATGCGGCACGTTCGACGCACCGCCGAGCGACATGACGAAAGACATGTTCGGCAGTGCATCGCCGAGAATCGTTGTTCTTATGACATCCTGGCTCGTCGAAAGTCTGAATTCGCCACTGTCAATGTCCAACGTGTACGGTGTAGGTGTGCCTCCAAGACCGAAATAGATGCGCCCGCCCTCAAGTACGATATCGTTGGTTTCGGTTCTTCCACCCAAGACTATCTTGCGTGGTGCCTTACTCAAAGAATCCTTGACCAAGTGTTCCGGTATTCTGACCCTACTGGTTGCCGGTTCCACCTCGGCTCCCCCTGCCCTGAAGACCTCGATTATCCTCTGAGACTTCACCTCTACGCCAACTTGGTCGAGAATCTCAAGAGATGCTCCATCGATCGCTTGGATGTCAGAACGTGAAAGAGGACGGATTGCTCCTCCGCGGATTCCTCGCCTGACCATGATTCCCAGCCTCGCCTATGCTATTCCTAGTACCTTCTTGGCCAGTTTCACCGCGTCGACCGCATTTGGGGCATATCCGTCCGCGCCAATGTCCTTTGCCCACTTCTCAGTAGCTGGCGCTCCCCCTACGAGCAACTTGTGTTGATCACGTATCTTACTCTTGACAAACTCGTCAATCACATCTCTCTGCACGGGAAGCGTCGTGCTCAGAAGCGCTGATGCCCCCACAATTCCAGCTCGAAGTTCGGTTGACCGAGCGACAAATGCCCCAACTTGAACGTCAGTTCCCAAGTCTATGACCTCAAAACCCGAGGCAAAGAGCATGGCTGCAACGATGTTCTTTCCTATGTCGTGAATGTCACCCGCCACGGTACCGAGCACAACCTTGCCGAGGGATCGCTGAATAGTGCGAGACTTTTCCATCGCGGGCCGTAGTACCTTGTCCAAGGCTTCCTTGGCCGCCGCCGCGGCACCCACCAAGTCTGTGAGAAACGCGTCTCCTCTTTCGAACCTCTCACCAACCTTCTTCAGTCCCTTCGCGATGCCAGCCTCAACAGCGTCGGCGGGACCGATTCCCGCATCAATCGCGTGCTTCGCAAGCACGACTACCTTCTCGGGATCCATCTCTTCTACCGAACTGGCGATTTCATCGAGAATCTGTTTGGACAACGAAACTCCTGACAATGGGAACAGGTCAATCACCATTTCTCTGTTTCGCATGCCCAGAACCAGGGAGCATTGATTCGGGGACCTAAGGCTAATATTCGTACAGCCTGAACTCTTTGGGCGGAAGGAAGCAGGACGGATGAGTTCAAAGACCGAAGTCATCGAGAAACTGAGGACCGCTGTGCTTGAGTTCGATGTTGATCGAGTTCGAGCGGTCGCTGAAGAGGCTGTGCATCTCGACATCGATCCGGTCGAGGCCATCGAGGATGGACTCTCGAAAGGCGTGCGCACAATCGGGGACAGATTTGCAGCAGGCGAAGCGTTCCTCACTGAACTCGTCATGGCAGGCGAAGCCATGAAGGCGGGAGTCGAGGTGCTGAGGCCCATTATACTGCAACGGAAACTGCAGCGTAAGAGTACTGGAATTGTTGTGATCGGAACCGTTCGTGGCGACATTCACGACATAGGAAAGAACATCGTGGCTGTCATGTTGGAAGCGGCTGGTTTCGAAGTAGGCGACCTCGGCGTCGATGTGCCTCCGGACAGGTTCGTTGACAAGACCAAAGAGACGAACGCACAGATCGTTGGCATGTCAGCGTTGCTCACCGTGACCACACCCGAGCAGAAGATCGCTATGGAGGCGCTTGAGAAGGCGGGTCTGCGTAAGAACGTTAAAGTGGCCATCGGCGGAGCAGCAGTAACCCCAGAATGGGCGCGTGAGATAGGGGCCGAAGGCTATAGCGACAACGCTGTGGACGCGGTGGAGCTATTCAAGAAGCTCGTGGCTTCTTGAGTCCGCACGCGCGTCTTATCATCCGCAAGAGCCTGCTTACCTTGTCTTCAAAACTTCGCTTCGAACTCTCTCACAATTCGGGCCAGCGCATCTTTCGCATTTGCGGGCAATTCTCGTGGATGGTGTTCGCGCAGGATCTTCTTGGCCTTTTCCTTTGCGACCTTGACGATGTCCGGGCCTCCTCTGTTCATCCACCGACCAAAGGACGAGCGACATGAGATGTCAGGGATCCAGTGCTCGCTCTTGAACTGCTTCAGTGTGTGAGGTTCCTTGAGGAACTGCCCTCCGTGGCCAACCTTCTGAACGAGATCCACCACGAGCGCCTCGGAGTCAGCCTGCATTCCCCTAACCACTCTTTCCAAGTATCCGCAGATCTCGTTGTCAATCACTAGTTGCTCGTAGCTGACGATCAAACCTGTCGAGAACATCCCTGGGTTTAGCATCAAGTCAGCTCCTCCCAAGTAGATTGCGAGACCCGTCATCGCCTTTTCCCACGCCGTCTGTTCATCGTGAACGTGTGCGTCGGTGTCAGGTCCTGCGGAGAGACATGGCAGACCATACTGCTTGGCTACCTGAGCGCTGGCGATCCTCATTATCGTGCCTTCGGGGGTGGCGATTACCGCGTTACCCTCGCGCATATCAAGAACGGTAGGAACATACCCATAGATTACGTGGGTCCCACTTCTGACGAGCTGCGCGATCACGAGACCTGCGAGAGTCTCAATGTTCTGCAGAAGAAGCACGCCGGCAAGTGTGATTGGGGCAGTGATACCTGCGATCGGTTGAGAGATTATGTGAAGGGGGACGCCGGCAGCAGCCGTCTCCATCAGCGTCTCGATCGCATTCTTCTCCCATCGCAGAGGACTTGTGGGCGAAGCCATGGAAGTGATGGGAGGCTTGGAGGAGAGGTCACTTCGCTCCGAGGCGATCCTCGCCATCTCAAATACCGCTCGAGCGACTTCCGCGTCAGAGGGGGAGAAGTGACAATGCTTGGACGTGTTGTTCAGGATGACCTCGACAGCATGAGGTTCAGCGGATCTCGCTGACACGTCCTGCGGAATGGCCTCGGTCCCGACGATATGGATGTTGGGCAGGGCATCTGCGAGCTTCGCGAAATCTCCAACATCACGTTTCGTGGATCGCCGGCGTTGCCCTGTTTCTGAGTCCAACGTATAGGTTGCATCGAAGCCGCTAATATTGTAGGTTCTCTTTCCTTCAAGCCTGATGTACGATGCCCCTGTCCTGTCATACAGATCGAGAGGACACTGAATGCTTGATGAGATGGACTTCCTGACAAGGTCTTCAGGGATCTTCGCAATTCCTACCTTGTGATCGACTTGAGCACCGGCGGTAGCTAGCAGTTTACAGGCCTTCTCGTTCGCAATGGAAACCCCAACTTCGGAAAGAACATGCATCGTAGCCTTGTCGATCTCTCTGACTTCGTCTGGAGAAAGAACCGTCGCTCTCAGATGCATCTGGGCACCTTCAAATCCTTTCGTACAACGGCCTGCGTTGCATTGAAAAGCTTTCGACCCGGTTGTCGCGCGCTGGTCATTGATCGCTTCCTGTAGGTCTCTTTCACGAAATCATACGATCCCAAGAGAGAAGCGGTGACCCGAAGCCAACCCTTCGAAAGCACACCACGCGAGCACAGGTGATCTCAGATTCTGCTTGCCGGACTGGTTATTGTTTCGGGTTCTCTACATTGGCTGGGACCTGACTCAAACCTAGGTAGCGTTTCGTCGAAAGTTCCTTATACCTACCGCGCGGGGGTTTCTTCACGAAAAATGGTGAGAGAATGACGAGCAAACCAAAGGTCTTCGTCAGAGAAGCAACAGGACTTGTTCGAGAGATCGGTGTCCGTGACCATGCGTTGACCGCTATGAACGGCGTCGTTCCGATGATGGCAATCGCATTTACGCCATTCTGGATCTATCTTGCGATTCCCGGTGGCGACCCGACAGTGGGCATAGTGCTTGGCTGCGTTTTCGGTATCTTGGGGTACATTAGCGCATACGCCATGAGCGCTGCCACATTTCCTAGATCTGGTTCCCCATGGGTAATGCAGAGCCGCGTTCTGACACCTTGGATCGGATGGCCAAGTGAGGTACTGATGTGGCTTGGATGGGTGGTCGCGCTTGCCCTTTATCCGATGGGGATGTTCATCTGGACAGCCCTAGTCCCAGGGCTCTATGCGATGGGATACTCCAGTGGCAATGCTGACCTTATCGCAATGGCAAATTGGCTCGGTGCAGATCCAATTCCAACAGTCGTGCTCGGCACTATATTTCTCATCTTCTGTACCTTGATTGCTGTCTCTGGAACCAGGCGACTCGTGAGGGATTTCCAGATACCAATCACGATTGTCATGTTCATCGCGATATTCACGATGATCTGGCTCTTCGCTACGACCAGCACTGAGCGAGTCATGCAACTGACGCCAAAATACTTCGGCGGGAACACGTATGATGCAATAGTCGGTGCGGGCCAAGGGCTCCCCACGATGGTTCCAATCGAATGGTCCTTCTTCGCAGTCATGGGAGCTGCCGGATTCTCCGCTGGATCAGCGAACACCTACTGGAACGCTTGGAACGTCGGTGAGGTGAAACGTGCCGGCGATATCAAGATGCAATTGTACTCGATGTGGATTCCAAGCATCCTCATAACGGTGATCTCCGTCATCGTATTCGCTCAGCTCACGGGCCTTGTGGGAAGAGACTTCCTGATATCGCTAGTCAACAATGCCGTACAGAGCCCGATCTACTTTGGCGGGGCCACCGTTCCATACATCTCTATGATGATTGCAGACGATTTCTGGTTACAGGCATTGATAACTCTCGGATTGATATGCGGAATACTCTGCTATGTCCCTGCGACTTGGCTCATTATCACAAGGGACATGTTTGCCTGGTCCTTCGACAGAATGCTCCCGGCGAAGTTCTCGGAAGTAAGTGAAAGATTCCATACACCAGTTTGGAGCATTATAGCAACCTTCTTTGTTGCTGAGATACTGGTGATAATCTTCGCCTACTTCAAGAACTACACCGCTGGGTTCTTCACCGTTGGCTGGGACTTGACTCTAACAGAAACTACGATACTCTGCATAGCAGTCGCCTTGCTCCCATTGAAGAAGAGTCTGTGGGCGAACTCTCCCGTCAGGAACTGGAAGATAGCAGGCATTCCTGTCATTACGATCGTCGGCCTAATCGGTGCCTACTACAACGGATACGCCGTCTACCTGTTCTCGACAACCCCCGCTACTGGATTCGCTGGAACCGGTGCCGGCTGGGTCATCCTCGGAGCACTGATCGTAGCGCTCATACTCTACCCGATCATCAAGGCCTATCGCAAGAGCCAAGGCATCGACATCGACATGATATTCCGCGAAGTGCCACCAGAATAGACAGAACACCAGTCCAGATCAAATCCACTTTCCCTTTTTTTTCATTTCGCCTATCGTAGGCGACTCTCTGCATCTGACCCACTTCTGTCAAACTAGCTAAGACCATCCAACACTGGAAGCGCGTGTCCCAACGGATTCAGCGAGGATTGGACTCTAGGCTGGGAAACGCAACAATTAGTAGGCAAGCCAGAGCACCTCTCTCATGGCGTAGCCCATGTTGGATCGAAAGGAATTCGAAAGAGCCCAGCGAAGGGCTTTGGGATTCTTTGCCGAAGCTCGGATTGCCCTAACCCCGGAGGAGAAAACGTCGATCGAAGTAGCGGATTTTGGACTGGGTGATCTCGCTCACACGGGACTGGAGGTAGTCGTCTATATCAATACCGAGCGGTATTGCGCGAAGGAGATCGTCATGTTTCCACGTCAGACTTGCCCGGAGCATCATCATCCGGATGTCAACGGAGAACTAGGAAAGCAGGAAACCTTCCGATGTCGCTGGGGCACCGTCTACCTATACGTGCCCGGAGAGCCAACTGGCAGGCCTCACTGCGCTCCACCTCCCGGGAGCGAGAAATACTACACCGTCCATCATGAGATCCTGCTGAAGACTGGGCAGCAGTACACGCTGCCTCCACGGACGCTGCACTGGTTTCAGTCGGGGGCCAAGGGTGCTGTCGTGTCGGAGTTCTCAAGCAGAAGCACTGATGAGAACGACGTGTTCACGGATCCCAACATAGAGCGAATAACGAGAATCAAGCCATAGATTCGATTCCGCAATTCAGGGCGATTCATACCTGCTTCGGGGATCCACTCATCACGCGATTGTTATCAGTCTCGTTCGCGTTACCTCAGATAACTTTGCCAGTTTGCCTATTGTATCGCCGTGGACCGCAGCCCAGTGCTGCGTCACACCGGCCTTGCAAGCTTCCTCAAAGAACTGACGAAGTGGAACGTCAAGACGCACCGTCATATTCGGGCTGATGTGAAGTGGACATCGCTGCTCAACTACCTCACCCATTGCAGCTGTCATCTGGAAGCAGTCCTTGGCGTCGACTAGAGAGAGTAGCGTCACTCTGCCCGGGCGAGCTTCAAACAACTGCCAAGCTCCCTTGATCTTCGCGACTTGATCGTACTCGTAGTCTGTGGTCACGGTGACCGTGTCATCTCCTCTCGACAGTCCGTTCACGTCATGCAGACCTGCATGCCCGAGCACCACAGTGTTCTTCTCCATGTCGCAGTAGAATATCTCGCCGTACATCGGGCTGGCTTCGCCAAACTGCTTCTGAATCATCATGGCTACGTTCGCACATATGTCGGCTTCCATGGTCACGACCGAACCATAGTCGAATACTTCACGCACAGTGAGGCAGGGTCGGACTCCGAGCAATTGATGAAGTTCAGGATTTAGATCCTCCAAGGCGAGACCATCGAATCCACGCGTCAAGACTAGCTTTGCAAGACCAAGAGAGATCCGTGACGAATGGCGAAGATTGTCTTCGCCGACGTCGGCTAGAACCTTGAAGCGACGCTTGATATCCCTCACGAAGGCGTCCACGTCACAATCTGATATGGTGTCCACTGCGGCCTTTAGCTCCATTACTGAAACAGGCGTGAGCATCGGGCCAAGCTCGCTTCTCAACCTGAATTCATCTGTGTATGTTCCTGTCATCTGCGGGCATCTGTATGGGAGAAGGCCGATCGTTGCATATCTCAAATCAGCTGCAACGCGCGCCGCCTCGGCATACTCACTGAGTCCCTTGATGCATTGAGGATCATCTTGGTGTCCGAAAACGACACCGTACCGACGCCCCATTTTCTTGATGGGGCCGGAAAGTTGTAGTGCTCCGACAGGTCCACTCAGTAGGAAGAGACTCATCATATCCATGTCAGAAGGCGGTCTCTGTTTCGTCTGGTAGCACCAAAGAACAACCGGGACATCCGGCAACTGCTCTAGAATCGCAAGAACAGGCTCGTCCTCGGTCCACACGATACTGCATACGACCAGTAGGTCTGGGTTCAGTTCACGTAGTCGAGTCGAGGCCTTGACGGCATCCTCTCTGGTCAGGCAGACCTGACTGACAGCGAGATCCATCGTCTCGCTCAGTTTGCGTTTGATGCTTTCAGCTGCTTCAACTACGGCTCTCGAAAGCCCTCTGAACTTCGAACCGGCTGCGGCCTCATTACCCACGTCCCAGATCCACTTGCCCGCAGCAACAAACAGTCCGACACGCGGCCTCCTGCGTTTCAACCTCCTCACCTCAGGGTCTACGATTGATCATGAGACGCAGATTTCAGCATAAAGACTTGTCCGGTGTTGCCCCAGATCATCCGAAGCCGAGACTCCGAAGACTTGCGTAGAACTACGCCAGCCCGAGATAAGCCGCTGAGACAAGCCTAAAATAACCACCGAAGTCGAATCTCGAATGTCAATCATCACATCCCAATCGTCAGAGGCGCTGAGAGTATGAGGACGAAGATCGGGCTCTTATCTGGTGGAATTGAACAGTACTGGAAATCGACTGGAATGAAGACCCTGCCTCAGGTTCTTCAGCAGGACATCGACCAACTGATACACGCTCTGAAGAAAGAATTCGATGTTGTCTATCCTGGCTTTGCAGGGAATGAAGAAGACTCCGAGAGGATAGGAAAGATCCTCAAGAAAGAAGAAGTAGACATGGCGTTGATGTATCACGCGACCTATATCGAGGATTCAATGTCCCTGGCTTTTCTTGACGAGCTAGGAGACATCTTTCCTGTTCTATTTCACTCGCAGGGTCCTAGGAAGTTCTCACCACAGGATAGCCTTGTCGATGCCGGCCGCTTCTGGGGCAACAACAGCACCGTACAGCTCCCGGGAACACTGAAACGACTTAGACCTACCCTCCGATTCGGTTACGTTTTCGGAGGCCTAGGTGATCGCAGATCACTCGAGCAAATCGGAGAATATGCACGAGCCGCCAGCACCGTCAAGAAGCTAGCTCGATCGAAGTTCGCTTTCCTACCACACCGCAGCAACGCTGCGGCGATGTACGACACTTTCCCTGACGAGGCCATGATGATGAGTCAGACCAAGATACGAATTGATTATCTCTACATTCAAGACCTGATAGCTGGCATGAAGAAAGTCCCGGATGTCGATGTAGATGCTCTTACCACAGAGCTCTACGAGAAGTACGAAATCATTGAGCCTTCAGAGGAAGAGGTCCGTCTTGCGGCGAGGCAGGCAATCGCCTTAGAGCGATTGGTGAAAGAAAAGCAGCTAGACGCGGTTGGAGTGGACACCGGTCCCGGGCTGATTCCTTACACGGGCATGATTCCATGCGTTGGCATGGCGAGGCTGATCGATCAAGGCATCGTTGTGACAACAGAGGGAGACCTGAGCGCGGCAGTGAGCGGCCTCATTCTCAAGGAATTGAGTGGAGGCAAACCCATTCACTTCTGGGAACACTTGGCGTTCGACGAGGAGAACAATTGCATTCTTGGAGGACACGAGGGCGGCTCAGCTGGTTTCTCCATGGCGAAATCGAACACTCGTCCGCGGCTCCGCAATACCCAATACATCAATTTCGAAGGCATTCCTGGTGCTCCATACCATGGTGTAATTCCAGAGTTCATAACCAAACCCGGGCCTGTGACACTCTTAACCCTCTACAGGGGTCCGGCCGGCTACGAGATGCGATTGGCCAGCGGGGAATCGGTAGACATGGATCCATTACCGGTTCACTACGAGCATACGGTCTTCAGACCAAGGATTCCTTTACGAGAGTATTTTGAGCGAATGGCGCGATTCGGGGTTTGTCATCACTTCGCGCTAGTCCACGCTGACGTGGCGAGCGAAGTGGAAAAGGTGGCTTACATACTCGGTATGAGATTGGAGCAGCTCACGTGAGCTCAACAGGGGAAGGTTCCGCTGTTCGACGCACCGAATGGGGTCTGGCGAGTCCGTGTTTATGTTCACGCTAATCTGATTCCCAAAATCTTGAGCACTACCCCGAACTCGTCTTGCTGAAGTGGAGCCAAGCCTACTCTATTACTGTGCGATTATCGTTGTCCTCCGCAGTGTCTGTGAGGCTTGCTCTGTAATCAGGCGATCCATATTCTCCCGAGTCACGGCTGTGGTTGCTCCCACACCAGTCACACAAGCGGCGCCTGCTGCCACGCCCTCAAGCAAGATATCACGTAGAATCTCAGGTGGCAGTTTGGCTGCACCCTCCGGCTCGCAGCCCGTCTTCTTGACAAGGCCGTAGATCATACCTGCACAAAACGCATCACCAGCGCCTGAGGGATCCACGATCGACACTTTGAGAGCAGGCATCTCCAATCTGACCTTTGCGCTCCGGGCGAGCAGCCCATGCTCGCCTATCGTAATAATCACGAGTCCAATTCCTTCCTTGACCAGTACCTCTGCCGCCTTCATCGGATCCTCCTGACCCGTCATGCTTCTTGCTTCAACGTTGTTGCAATGAAATACATCCACCCATTTCGAAGCACGGCATAGCGAATCCCATTTCCCGGTGAAAGGAACAACTGGATCTACAAACGTCAGGCAACCATGGCTTCTTGCGCTCTGGAGAATCTCCGCGAGGTTCTCGTCAAACGTACCCAACATTCCAGTCGCGCCGATGTACAGGATCTGGGGTTTTTCGACCGCCAAGACTGAGCGGACGTGATCTGGTGCAAGATACAGGTTAGCTCCAATGTCGACGTGATATCGTCGATCCTCTCCCTTCACTACAAGTATTAGGTCCTTTGAAGTCCCAACATCTGGTACTCTCTGAAGATGAGGGATGACGCCGTTGCTTCTCAGCACGTTCTCGATGAACTCACCAAACAGGTCTTGGCCAACGGGTCCCACACAGCTAACCTCGCCCTCTCTCAGACCTATCTTCCTGAGGTTAATCGAGACATTGGCGGAGTGACCCCCCACATACATCTCAATACCTCTCGGAACAAAGGTTAGCTCTCCCGGAGCTGACACCTTCGGAAGGTCAACAGCAAACATGTCAGCGACGAGTATGCCAGCGCATGTTACAAGCATCCATGACCCCCCTTTAGAGCCTCGGGCCGTGGGCTCTGATCATGCTTGCACTTTCCCGGACGAGCCGTATACCTTCATCTTGGCCTTGAGGAATTCTTTCAGTTGCAGCTCGCCGGATTCTAGGATCACCTCTGGGTCAACGTAAGATATGCCTCCGACAGATCTTCTCATACCCTCTGTGAAAGCCGACCTCACCGCGGTGCCTACGTTGACCTTGCAGATGCCCGCCTCAATGGCTTTCTTGATACAGTCGTCTCCAATGCTAGTCGCTCCGTGAATGACTAGCGGAACTCCCGTCGCCTCAGCAATCTTCTTGATACGGTCGGTGTCTATCTGGGCTTGCTGTGCATACATCACGTGAACATTGCCGACAGACACGGATAACGCGTCGATGTCTGTCTCGTTCACATAATCACGAGCCCTGTATGGGTCAGTCATCTGACTGTCTGTCAGCTTCTCCGAAAAGAGGCCTGATTTCGCATGAGGCAACTCATCCAACTGCCCTTCGACGGAGACATCGACAGCGTGGGCAACCTCCACAATGCTTCTGGTCAGCCTAACATTGCTTTCGTAGGGTAGATTCGAGCCATCTATCATCACGGCCGAGAAACCATAGCGAATCCCCTGAACAATTTGCTCGAAGCTTGATGCCTCGTTCAATATTAGAGCAACTGGAACCCGAGCTTCCTCGACCGCAACTCTACCGATAGCCGCAAAGTACTCTAGATCTCGTCCACGTTCCTCCATGATGGTGCCATTGAATCCGATAATCACCGGAGATCGCTCTTCATTTGCGGCACTAATGACCGCACGAGTGGATTCCAGATTCCAAGACTCGAAATAGCCGACGCCGTACTTACTCTTCATGGCTTGTCTGAGGATCTCTGACATCGAAAAGAGAGGCATGGATCACATCACCCGTCTTGGACTTGAGCTCCTCGCTAATATCTATTTTCAGCACAATGAAATTCCATGTCTTCAGTGGTGTGCGTCGGCACGTTTGATTCGAATTGACTGAGACCATCCTGCAATTTGGTGTTCTCGATAGATGCTTCGAGTGCAGCGAAGGACGGTGCAAGGAAGTGGGAGCGACGTTTCTTGTTGACTCATCTGTCCGCTAACCGATATATGCAGGGAACCGAGCGTCAGTCCTAGGAGAATCAACCTTGTCGCACACGATACCCAATGAAAGACTCATCGACATGTACCATTCCATGCTCAAGATAAGATCGTTCGAGAATAGGGTGTACAGACTCTTCCTTCAAGGCGCAATTCCGGGGACTGTACATCTCTACGCCGGACAGGAGGCCGTTGCCGTCGGCGTCTGCGCCGCTCTGCAAGAGAACGACTGCATCGTCAGTACCCACAGAGGGCACGGTCACTACATAGCCAAAGGCGGTGACATGAATCGACTAATGGCCGAACTCTATGGAAGAAGAGACGGATGCTGCAAGGGCAAAGGAAGTTCCATGCACATTGGTGACTTCTCGAAGGGCATGCTTCCGGCCTTGGCTATAGTTGGTGCGAACATACCGATTGGCGCAGGAATCGCCTTGTCCTTCAAGATGAGAGCGACAGATCAAGTCGTTGCTGCGTTCTTCGGAGAGGGCGCCGTGAACCATGGCATGTGGCATGAGGGGGCAAACTTGGCCGCGGTGTGGGATCTGCCATTGATTCTGGTCTGCGAGAACAATCTCTATGCCGCTTCGACGCACGTCTCGAAGAGCTTCAAGGTTCCGAGAATATCTGACAGATCTACGGCATACGGTATGGAAGGGGTAACAGTTGACGGCAACGACGTGTTAGCCGTCCACCACGCAGCCCTGAAGGCAGTTGAAGAAGCCAGAGGCGGTGAGGGACCGACGCTTGTAGAGTGCCTTACGTATAGACACGGCGGTCACTCGAGGGGAGACCCCGCAACATATCGGCCAAAAGATGAAGTTCAGAAGTGGCTCAGCAAAGATCCAATTCCACGATTCAAATCCAAGCTCATAGAAGAAGGAGTACTCACATCTGAAAGGGCTCAAGAGATTGAGAGAAGAACCGCGATCGAGGTAGACGAAGCGGTCACGTTCGCTGAGGCCAGTCCTTGGCCTTTACCCTCATCGGCACTTGAGGACACCTATCCTACATCGCCAATTCAAGCTGATGAGCCTCAGGAGTCTGGTCAGAGACAGCTCACGATAGGACAGGCCATACGCGAAGCATTGAGGGAGGAGATGCAACGGGACGATCGTGTGTTTC
>Ga0209725_1000102_pt1 | contig 49093 bp, 47 predicted proteins | sample I18A1metaG_FD_184145 | JGI IMG/M metagenome (GOLD analysis project Ga0209725, IMG submission 184145) | Lake sediment bacterial and archeal communities from Gulf of Boni, Indonesia to study Microbial Dark Matter (Phase II) - ​I18A1 metaG... | ecosystem: Environmental > Aquatic > Freshwater > Lake...
GTCGGAAGCGGATGGCTCGGATTTGATCAGTCGCTTGTCAAGGAACGAAAGGCAAAAGCTTTTTCGTCAGCGGTCTTTTTTACCCTTGACCACCGGGGGCCTGATAAGTGTTGGCCCCTCTCTAAGATCGTACACAATCAAAGCATTTGTGTCTTCAATAGCGTAAGCAAACTCCTTCTCCCACCAGTCTGGTAATCCCTCTCGACTTAGCTTTACAAAAGATTCAATATGATCTGGTGCTCTTTCCCGCATCCCGGGGATTCGCTCGACTTCAGAGATGCTGGAATTCATCTCGGTGTATTTAGGGCGAAGCTCAGTTCCAAAATAGTTTCTTATGAAACGCTCTAATCTGTTGTTGCCACAATCTTCAGTGTTACCTAAATCGTGCAAACTTTCTCCCGATGCCAACGGACAACAGAGAAAACATGAAAGCGCAACGGTATGCTTTAACGCATCAGCGGCCATAACTTGCTCTCTCGGTCCGGCTAGGAATGCTTCGTAAATGGTTTGCCCGCCTGCCATGAACACGCCTTCGTCATTTCGCTTCATCTGACACAGCACGTCTGCCGCCTGGTCAGTGTAAAATGCATAAAAGGGCATAAAATTCCCGCGTGCGGCATCACGTAGCAATTTCTCGATTTGTAGCCCGTGTCGGTTGGTGTAGGCGATACTTGGGTAATTGTCGGCTGACGGATGAAGCTTCTTTGCTTGTACCCGCATCGCGAAACTGAAAGAGGGGAAGAGAAACCACCATTCCCAGTCTGCGCCAGTCCGACGAGCCTCATCGTGTCTGGAGAATGCTTTGTACGATATGCTTGGAATCTTTTCGGACACGTCAAACAAAAGCCAGTCGGTTAAAGATTCCTCCTTCACATCTGCCTGCTTTCTTATCCAGTGACGAACGTATTGGGAAGATTTGCGGAGACGTTCACAGTCGGTCACACTTTTCTCCTCATCAATATGGGGGCCAACGGCTTGAGGCTGACCCCCGACCGTAGGGAGAGGGGTCGTGCCGAGTGTTGAACTCGTTTTCTGTCCTTATGGTTTCATAGCAGCTTAATATTATTGACTAAATTCGGGTAACTCGACGCACAGTCATCAATACATCTTGCACCGACTATGAATTCGTTACCGTATTCCTGCGAAAACTTCATTTGTACCTGTTCTACCATGCAAAATTTCTTTTTTTGAGGTAGCTTATCAAATGGTAAGTCAATTACTATTACAACACCTGGTATATGGACCAACTCGCAAGAACAAACCTCAATTGATTCGCTGATGAAATTTGATCCCATATGAAGGACGTTATAAATATTATTTTCGTCGAGAGAAATCATCTTGTCAGAAGAAAATGCTTGGTATAGTAATTGGTCAATTACTTGTAATGAACTATGAATATTGATTAAACATAGAATTATAGCGCTGACTATTGATTCCGGATTTGGGTTATTAATTTTTAAACTCGTTTCAAATAGGTCATCTGGACAATGTTTTAGGCCAGATTTTTTGATTCTTTCGATTATGCTATAAACTGCATTGGCAATATCTTGTTCCTTGATATCTTTTAGTTGGGGAGCATAATTCAATCTGTTTTTAATAATCTGAAATGGTTTAGAAAGTCTAAAACTTTCTACAAGAGCGTTTAGCGATGGACTTGAAATATCTATTTCAGCATATTTGTTTTTATGGTTCTCGTAAATCCAATATGGGTCAATGATTTTATAGGCATTTGGAATCATTTCCAACAGTGGCATCAGCAACAGGCTATTAACAGATTTGATATACTGATGCCCAAAAGTTAACAGATCAATAGTTTCACTAGGTAGTTCATTGATTTTTATAAATGATTCTCTATTGATACGATCCCTATCGTTATAAATTCTAAGATAACCCAAAAATTGCCTGTACATTTGGCTACCATGATAGCCTATTTCACCACCTGTAATATCTGATCTAAGCAATTCGGATAACATAAGTTTGATAGAATCACGTTTCGGATTATGCTCTATGTCTTTGGTTAACTTGAAAGTATTTCCTAGAATCGTCGACATTATATGCCCATCCTTCCGGTTCTGATTTCATCGAGTACAATCTTTTTAACATCCTCAGGATCGTAATCTTTAGAAAGATCAGTGGTTCCTATTGTGTTATATACAAATTGCAAGTCCTTACCTAAAATTGCATTGAGAACAAGATTTGGTAGCTTTCTTTGCGCTATTAATAAAAAATCTTCTATCAGCCCCTTTTCACCAGTGTCATCTTTTTGAACAAAATGGTACCATTTCGCTGGATGATATCGACTCAATACACTTAGAGCAAACAATCCGAGAAATATAGCCATAATCTGTCCCAAGTAATATTCTTTGCCGTTTATGTTGCTTATAACAACTAAATTCTTTTGACCACTGATTGAGTAAACTCCAATCTCATTAGCATTAAGCTTTTCCCTAAGAATGATATATTCGTTAGTTCTTTGAGAGTTTAAATATGCTTTATTGAAATCGACAATGGTAATATTTTGAAACTCGCATTTTAAATCTGTTAATTTGATTCTATCTAATTTGTCATTCTTTCGTTTTACCTTTTCTACCGGAATACAATTCGAGGTGATACCTGAATAACAATCTTCAAATTCATTCTTAAGGTCTGGAATGTAGCTTAAGATGTCTCGTATTTTCCACTGTTTAGGAAAATGGTTGTCGTTAGAAAAAACTTTGTTGAATATTTTGAAAGCGCCTTCTAAGGAGCTTGAGAGATAAACCTCAACACTCCCTATAGAGTTGTCAATCGTTGGAATTGAGATTGAGGCACCGTGATTTTTGATTTGCGAGATTTCCTTGGTGAGAATTGAAGCAGCGCCATACAGCAAATTAACGCAACCGTAATACATCAGTAACGGCGATGTATTAAGAGTAACTCTGCTTGCCGTGGCAAAATACTCGTGAGCTTGAACGATTGAACCTGAGATTGCATCAACAATGGACTCGTCTGTAAGGCCAGTTGCTTTCCTCACATTGCTCCCAAATGAATATTTCAAGAGTTTTTTCCAGATATCATTTGTCGGGTTTTCAGAATACCTTAAATCCATAATATCTTCCCTCTACTCTGAATCATGTTTTGTTCAACGTCTCAAGCTGAGCTGCGGGCCACCGTAACTATGAGCGGCTGCGTATTTTTCGAGAAGCATGGCCGTGTATCCCGTCAGCTCGGCGGCTTGTTAGCCAGTCGTAGCTTATTGAAGTTCGGTAAATACAGTTTTTAATTTCTTGTAGTCGTGAATGATGAATCTAGGAGCCAAAGGTAAAAGCAAGACAATTATAAAAATTCTAAATAGCATATCTGTATCTATATGACTGAATGGCGCCCAGAAGGAAATGAACCATAATCCTATTGCTATTATCGAAAGGTATGTAGCTACTAAATATGTCTTTTTATTAACATTGTCTGACTTCACAATGTCATCTTTTCTGATAATTATGCATGCGATAACAAGTGATATGAAGATCGCTAGATCCCATAGTAGAGTTGAAATTATTGCCAGCAATATTAGAAGCCAGCTTGTGATAAGTTTTGCCTTATCGGTCATGTCAATAATTCAACTGGCTAACGCCTGTGAGCTAAGCGGCGGCCACCGAAACACCGAGCGGCACCGTATTCTTCGAGAAGCAAGACCGTGTCATCCGTCCGCTTGGCGATTTGTTAGCCCATTTTAAATACATCTGTAATTCTAGTGGCTTCCGGAAAATAGTAATTCAAAACACCTCCCGCAATCAGCGCCATAACCAAGGTGAGAAGGAAGGGCTTCCAAGTGCTAGCGAATATGCTCCTAGTCCAATCGCCTTCTTTCATTGTCTTGACACTTTTTATGAGCGATGCTGCCAATAGACCCTCAAACGCTGCTTCTGACAAAATCATAGGAGCTTCGTAAACGAGATATGCCGCTGAGCCGAGAACCGTCGCGACTAGCGCTATGAGCGCGATCACGACGGCTAGGAGCGCGAAACCGCCTTCGTCCCCCAGTGCTCTTCCAACTGCATCACCTGCGGTTTCGCCTAGCCCTTTCACAGTCTCGGAAGCGGCACTGTTGATCGCACTTCCGGGATTAGCAGTAGGCACTGCGTTGAGATTAAATGAAGAAGAGGCCCCGCCTCCTCCAAACTGACCACCCCCAGGGCTGAAGGTTGAAACATTCCCCCCACCGGAACCACTCCCGCCCCCCGTGATGTTCGGCAAATCCAGCCAATCACTTACTCGCGAGCCGTCATCGTTCTCACTCGGCACCACATAAATGAGCCAAAGTTTGATACACAAGAAAAAGAAGAGATAGGCAACGATAACTGCGAGAGGGTATCTGACAATGACGGTATCAAGGCCTGCATAATGCAGGATTTTTGATGCCAGGACACCAGTACATGCCGTTGCTGCAAGTATGGCAAACATATGAAAGCGCAACGCGAAGCGATTGCGGAAGTATTTCATGAATCTGCTTTTATTGGCGAATTTCATGATATTTATGGGCTAACTCGTTATTGAGCAGTTAGCGTCACGTATGCCATCCTATATGCAAGTATCCAGCATGGTATGCATGTATATAATGTTATATGCACAGCAAGCATCTTGAACTAGATACTTTTGTAATATCATCTGCCTGCCTTGGCATCCACTGTTATATGCTTGTTCAGCTTTGTCCCTTTGATCTTCCCGTAGGGAACCAACCAAACCCTTGCATCCGGGTCCCACCTCCCGCCGGCAGCCTTGGCCAGTCGTTTCAATTCATGTTCCGCATAGGCTATGCGGATGGGAACCATGTCGTTGTCCTGAAATCTTGATAATGGTGGATCCCATGCTTTCCGCTCGACAATAATTTCAGCCGTTTTTACCCGGGTGCGGGATTTCTCGTCATACCGGTAACGAACACGGAACAATGCGTCACCATAAACTTCGAGTAAACGTTTCGTTCCTCTTGCGCCCGGCCGCACCGTCAGCAAAGCTTTCATCTTTCCCTCCGCATGGATAGAAATAAAATCTCCTTGCATTACACCGTGTTCGACTATAATCATTAGCCGACTGCCATGTAAATTATTTTATTCGTCGTTGGAGGGTGGTGATGATTCTTGTCCCGGCCGAGCTGCTGGTGCGCTATCGGGCGCACCTCGAAGCACTTAATCTACCTGCCGAACTCGCTGCCGAATGCCAGAAGTGGCTGCGTTTCTTTCTTGATTTTCGTGAAAAGTACCGGCTCGCCGGGTCGCCTGCCGAACAAGTCAACCGGTTCATGGACAAACTGCGGGAGAAGGGGCAAGGCGAGGAGCCGCGCCGGTGCGCCGCCCATGCCGTCACGCTCTATTTCTCGATGCAAGCGCAATCGCCGCCTGCGCCAAAGTCCGATGCAGCCGGCCGTTCTTCCCAGTATGTCGAAGCCGGCTATCAAGTCACCTCGGATTCGCCGGAGTGGGATGCGGTGCTGGAAACCTTGGCGGCGGAGATCAAGGTCCGCCACTATTCGCGCAAGACCCTCAAGACCTACGCCCTGTGGTCGCGCCAGTTCCAACGCTTCCTCAAGAACAAGCCACCCGAAGAGTTGACGGACGCCGACGTCAAGGACTACCTGACCTATCTGGCGGTCAGGTGCCAAGTCGCTGCCTCCACCCAGAATCAGGCGTTCAATGCCCTGCTCTTTCTGTACCGGCATGCGCTGAAGCGGGATTTCGGCGAACTGCGCGGCGTGCCGCGGGCAAAAAAGTCGCTCTACGTGCCGATGGTCCTCTCCCGGCCGGAGATCGACGCCATCTTGAGCCACCTGCGTCACCCGCACAAGCTGGTGGTGCAACTGCTGTTCGGCTGCGGTCTGCGGCTCTTCGAGTGCCTGCAACTGCGAGTGCGGGATTTCAACTTCGACGCCGGCGTTCTGACGGTGCACGGCAAGGGGAAGAAGGATCGGACCGTGCCGATCCCCGAGACAATCACGCCCGAGCTGAAAGCTCAGATCGAGAGGGTGGGGCGGCTGCACGATCAGGATCTGGACGTCGGCTACGCCGGGGTCTTTCTGGACGATGCGGTGGAGAAGAAATACCCAGGCGCGCCCAGGGAGTTTGTCCACCAGTGGTTCTTCCCGCAGCAGTCACTGACGCTGGTGGCGGCCAGCGGCGAACGGCGGCGTTGCCATCTGCACGAGTCACAGTTGCAGGATGCGCTCTACCACGCGGTGCGCCGGGCGAAAATCCCGAAAAAGGTGACGGCGCACACCTTCCGGCACTCCTTCGCGACCCACCTGCTGCAGGCCAATTTTGACATCCGCACCATCCAGAAGCTCCTGGGGCACGCCAGTCTGAAGACGACCATGATCTATACCCACTGCGTGCCGGTGCGCACCGTGCAGGCGCCGAAAAGCCCTCTCGATCTCTGAGCCCTCGGGAACTCCCTTTCCTGCATTCTGTCCCTCCCATAATCGCCGAGCACCACCGCGCCCGGAAGCTCTCTGCCGATTAACCCCGTACCACCACCGACGCTTCCGGATTGAACGGATTGGTGCGCAGGGCCAACGAGAAGAGGAAGGGGTAGTGCACCTTGACCTCGGCCATATACTCCAGCCACTGCCGGGCCAACAGGCCGTAGACCCGGGTGGTGTCCCCCGCCAAGTGTTGCAGATCGTTCTCCGGGAGCCCCGCAAAGCCGGGGCGCAGCTCCAGTTCCTCCTTGAGGTGCAAGGTGGCGATCAGCAGATCGGTGAACAGCTCGTGCTCGAGCATGTAGGGACTTTCCAGCAGGCGCACGATCAGGTTTCCCTGGCGGCTCAGATAGTTGTGCAGGGCGGGGAGGTCGAGCCGGTCAAGCGCCACGGTGAAGTTGTGCCCCTGCAGCAGTTTGCGGGCCCGTTCGAAATCAGCCTCGGCCCAGTCGCTCCTGACGGCCAGTTCCGCTCCGAACCCGTCCAATCCCCGGTCGGCACCAGTACACAGACGCAGCAATTCAGTACCGGCTTCGCTGAAGAAGAGGCCGATGATCATATTCAGCTTCTGCTGGCGGACCTTCTGGTCGCGCCGGAGGATGAACAGCTCGGTGGCGTTGGCGACCACACCGATGAAGGTGCCGACGCCGGCGACCACCAGGAAGATGTCGAGAATCTTGCCGGCATCGGTGCGCGGGGCGATGTCGCCGTAGCCGACGGTCCCCATGGTGACGATGGTGAAGTAGAGGGAGTCGAGGAATTTCAACCCCTCGAGGGCCATGAAGCCGAAGGTGCCGGTCAGCAGCACGGCGACGAAGATGATCAGGTAAACGCGCAGGCGCTGGGTTTCGGTGGTGCGCAATGAACGGGCCTTTCTCAGGGGGAGAGCGGGAACAGGGTGTCGCCGGCCAGAACCATGAGGATCAGGCCGAGGTACAGGTGCAGGAGATGCCGCAAAAGCGGTGCTGCGGCTGCGGCGAACAGCGTCCGGCCAGACATCCAGACGGTGCCGCCCGCCAGCGCCAGCGCCAGGCCGATGAGCAGCCCTTGGGCCAGGGTGTGGGTCGGCATGGCCAGCAGGGGGAGGAAGACGGTCGCTAGGGCAAGGGCGCCGATCCAGCGCCGGCTGACGGTGAGCAGTTGCCGATCGGTCAGCTCCGGTAGGGTGCGGAAACCGGCGGCATGCAGTTCGGCACGGTCGGGGAGGGCCAGCAGCCAGTAGTGCGGAACCTGCCAGAGGAGCATGATCAGGGCCAGGGCCAGCGGTTGCGGCGCCGGCAGAGGACCGCCGCCGGCCAGCCAGCCGATGAGCGGCGGGAGCGCCCCGCACGGGGTTCCGGCCAGCACCGCCAGGGAGGTCAAGCGCTTGAGCGGGGTGTAGACGAGCAGGTACCAGGTCAGGGCTGCCAATCCGAGGAGGGCCGGCCCCGCACCGGTGCCGGCGAGCAGCACTGCCAGCCCGCCGCTGGCAAGGCTCAGACCGAGACCGCTGCCGGCGGCGGGGGAGAGCTGGCCGCAGGCCAGAGGCCGGCCGGCGGTGCGCCGCAGCAGGGCGTCGCTGGTGCGCTCCTGGAGCTGGTTGAGGACCGAGCCGGCGGCGGTCAACAGGAAGACCCCCGAACCGACGGCCCACAGGGTCAGCCCGTTGGTCGGCGCGCGGAGTAATAATGCCCCGGTGATGGCGGTCAGGGCCACCATCACCGCCAGCGGCAGACGCAGCAGTTGGGCCAGGGCCGTTCCGTTCAGACGGGCGAAGGCGCGGCCGACCATGCTACTTCAGGCTTTCCAGCCAGGCGAGCAGGGCCTTGACCTCCGCCTCGCCGAGCTGGGGGTAGGGGGGCATGACCGGCGGATAGTCGGCGACGACTTCGACACCGGGTTCCAAGATGGCGCGCTTGAGATAGACGGCATCGGCTGTCACGGTGACGGGCTGGCCATCGCGCGTGACTTCGCGCGGCTGGCCGAAGATTCCCTTCAGGCTCGGGCCGACTCGCGGGGAACCGTCGACGCTGTGGCAGCCAAGACAGCCAAGCTCTCCGGCCAACTGTGCACCGCGGCTTGCCGGATCGGCCGCCGTGACCGGAGTCGCGGTGAGCCAGGCCTGGAACTCGGCATCCGGCAGGGCCTCGACGGTGGTGACCATCGCCGCGTGGCCGGTGCCGCAGTATTCGGCGCAGAACAGGTCGAAGCTCCCCGGCTTTTCGGCGACGAACCAGACCCAGTTGGTCATTCCCGGCACCATGTCGCGCTTCACCCGGAAGGCCGGCACGTAGAAGGCATGGAGGACGTCGTCGGACAGCAGTTCGATCTTGACCGGCTGTCCGACCGGAACGTAGAGCTTGTCGGCGGTTTTGCCGTTGTCGTAGGTGAAGAGCCAGGACCACATGCGTCCCGTGGCCTTGATGTGCAGGGCGCCGTCGGGGATGCGCCGCAGCGAGAGATAACCCTCCCAGCCGTACCAGAACATGAGCATGACCAGCACGGTCGGGATGATGGTCCAGATCACCTCCAGCCAAAGGTTGTGATCCTTCTGCGACAGAGGCACCGGCTGGCGGCGGCGGTTGTAGCGCCAGACGAACCAGATCATCGCCACGGTGATGCCGAGTAGAACCACGCCGCTGATGGCGAAGATCACGTAGAAAGCCGTGTCGACGGCCTGGGTGGTGGTCTGCAGGGTCGGGTTCATCGGTAGAGCACGTCGAGGAAGGTCATGCCGATGAAGATCGCCAGGATCGCCAGGGCCGCCAGCAGGGCCAGCTTGAAGAGCGGCGTCTCGTACTGCATATGCATGAAGACGGCGACCACCAGGCCGGCCTTGAGGGTGGCGATGCCGAGAGCCACCCAGACATTGAGGGCGCCGAGGTTGACCTGTGCCACCGCCACGGTGATGGCGGTCAGGACCAGCAGGGCGAGCCAGACCAGGATGAAGGTCCGGTAGGGGATGATGTGGGAGTGATCTTTGGTCATTGGCGCAACTCCGGGGACAGGCACCTGTGGAGCCTGTCCCCTCAATGCAGAATCAAATAATACAGCGGGAAGATGAAGATCCAGATCAGGTCGACCAGGTGCCAGTAGAGTCCGGCGTTCTCCAGGATCACCCAATCCCCTGCATGCACCCGGCCGGTCTTGATGAAGACCATGGTCCAGGCCAGGACAATGGCGCCGATCACCACATGCAGGCCATGCAGCCCGGTGGTCAGGTAGTAGATGTTGAAAAACACCATCTCGCCGGGGCGCATCTCCTTGAGGTGCATCGATCCCGGATAGATGCCGTGATGAATCTTGGCGCTCCACTCGAAGAACTTGTTGACCATGAAGATCGCCGCGCACCCCACGGTGCCGCCAAGCAGGCCGAGGCACAGCCGGGTCGCCCCCCGGCGCAGGGCGGTGATCGAGACCGCCACGAACAGCGAGCTGGTCAGCAGCACCAGGGTATTGCCGCCGCCGAACCAGATGTTGAGCTGGCTGCCGGCGGAGATGAACTCCTTGGGGTAGCGCGCCAGGTAGACGCTGTAAAGGATGAACAGGCCGCCGAAGAGCAGCACCTCGGTGAAGAGGAACAGCCACATGCCGAATTTGGCGCCGGTATAGTCCTTGTGGACGTGAACGCTCACAAAATCCCCGCCTTCTTGAAGTCGTAGGGACCGTGAGTCACCACCGGATCCTGTTCGAAGTTCTCGGTCGGCGGTGGCGATGCCACCTGCCACTCCAAGGAAGCCCCGCCCCAGGGGTTGTCACCACAGGGGGGGCCGTAGAGGACGCCGCGGATCAGGTTGACGAACATCAGCACCAGCCCGATGGCGAGAATCCACGAACCGGCGGTGGACAGCTGGTTGAGGCCGGTGAACTCCGGCAGGTAGTCCCAGTAGCGGCGCGGCATCCCCATGAGGCCGACGATCTTCATCGACAGGTAGGTGATGCAGAAGCCGACGAAGATCACCCCCCAGGCCACCGTAGCCACGGTCTTGTCGTACATCCGCCCGTAGATCTTCGGCAGCCAGTAGTGCATGGCGGCAAAAAAGGCCATGCCGGTGCCGCCGAACATGGTGAAGTGGAAGTGGCCGACCACGAAATAGGTGTCGTGGACATGCACGTCGGTGGCCGCCGAGCCGAGCACCAGCCCGGTCAGCCCGCCGATGGTGAAGAGCAGGATGAAGGAGAGGGCGAAGAGCAGCGGCGGGTCGAGGAGGATCGAGCCCTGGTACATGGTGGCCAGCCAGTTGAAGACCTTGATTGCCGAGGGGATGGCAACGATGAAGGTCAGAAACGAGAAGATCATCACCGCGAGATCCGACATACCGCTGGTGTACATGTGATGGGCCCAGACCAGGGAGCCGGCGAAGGCGATGGCCAGGCTGGAGACAACGATGGCCTTGTAGCCGAAGGCCGGCTTGCGGGCGAAGACCGGGATGATGTCGGAGACCACCCCCATCCCCGGCAGGACCATGATGTACACCGCCGGGTGCGAGTAGATCCAGAAGAGGTGCTGGAACATGATCGGATCGCCCCCTTGGGCGGGGTCGAACAGGCCGGTGCCGATCACCCGCTCGGCAAAGAGCAGAGCCACGGTGATGCCGAGAACTGGGGTGGCGAGGATCTGGATCCAGGCGGTGGCATAGAGTGACCAGGTGAAGAGCGGAATGCGCGTCCAGGTCATCCCTTCGGCGCGCAGGCGGTGGATGGTGGTGACGAAATTGACGCCGGTGAGAATCGACGAGAAGCCAAGGATGAACACGGCGATCGTCGCCAGCGACACGTTGGTGCTGGTGCGCGCCGAGAAGGGGACATAGAAGGTCCAGCCGGTATCGGGAGGGCCGCCGCCGGTGAAGAGGGCGGTTACCGCCAGGGCCGCACCGCTGATGTAGAGCCACCAGGAGAAGAGGTTCAGGCGCGGGAAGGCGACGTCGCGGGCGCCGATCTGGATCGGCATCACCAGGTTGCCGAAGGCCGCCGGGATGCCGGGGATGATGAAGAGGAAGATCATGATCACCCCGTGCAGGGTGAAGACCGCATTGTAGCTCTGCGCATCCATGATGGTTCGCCCCGGCGCCCATAACTCCAGGCGGATCAGCAGGCCGAGGACGACGCCGACGCAGAAGAAGGCGACGATGCACCACAGGTACATCAGGCCGATGCGCTTGTGGTCGGTGGAAAAGATCCAGCCGAAGATCCCCGGGTAGGGCGGGTCGGCGAGGAAGCCGCGGCCGGTACCGGTCGCTGCAACAGGCGGAAGACTCATGAAGAACGGTCCTTGGGACGTTTTTTGCCGGTCAGCAGCAGGAAGACGAAGAAGGCGCCGAGAGTAGCCAGGATGACGGTGGCGGCGACGCGCAGCAGGTTGAAGACGTAGGTTTTTTGCGCGGGATCGTAGCTGAAGCAGTACTGCACCATCTTGCGGATGGTGGTGCCGACCACCCCCGCCTTAGCCTCGCTGAGGGCCAGCGCCAGGTCCTTGGGGAGGATGCGGGTACCATGCAGGTAGCGGACGATCGTTCCGTCGGCGCTGACCACAAGGATCGCCACCGGATGCTGGAAGTCGACGCCGACACGCTGGAAGCGGTAGCCGACAGCCCCCGTCAGCGCCATGATCGCCGGCGGGTCGCCGGTCAGGAAGCGCCAGCCCTCCTGTGGAACCTTTCCCCCGGCGGCGGCCAGGTAGGTGTCGCGATTGCGCCGGGCAATCTCCGGGGTTTCGGTCTCGTCGAAGCTAATGGAAAGGACCCGGTAGTCGCTGCCGGCGGCCAGTTGCAGCTGCGGCAGCACCTGGGCCAGTTCCCCCTGCAGGAAGTGGCAGACGTTGGGGCAGCGGTAATAGACCGGGGCGATCACCGTGGGACGGTCGACCAGTTCGCGCAGCTGCACCGGATGACCGTCCTCGTCGCGAAAGCTCAGTTCGAGGGGGAGCCGGGCGCCGAGCCGTTCGTCGAGGCCAACTTTGGCCGGGTCCGCGATCGGGGGCGGATTCTGGTACTGGTTTTGGGCCGAAGGTTTGGCCGGGGCCACCTCGCCATGCTGCTGGTGGCCGCTACCGGTGGTTGTGTCGTCGTGCGCATGCTTGGCTGCCCGGGTCGGGTCTGGCGCAGAGAGCAGAAGGAGGCTGGCAAGAAGGATGAAAATGCCCGGAAACCGGCGCTGACAGCAGTTGATCATGGCCACCTGAACAGAAAAATTTCCAGTTATGATAACAGCTTCGGCGTCTTTTGCAACGCTGCAGCGGATTGCGCCGCCACCCTGCTTCTGCTACCATGATAAATGATGTTCACAGCTGGTGAGGTTGCCATGGACAATTTGCACGACCGCCTGGTCGACCTGGAGATTCGCTACACCCACCAGGTTAAACTCCTTGAAGAGCTCAACGACGTTCTGACCGGAGCCTGTGCCAGGATCGACCGCCTGGAATTGGAAAATCGTCAGTTGCGCGAACAGCTGCGCCTGATGGCGGCCGACGACTATACCCTCTCCCCGGACGAGTGATGTCTCTGCCTCGCACCTTTTTCGAAGCGCTGCTGTTGGCCGTTTTAGGGCTGTTGCTCGGCTTGCTGGTCAATCACCGGCTGGTGTTGGCGGCCTCCTCCGGGCACCTGACCCAGGTGCCGGCGGCCCAAGCGCTGCAGTCGCACCTGCCACAACCTGTCCTGCTGGATGAGGTGCGGGAATTGCTCCGCTCCGGAGCCCTGCCAGTCGATGCCCGTGATACGTCGCTTTACGCCGATGGCCATCTGCCGGGAGCACTCTCTCTGCCGCTCGGCGAGGTCGAGACCGGGTTGCCGCATTTCCGGCAGAAGGTTGCTTCAGCCAGGACCCTGGTCATTTACTGCAACGGCTATGGCTGTCCTGATTCTTTCGACCTTGGCATGCGGCTGCTCAGCGAGGGGTTCAGCGACGTGCGCGTCTTCGAGGGGGGCTTCCCCGAATGGCGTGACGCCGGCCTGACCGTCGCGACAGGGGCGAAGTGAAGCGCAGCGGGCGGATCAGCTATCACCTCTGTCGCCTGCTGCTGGGTGGCGTCTTCACCTGGGCCGGCGCGATCAAGGCCCTCGATGTGCCGGCCTTTGCCGGCCAGGTTGCCGCCTACCAGCTCCTCCCTTACGCCTGGAACTATGCGCTCGCCGCCATGCTCCCCTATGTGGAGTTGCTGGCCGGCCTCCTGCTGCTGGTCAATGTCCGGGTCAGGTCGGCAGCCTTGCTGACCATCCTGCTCAACGGCGTCTTCATCGCGGCGCTGTTCAGCGTCCTGATTCGCGGTCTGAACATCGACTGCGGCTGTTTCGGCCCGGATGCGGGAACGACCCCGCTGCAGGCCATCGGCCGCGATCTGGTGCTGCTCGCCATGGGCGTCGCGGTTTACCGGCAGCAACCGCGCTACTCCGCGATCACCTCACCGGTCGAGTTCTGAGCGATGGAGGCCTGGCAACAGAGCCTAGCGGCGAGCCTCTCCGCTCCGGCCGCCATCGCCGCGCGCTTCGGTCTCGATGCGGTGGCGACGGCAAGCGTCGCGTCCCGCTATCCGCTGCGCCTCACCACGCACCTGCTCGAACTGATCGAGACGGCCGACGATCCGCTCGGCCGCCAGTTCCTTCCGCACGAGCATGAGCTGGCGGCCGATGGGCTGGCCGAGGATCCCCTGGCCGAGCAGCAACTCGCTCCGCTGCCGGCCATCGTCCATCGTTACCCGTCCCGTGTTCTCCTGCTGGCCGGCAACGACTGCGCCGCCTACTGCCGCTTCTGTACCCGCAAGCGCCGGGTCGGCTGCGCGGCCTTTGCCCTGCCGTTCGGTGAACTGCTCAAAGGGCTCGATTACATTGCCGCTACCCCGGCAATCCGCGAGGTCATCCTTTCCGGCGGCGACCCGCTGCTCCTCCCTGATGCCGCCCTGGCTGAACTGCTCGAGCGCTTGCGCCGCATCCCCCATGTCGGCGTCCTGCGCATCGCCACCCGCACTCTCAGCGTCCTCCCCGAGCGGATCACCCCCGCCCTGGCCACTTTGCTTGGCCGCCATGCGCCGCTCTTCCTGACCACCCATTTCAACCATCCGCGGGAACTGACTCCGGCGGCAGACGAAGCCTGTGCGCGACTGGCCGCAGCCGGGGTGCCGTTGGCCAACCAGACCGTGCTGCTGCGTGGCGTCAACGATGATGAGGTTACCCTGGTGGAACTGTGCGAGGGGCTGCTGCTGCGGCGCGTCCGCCCCTACTGCCTGCATCAGCTCGACCCGGTGCGCGGCACCGGCCACTTCCGCGTACCGCTCGAACGCGGCCTGGAGTTGACGGCGGCGCTGCGCCGGACAGTCTCCGGGCTGGCGGTGCCGCACTACATCGTCGATCTGCCGGGAGGGCGGGGGAAACTGGCACTGACCCCGCAGAGCGTGGTCAGTCTGGGAGAGACGGCGGTGCTGCGCAGTGCCGTCGGGGAACTGGTGGAACTGCCGAACCGCTGAAGGGGCCGGCGTTCAGCCTTCCTGTTTCGGCATCAGGAACCAGAGGACCAGGTAGATGATGATCCCCGGGAACGCCGCACTGAAAATGCTGGCCAACACATAGACGAAGCGCACCATCCACGGCGTCCAGCCGAAATACTCGGCAAACCCTCCGCACACGCCGGCAATCATCTTGTCGTTGCGGGACCGGGCCAGTTTCCTTTCCATCGCAATTCCTCCCTGGAAGATGTCAGCGGCGCACACCGCCAAAGCGGGCGTTGTGCCGGTCGAGTTCCCGTGCCAGCTGATCGGCCTCATTCTCGGTCATCAGACCGCGCTCAATGAAGTACCGGCCAAGGCGCTGCTGGTGGCTGCGCTGGTGGCGCAGCAGGGCCTCCACCTGCACCGGGGTGAGCAGGCCGAGGGCCGTGGCCTTGCGGCCGAAGCGGCTGCCGCCTTCGCGGCTGAAGAGAATTTTTTTGACCTTGTCGGCCGAGAGCCATCCCCACTGCTGGGCCAAGGACCCGATGGACGGTCTTTGGCGGCGCTGCCAGACCAGGGCCTCGATCAGGTCCCGGTAATCGATTTTGCCGCTGTAAAAGGCAAACAGGCCGAATTCCAGGGGGAGCGGCGGCAGCGCGGCCTGTTCGCCGCCGGCAGTTGCCGGTTGCGGCGTGGTTTTGCGGGCCGGCTGGCAGGCACGGGGGACGGTGTGCGTCATGCTGCGTGGCTGGAGGTGCCGGTTGACCAGATAGTCGTTGAGCAGATGATAGGCCTGGTGGATTTCCCGGAAGCGCTCGGTTTGCCGGAGCCTGATCTCCTGGGGCGCAGCGGCGAAGCGGTCGGGATGGTGCTGCTTGACCTGGTTGCGGAAGGCCGTTTTGGCCCCGCTCGGCTGGAGATAGATCAGGAACTCCGGGCCGAGGTTGACGGCGTCGCCGAACAGGGTCCGGCAGGCGTTGAGCAGGGCATGTTCGGCAGGAGGCATCGGCACATCCGCAGTGAGAAGATGGTCTACTTATACCCGCTGCCGGCCGCCCTGCGCAAGGCTGCTCTCAGCTGTGCTTGCTGAAAAACCAGCGCTCCGCCAGGGGAGGCGGCAGGCGACGCAACAGGCGGGCGACCAGGAAGGTCACCAGCAGGGCAAAGAGGGTGCGCCAGAGCAGAGTCCCGGAGAGGTGCCCGCCAATGACGACCATCAGCAGGGTGTCCTCAATGAAGCTGTGACAGATGCCCAGCAGGGCCAGGGCGCAGAAGACGTCCTGGCGCGAGAGGTGGCCGGCGCGTGCCTCCTGAATGATCAGACCGCCACCGTAAGTCAGTCCGAGAGTCATGCCGATGATCGCCAGCGGTGCAGCGCGATCGCTGATGCCGAGCAGCCGCAAGGCCGGTTGCAACAGCCGGGTCAGAAAGTTGATGACCCCGAGGCGCTCCAGGATGCGCATCAGGAGCAGCAGGGCCAGGATGATCAGGAAGATGTAAGCCAGGTTGCGCAGTTCGCCTGTGCCCCAGCCGAGCCAGCTCGGGTCGCGCGGCGCGGGAGTCCAAAGGGCTGCGTTGGGCTGCTGCAGGGTGCCGGTCAGGGCATAGCCGAGATGGAGGAGGGCGCCGGCCGCGAGGGCTCCGAGCACGCGCAGGGCGGCCATGGCCCGGAAGCTGGTGCCGGCCTTGCGGGCGATACTCGCCTCCACGGGGATGGCGTGGGCGATCAGCATCATGGTGGCCAACACCGTGACCTGGGCCACAGTCAGCCCGGCGCCAGGGGCGACCCCGGCAAAGACCACCATGCCGCCGTAGATGTTAGTCACCAGAGTGGTGGCCCAGACCAGGCCCATGCTGCCGGGCAGGCCGACCATGGCCATGACCGGGGCCAGCAGTTCACCCAGCAGGCCGATGACTCCAGCCAGTTCCAGCAGGCGCACGCCGATAGCGATCGGCACGATGATGCGGAACAATGTCAGGCTGGTGCGCACCGCCTGGCGCAGGCAGTCGGCAAAAGCTTTAAACAGCATCATCGGCCATCACCAGGATACCAGGAAAAACTTTTTCTTAGAGCTTCCCTGGTGCCCTTGGTGTCCTGTTGACAGATGTTCAATGCACAAAGGCTCGCCCCCGATTTACAGCTGCTCGGGGGTGAAGGCGACAACTTCGCCGATCTCTGCCGTATCGGTCAACAGCATGACCAGCCGGTCAATGCCGAGGGCGATGCCGGCACAGCGGGGGAGGCCGGCCAGGTCAAGCAGGTATGGCTCGGGGAGTACACGCGGGTCCTTGCCGGCCGCGCGGCGGGCCGCTTCGTCGGCGACAAAGCGCGCCCGCTGTTCGGCGGGGTCGGTCAGTTCGGAGAAGCCGTTGGCCAGTTCCAGCCCGCCCAGGTACAGCTCAACCCGCTCCGCCACGGACGGGTCGTCAGCTTTGAGGCGGGCCAGGGCGGCGAGGGGTGCCGGGTAGTCGATGAGGAAGAGCGGCCCGTGGCCGAGGCGCGGCTCGACTTCGCCGGTCAGGATCTCGTCGAAGCGGCCGGTCGCCAGGGCGTCGGCGGCGGAGCAGGGGGCGTAGAGCCGGAAAGCCTCGGCCACGCTCAGCCGCGGCCAGGGGGGGGCGAGGTCGATCTTTTCCCCCTGCCAGGTGAGCTGCCCGGCGGGTACGAGGGCCAGCAGCAGCGCTTCGCAATCGTCCATCAGGGCGGTGTAGCCGGCATCGCGCCGGTACCATTCGAGGAGGGTGAACTCGGGAAGATGGCGGGAGCCGCGCTCTTCGGCACGCCAGACCCGGGCCAGCTGAAAAAGGTCGGGATAGCCGGCGGCGAGCAGGCGCTTCATGGCCAGCTCCGGGGAGGTCTGCAGCACCGCTGCGCCGGCCGCGACGGCGTCGATATGCAATTCCGGGGCGTTGGCCGGGATGCGGCAGGGGGTTTCGACCTCCAGCAGGCCGCGCCCGATGAAAAAGGCCCGGATCTCCTGGAGGATCCGGGCTCTTTCTGTCAGGTTCTGCTGTTTGCGGGCCAGGGCCCAATTGATTTCGACCATTGTCCGGAAGTTACCTGTCGCCGGTCACGGATCACTGGTCACGCGTCACGGCTTCTTTACTCTTTCACCCGGGTGTAGTACTCGCCGGTGCGGGTGTCGATCTGCAGCAGATCGCCTTCTTCGACGAACGACGGCACCTGCAGCGTGTAGCCGCCTTCCACCGTGGCCGGCTTGTTGTTGCCGGCGGCAGTGTCGCCTTTGACCCAGGGGTCGGCCTGGACGACACGCAGGTTGACGAAGTTGGGGAGGGTCACGCCGATGCCGCGCTCGTTGAAGAGCAGGACCTTGACCTGCATGTTGTCGACCAGGAAGAAGTGATCGTCACCAAGGATGTCCTCGGTGATGGTCACCTGTTCGTAGCTCTTCTGGTCCATGAAGACGTAGCCGCTCTCGTCCTTGTACAGGTACTGCATGTCGCGCTCCTCCAGCTGGGCCGGTTCGAAGCTCTCGCCGGAGCGGTAGGTGCGCTCGTACTGCGCGCCGGTCAGCATGTTGCGCAGCTTGCACTTGTAGAGGGCCTGCCCTTTGCCGGGCTTGGTGAAGTCGAAGGCGGCGATGACGTGCGGATCGCCGTCGATGATCAGCTTGAGCCCTTTTTTCAGGTCAGCACAGGTATACATGGTTGCGACTCCTTGTCGATAAACGGGGTTTCTGGCGGTAAAGGCGCGCCATTTAAGCACAAGTTGCAGAGCATGTCACCGGAAAAGCGTTGAGCCCCGGCGGCGGTTGTTGTATAGTCGCGCCGCTTTTGAAAGCCCATTCCCACTGAGAGACTCGCGAGGTACCGATGATTTCCACCAACGACTTCAAGCGCGGCCTGGTCATCCAGATCGAGGGCGCCCCCTGCCTGATTCTCGAGTACGCCACCCAATCCCCTTCGGCGCGCGGCGGCGCGACGCTGGTCAAGACCAAGTACCGCAACCTCCTGACTGGTCAGGTGCTGGAGAAGGCTTTCAAGTCCGGCGACCGGGTTGATGAGGCCGATTTCGAGAAGCGCAAGGGGCAGTTTCTTTACCCGTCCGGCGATGGCGGGGTGTTCATGGATCATGAAAGCTATGAGCAGTACGAACTCGGCGAAGAACTGTTCGAACCGGTCAAGGGCTATCTGTTGGAGGGAACGGACGTGACTCTCGGCCTTTTCCAGGGGAGGGTCGTCAGTGTCGAGCCGCCGATGGTGGTCGAGCTGCTGGTGACCGATACGGCTCCCGCGATCAAGAATGCCACGGCCCAGGCGCAGACCAAGGAAGCCCTGCTGGAAACCGGGCTGGCCATTCAGGTCCCGGCCTATCTGGAGAGCGGGGTCAAGGTCAAGGTCGATACCCGCGAGGGTCGGTTTATCTCGCGCGCCTGAAAAGGAAGAACGCCCGTCGCTGGCGGGCGGGGTGTTTGCTCACACGAGGAAGGCAACGGGAAGAGGATGAACCCCTCTCCCCGTTGCCTTTTTATTTTTGCATTCGTGCAAAAACTCTCTTCCGCTGTCGCAGCGATGCAAAATTCACCACGATTGCCGACAGGCGGTTGTCTTTTTGTAAACGCAGAGCCGCAAGCAATGCGGTTCTAGGCGCATCCCTCCCCCTGCCCTGACGCCCGGGCGCACCCTGCTGCCCCTCTCCCTGCGTTTTGCATTTCTGCAAAACAGCGATTTCGACCCGCATCCGGCCTGCCCTCGACGAGGTTGCTTAACTACCCGTAATCAATGATGAAAAAATTTTTTTCAAAAAATGAAACGTTGGTATGCCGCTTGCCATGTTCTGTGTTCAAGCACGGCGCGCAGGGCGCCGCAAACCGGGTAACGGAGGCGAGCATGGCAGGAAGCGCGACATCGGGCAAAACCAGGCCGGCCATGATCCGTTTCGGAGGGCGCTGGCCCCTGTCATTCCAGGTTCGCATGTTGACCATCACGGGTTTGCTGTCATCGACCCCGATCCCAAGGAGGCAATCATGAGCACGAGCACCACTTCTCCCCGTCGCGGCTGGACCGTTGTCTTGGCCGGCACTGCCGTCAACCTGGCGCTGGGCGTTCTTTATGCCTGGAGTATCTTTAAAGGCGCCATCATCGACTCGATCAAGGCCGGCGGCGAGAGTGCCTTTGCCTGGAACCTGGCGTCGGTCAACGACCCGTACGCGGTGGCCTGCCTGGCCTTTGCCTTCTCCATGATCCTTGCCGGGCGCATGCAGGACAAGATCGGCCCTCGCGCCACCTGTATCATCGGCGGTCTGCTGGTCGCGGCCGGTTTCGTGGTGGCCTCGTCGAGCACCAACTATTGGATGTGGATCGCCGGCTTCGGCCTGATGTTCGGCCTGGGCATGGGCTTCGCCTACTCGGCCGCCACCCCGCCGGCACTGCGCTGGTTCTCGCCGGCCAAGACCGGACTGATCGCCGGGATCGTCGTTTCCGGCTTCGGTCTGGCCCCGGTCTACATCGCCCCCCTGTCCAACTTCCTGCTCAAGACCTACGGCATCCAGCAGTCGATGCTGTTTCTTGGCGTGGCCTTCGGGATCGTGGTCTGTCTGTTCGGTTCCCTGCTCGCCAACCCGCCGGCCGGTTACGTGGCCGACCCCAATGCCAAGGCGGTTGCCAAAAAATCGACGGTAGAGGACAAAACCCCTTCGCAGATCCTCAAGACCGGCAGCTTCTATGCCCTGTGGGTGTGTTTCTTCATCGGTGCCGGCGCCGGCCTGATGGTCATCGGCAGCGCCACCGGCCTGGCCAAGAAGAGCCTCGGCGAGTGGGCCTTCCTGGCGGTCGCCATCGCCGCGGTTGGCAACGCCTCCGGACGCATCATCGCCGGTATCGTCTCCGACAAGATCGGCCGGGCCAACACCCTGGTGATAATGCTGGTCTTCCAGGCGGCCCTGATGTTCGCCGCCATCCCGGTGGTCGACGGCACCTACTCGAATCCCTTCGTGCTGGTTCTGCTGGTCACCTTCATGGTCTTCAACTACGGGACCAACCTCTCGCTCTTCCCGTCTTTCGCCAAGGACCTGTGGGGAGTCAAGAACTACGGCATCAACTACGGCATCCTCTTCTCTTCCTGGGGTGTCGGCGCCTTTGCCCTGGTCAAGATCGGCGAGATGCTGCAGGCCAAGACCGGCAGCTACACCATGTCGTTCGTGGTCGCCGGCGTGCTGCTGATGATCGGCGCGATGATGGCGAACTCGCTGCGGCCCAAGCCGGTTGCCGTCAGCGAAGCCCTGCCGGTGGCCCTCGAAGACGAGGAACTGGCCCTGCAGACGGCCAAGTCCGAATAACTGCCCAGAAATTAGCGAAGAGAGCAAAGCGGCCCCGCACGAAGTGCGGGGCCGCTTTGCTCTCTTCGCCATGAAAACGGGGCGCCCTTTCGGGCGCCCCGCGTCGTGATGAGAACAGAAGGCAGCGGCTAACCGGTTTCCTTTTCCAGCCAGGCAATAGCGTTTTCCAGATCGCACTTCCTCGCCAGTTTGACCAGTCCGACCACGTCCCCGCGGGCCCCGCAGCGGAAGCATTCGAAATGCCCGTCACCGATGGCCAGTTCGGGGTTCCCCGTCCTGAGGGGCTGGCAGCCCGGGCAGAAAAAGTGGTGGCCGCTGCCGGTCAGACCGAGGTCGCCGGCGATCTTGCGGATCGTCGGCCAGTCGCGGATACGTTCATCCCATTGGTGGCGCAGATCAGTCATGGTGGTCGATGCGGGGACACTTCCCGCAGAGGAAGTGTCCCCCCACGTTCTCAGTTGCCGGCAGCCCACAGGCCATGCAGGTTGCAGTATTCGCGTGCCGTCACCTGTTTGGCGAGGACCGGGAACGTCGCTTCAGGCGCCTGCCCCGGCTGCAGTTGCTGGCGATAAATTTTGCCGTCGGCGATCAGTTCGATCCACTCGATGTAGTGGGCCGCCTCCATCGGGTGGGTTACGCTGCCGACCTTTACCGTGATGCTGTCTTTGCCGAATTCGATCACCGGGACGTGCTTCTCCTTCGATGCATCGACGGTGTTCTCGGTCAGCAGGGCCATGCGCTCGTTGCAGCACACCATTGCCCCGGCGCCAGGGTGAAGCACCTCCACGATGTTGCCGCAAAGATTGCACTTGTAGACTTCATTCAGTTTGCTCATCGTTCGCTCCTTGGTTTGATGGGTTTCTGCCAGCTATTCGCTGTGGGCGCGCAGATGGGAGCAGGCGTCGCTCACTTCGGGCAGCGAGATTCCTCTGTTGGCGATTGAGGATGAAATTCTAGCACACACTTTGGCAGGCGCAATCGGGAGATAAAAAAACGGGGCTCCCAAAAGAGCCCCGTTTCGACAGCAACGCTAGGCGAAATTACTTCTTGTGGCAATCGCCGCACTTGGTCGGGGCGTTTTTCTCCTTGTGGCAGTCTTTGCAGACGGCACCGTGAGCGGCATCCTTGTTGACGGCGATCTTGGCCGGGGTCCCCTTGTGGCAGGCATCGCACTTGAGCTTCTCGCCGTGGACCTTGTGGTTGAAGGTGACTTTCCCCTGCTTGTTGTCATAGGTCACCGTGTCGGCGGCGAAGGCAAGGGTGACACCGGTGGCAAACGCGATCAGCATCAGCATGACGACCAACTTTTTCATCTTTTTTCCTCCCGTGTGTGTGATGATTTATGAAACGAAGCTAAATTTCTACCAGAGTCGCCCGGAGTGTCAAGAAAAATTTACCGAAATTAATGCTGTACAGAAAAATCTGGCGGGGAACGCAGGAAGGTGCTAGTTTTTATAAATTAGGCGGGGTTACCCGTATCGGGAGGGTTGGTCATGAAAAATCTGTCCATCGGGTTGTGTCTGATGCTGGTACTTTCGGGCTGTGCCGGTCGCTGGGAGCATCCGACCAAGCGGCGCAGCCAGTTCAGTGCCGACGATCGCGAGTGCCAGGTCCTGGCCGGTGGCGCTGCCCAGGTTCAGAATCCGGGGGGGCGGGTGCGGGTCAGCTACGAAAGCTGCATGTGGGATCGCGGTTGGGTCAAAAAGAGCGACTTCTGGTTTTTCGACCCGACGCCACAGTAGCCGGCTGCCGGGACGCGCAGGAAATGCGGGGTTGACGACATACAGCGTCAGCCCCGTTTGCGTTTGACAACGTCGCTCAAGCCAGCAAAATGCCAGAAGCATACAAGGTTCTGCCCATCAAGGTCCTGCGAGGTTTTTGGTCATGTCTGTTCTCCCCGAGCTTGCCGGATTTACCTCTTCGATTGCCCGTCACTGGCTGAAGCAGCAGATGAATCCTTATTTTTTCATGGCCATGCGCGACGAACCCGCGGCTTTGGCTCTTCTGGCCCGTGAGCTTGCCAGCTTGCGCCACAACCGGCGCATTCTCCTCGCGGATCGTAAGGATTCGCTGATTCTGGCGACGATCAGCACCCCCGGTTCTCTCTACGATACTTTGACCTTGCGCCATGTGACCGAACGTGAAATCTCCTACGCCATGTTCGCCCACTCGGCGGCGATGCTTCCGGGCCTGGACGGGCCGCTGGAGATCCAGCGCTTCGAGTTCGACCGCAAGACCGATGCCGAGATTTCGGCAAATTACGATGTCGAAGTGCCGGCACCGCTGCGCCGCCGCATCATGGGTGTGTTTAGGCGCCATTACCCGGAGCTGCGGCGTGTCGATCTCCTGCCGCTGCTCAATCTGCTGTGGATCAACAACCCCGGCTACGTCAGGGTTTCGCCCCCAAGGCGGGTTGCGCAGATGCTCAGGCTGTTCTACGCCGTCCAGGAACAGGGGGGCCTGTACCTCGACTGCGAAGCGCTTGCCGATGGCTCAGGCGAGACCCGGGTCGCCTTTGCCGTCGGCAACCCGCCGCAAACCGACTTCCTGAAGCAGGTCCTGGAAGTCTTCAACCGCCTGGGACTCGGCATCAACCGGGCCTACTGCCTGACCGTCAGCAACGGCATTCACCCCGTGTTCCTGGCCAGCTTTTATGTGCGGAGCCGCAACGGCACGCAGCTGGATCCCGCCAGCCCCCTGGCCGGCCAGTTGCGCGACGAGCTGTACAACACCCAGCTGCTGGCGACGACCTCGTCAACCTACCAGGAGCTGGTTCTGCCCGGGCTCATGGGTGGCAGCGCGGCCGCCCTGGTCGATGCCGTGATCGCCTTTTGTCACACCTGCCTCGCCCACAACCAGCCGGATCGTTATGACATGAACGAGGTCCGCCGGGCTTTTCATGCCAACCTTCCGCTGACCTTGCAGCTGGTGGAGTTGTTCCGCGTGCGCTTCGATCCCCGGGAGAACGACCGTGATGGGCGTTACGGCGTGTTGCTTGCCGAAGTGGAGGCCGCGATCGCCGGCTATCAGACCGGGCGGCGCCGGCTTGACGAACTGCGCCGTGAGATTTTCCACTGCGCGCTACTCTTCATCCGCTACTCGCTGAAGAGCAATTTCTTCGTCCCCGGCAGGCAGACTCTCGCCTTCCGCCTCGCTCCGGCCTATCTCGCCGAACTCGGCCCGGAAGCGAACGCCGATCTGCCGGTCGCCACGCCGTTCAGGGTCACCTTCTTTTTCAGCCGGGTCGGCTGTGCCTATCACATCGGCTTTTCCGATATCGCCCGGGGCGGCTGGCGCACGGTCATCGCCCGGAGCCCCGATGATCTGGCCGGCAACGCCAGCACCCTGTTTCGCGAAACCTTCGTGCTGGCCCATACCCAGCATGCCAAGAACAAGGATATCTACGAAGGCGGCTCGAAACTGGTGGCGCTGCTCGACGCCACCGACCTGCAGCAGGGCGGAGCCGACGCCGAACTGGTGACGATCCGGCTCTACAAGCTGCAATACGGGATCGCCAGCGCCTTTCTCGACCTGTTCGTGACGACAGACGGGGTTGCCAGCCATCCGGCAGTGATCGATTACTACCGGCAGGACGAGGCCATCGAACTCGGTCCGGACGAGAACATGCACGACATCATGGTCGAGACCATCGCCCAGATGGCCAGGCAGCGAGGCTATCTGCTGGGGCCCGGGATCATGTCGAGCAAAGAGGTGGGGATCAATCACAAGGAGTATGGCGTTACCTCCACCGGGGTGGTGACCTTCGCCGAGATCACCCTTGAGGAGGCGGGGATCGACCTGCGCCGCGATCGCTGCCGGGTCAAAATCACCGGCGGGACGAACGGTGATGTCGCGGGCAACGCCATGCGTCTCTTGCTGGAACGGGCCCCCGGGGTACAGTTGGTGCTGATTCTCGATGGCACCGCGGCGTTGTGCGACCCGCAGGGAGCCAACCGGGAAGAGCTGCGCCGCATCCTGCTGAACCAGGACCTGGAGGGATTCGATCCGCGGGCCCTGCATCCCGGCGGCTTTCTCCTTTACCGCAGCGGCAGCCGCCAGGAGGGGCTGTTCCGGCGCTACCGCCGGGTGACGTGCACCCAGGCCGGTCTCAGCGAGGAGTGGATATCCAGCGACGAGTTCGCCCAGCAGTATGGCAGCTTGCCCTTCAGCGTGCCTGCCGACCTGTTCATTCCGGCGGGGGGGCGCCCCGAAACCATCGACGACCGGAACTGGCAGGCTTTTCTGCAGGCGGACGGGACTCCCTCGGCAGCGGTGATCGTCGAAGGCGCCAACTCCTTCCTGACGCCGGGGGCTCGGATTGAACTGCAGCGGCGCGGGGTGCTGATCATGCGTGACGCTTCCGCCAACAAGTGCGGGGTCATCTCCTCCTCCTACGAGATCATTGCCAACCTGTTGCTGAGCGATGGCGAGTTTCTCACGCACAAGCAGCGCTACGTCCGGGATGTCCTGGACATTCTGGTCAAGCGGGCGGGTGACGAGGCTCGCCTGATTCTCAAACGGCGTCGCGAAAATCCCGAGAGTCTGTGTACGGAGATTTCCGAGGCGCTCAGCAGTGAGATCAACGGGCTCTACGCCCGTCTGTTCGCCTGGCTCCAGAGCCGTCCCGAACTAACCCTGCGCGAGCCTTACCGGCGGGCCCTGCTCGCGCACCTGCCGGCCATGTTGCGCGATGATCCGCTATTCCGTCGCCGGTTGGTGCGCCTGCCGCCAAAGTACCGGGCCGCAATTGTCGCTGCGGAAATTGCCTCCTCCCTGGTTTACCGAGGCGACTGGGATAGCGATTTTGTCGACCAGATCGAGCTGCATTTGAAGCGGAACTTCCCGCATGGTCCTGGCAGGGGGAGGGAGAGTTCTGCTGTCCCGCCTGCCAGATGGCGTTAACGAAGGTGCTTCAGCAAAACAGGAAGGAGAAAAGGTTATGCGTCACATCACGTGTTTTGGGCTGTTCGTCGGATTGCTCTGGCTTCTGTCGTCGCCGGCCCTGGCTGCCGACACCATGAAACCCGGGCTCTGGGAGATCACCAGCAGCATGGAAATGCCCGGCATGCCGTTTCAGCCGCCGCCCCAGAGCGTGCGCCACTGCTATACGCCGCAGGAGGCCAGGGAACAGCCGGTGCCGAAAGATGCGCAGTGCAGGGTCACCGATCTCAAGACTTCCGGGAACAAGGTCAGTTGGAAAGTGGCCTGTACAGGGGAGATGGCCGGTCAGGGGGAAGGACAGATTACCTATCAGGGGGATTCCGCCTACGAAGGCTGGACCAAAATGCAGACGCAGGGGATGAACATGACCATGAAGTACAAGGCAAAACGGCTTGGTGACTGCAAATAAGCTATACTGCCGGGTAAACAAGAGCCGCCCCTTCCAGGGCGGCTCTTTCTGTTTGCAAGGGAATGGCCCGTGACGGTCAGGGCATCGGGAAGGTCGGGGTCGGCATCTGCTCGACGTGGGCGGCAAACTGCAGCATCTGGATGAAGCTCATCCCCGGCGGTTTGGCGATAAAAACGGCCATGACGGCCACCAGGATTCCGGCCGCCACCCAGTTGAGCATCGCCGTACGCATGGGCCAGTCGGCAATCAGTCGTTCCGGCCCGGGTTCTTCCGCTTCGCGCACCGGCAGGTTGGCCGCCATCTGGCGCAACAGCTTGCCCGAACAGAGGAAGATCAGCGCCGAAATCGAGTAGTGCGGCAGAACCTCCACGGAGGCGAGACCACTGATCAGCAGGCCGGCGTAAAAAACCATCACGCCGAGGCCGAGAAGGGTCATCTGCAGGCTGAGCTTTGCGTTCATCGTCCTGTCTGCAAAGAGAGAAGTTTTCTACCCGTCAAGGGTATTGACTTGCCGCCCGCCTGTCAAGGCGGGCAACACCTGGTTGTCAGCGGCGGACGCGGCTGGTCTGAACCGCTCCTGGCTGCAGTGCGGCCAGCAGATCCTGCCAGCCTTTGCGCATGCCGCCGAGCAGACCGGGGAGGCTGCAGGCAAAGCCGATCAGTGCCGCCGAGTGCAGCACGGTGGTGTTACCGGTGACCTGCCCAATGGACAGCAGAAAGAGAAACGCGGCCAGCAGGACGAAGGTGACCCGGCACGACCGGGTCAGATTATCCCGGCCCTGCGCCAGGATCAGGCAGAAGACTCCCCACAGTGTCAGGTAGCCGACCAACGGCAGCGGGCCGAGGACGGACCCGTAGCCGGCACCGGGGAGCAGTTCGATGGCGACGATCGACAGCCAGAAGAGGCCGAAACCAGTAAAGGCCACCGCCCGCAGCGGGTTGCTCTTGATTGCGGCCAGACCGTTGACGATCTGACCGACCGCGGCCAGTACCATGCAAATGGCTACGGTGTGCACGCCGGGTTGCGGCACCGGCAGCTGATGCAGGGCAAAAAGGGCGATGCACAGGGCGAAGCAGAAGAGGGCGAAGGCCGGAGCCGGCAAGCCTTGCGCAGCGGCAGCGGCGGGGAGGCCCCAAGGCGCCGGGGCGGATACCGGGCGCTGGCTGCCGAGACGGTCCGCCAACTCCCGGTATTTGTGACAGTCGCAATACTGGGAGGAGCAGAATTTGATGATCATCTTGGCGTCGTGGGGCGATATGTAGCCGCAACCGACGTCGCAGAGCTCCTCGTCGCAGCCGTAGTAGGGGCAAACCGAATGATGGGACATGCTCTCCTCCGCGATTGAAGGGTTGAACCCGGCCCGCATGCGGGGACAATCGGACCGGGTTCCTTAACAGGGAGTGACACTTCGACCTAGAGCAAGGGCTGTACCAAGTCCAGGTCATCGAATAGAAAGCCGGTTGTTTCAGACACTTAGATTTTTTGTCTGGGGAGAGGGGGGCAGCAGGAAGAGGGGGGCGTTGCAGAAATGCAAAAAAAATCAGGCGGGGGATGGGGCAAAGGCAGGCGTTGCCGGCGGTTGCCCCTGCCTTGCGAGACAACGCAAGTGATTCTAGCGTGTTAGCCGATGACTGCGGGGAAGCGACGGCTTTGCAGGAATGCAAAAAAATATTTCGCATTCCTGCAAGAGTGGCCGGCCGTCAGTCGATATCCTTCTTGCGAATCCCGTATTTCTTGAGTTTGCGGTAGATGGTGGCCATATTCATGCCGGCTTCGGCGGCGGCGATCTCGACGTTGCCGGAGTGCTTGCGCAGCAGTCGGGTGAGATATTCGGTTTCGAAGCGCCCCAGGGCCGCTTCGTAGTCGGCCTGGGGGATCGCCGGGCCGCCCCCTTCGATGACGATGAACTGGGCCAGGGCGGGAAGACCGATATACTGTCCGCTTTCGATGGTCAGCGCCGCCTCGATGACGTTGCGCAGTTGCCGGATGTTGCCGGGCCAGGCGTAGGCGCAGGCCGCCTCCAGCGCCTCTGGGGTGAGCCCCTTGCAGGCGGTGCCGAACTTTTCGTTCTGCTCGCGGATGAAGTGGGCCACCAGCAGCGGGATATCGTCGCGGCGCTCGCGCAAGGGGGGGAGGTGCAGGTTGATGACGTTGAGCCGGTAGAAGAGGTCCTCGCGGAACAGCCCTTTTGCGACATCCGTCTGCAGGTCGGAGTTGGTCGCCGAAATCAGGCGCACGTTGACCTTGGTCGGGGTGGTTTCGCCGAGGCGGCGGAACTCCTGCTCCTGTAAAAAGCGCAGCAGGGTCTTCTGCACGTTGAGCGGCAGGTTGCCGACCTCGTCAAGGAACAGGGTGCCGCCGTCGGCCGCCTCCAGGAGCCCCTGGCGATTTTCGGTGGCGCCGGTGAAGGCCCCCTTGCGGTAGCCGAACAGTTCGCTTTCGAGGATGTTTTCGGGGAGCGCCCCGCAGTTGACGGCGACGAACTTGCGGTCACGGCGCGGCGAATTGTGATGGATCGCCTGGGCGATCAGCTCCTTGCCGGTTCCCGATTCGCCGGTGATCAGCACGCCGGTGTCGCGCACGGCGACCTTGGCCACCTTCTCCAGCAGCGCCTGCAGGCTGCCGGAGGCGCCGATGATCCGGTCGAAGCGGAACTTGCCGGTCAGCTCTTCCTTGAGTTCGCGGTTCTCCTCCATCAGGGCATGGTGCTGCAGGGCATGCTTGACCCGGTAGATCAGTTCGTCCGGTTCGAACGGTTTGGTGAGCATGTCGTAGGCGCCGCGGCGCAGGGCCTGGATGGACATCTCCACGGTGGCGAAGGCCGTGATCATGATCACCGGGATCTCCGGGTCCCGCCGCCGCAAGTGCTGCAGAACCTCCAAACCGTCCATCTCCGGCATCTTGATATCGGAAATCACCAGTTCGAAGCTGCCGGCGGCGAAGTCGGCCACGGCCTGCACCGGGTTGGTGTAGGCTTTCACCTGGTAGCCCTGGTCGCGCAGGACCGCCTCCATCATCCGGCACAGGCCGGCTTCATTGTCGATCAACAGAATACGGGCGGCTGGCATCAGAGATCCTCCCGGGTCAATGGCAGACGGATGGTCACCGTGGTCCCTTCGCCGGGGCGGCTGGCGATGCGGATGGTGCCGTGGTGCAGTTCGATCAGCTGCTTGGTGATGGCCAGGCCGAGGCCGGTGCCGCGCTCCTTGGTGGTGAAGAACGGCTCGAAGATGCGCATCAGGTCCTCTTCGGCGATGCCGCAGCCGGTGTCGGTGAAGGTCAGGATGGCAAAGCCCTCCTCCTCGGCGGTGCTCACGGTCAGGACGCCCGAGCCGTTCATGGCAGCGCCGGCGTTGAGGATCAGGTTGATCGCCACCTGGCGGATCTGGTCCCCGTCGACCGGCACCGGAGGAAGTCCTTTCGCAAACTGGCGGATGATCTTCACCCCGAACAGGTCGGTATGGTTGGCGGCAAACTCAACGATCTGGTCGAGCAGCTGGTTGAGGTCGGTGGCCACCAGTTCCGGCTGGGGGGTGCGTGCATAGCTGAGCAGATCCTGGACGATCTTCTTGCAGCGCTTGCTTTCGCGCTTGATCTCGTGGATGTAGTGGTAGTTGGGGTCGTCCTCGGAGAGCTTTTTCTCCAGGTAGGCGGCATAACCGAGGATCACCCCGAGGGGGTTGTTGATTTCGTGGGCGACTCCCGAGGAGAGAACGCCGAGGGAGGCCATCTTCCCCTGCTGGGCGAGGTTGGCCTCGAGCTCGCGATTGCGCTGCAGTACCATGGTCATGCGGTTGAACGCGCTGGCCAGCTCACCCAGCTCGTCACGACTGTCAACCTGCATCTGCAGGTTGGTCTGCCCACGCTTGATGGCGCGAATCGTCTCGGTCATGTGGCGGATCGGTTCAGAGAGCACCTTGGCGGCCAGGGAGACCAGCAGCGTGGCGACAAGGCCGACGCCGAGCGAAATCCACAGCAGACTTTTGAGGATGCGTTCCTTGATCAGGTTGGTCTCCTGGTAGAATTCGTCCTCATAGGAGCCGACCGCGACGATCCAGTCCCACGGCTTGAAGTGCAGGTAACGCACGATCTTCGGCCGCGGCTGGCTTTCGCCTGGGTTCTGCCATGGGTTCTGCCATGGGTAGCGGATCCAGCCTTCGCGCTTCTCGACCATCTCCTGGATGAACGGGGTGCCGGCGCTGTCGCGCGCCGTGTAGATGTTCTGTCCTTCTGCCTCGGGGTGGATGGTCAGAGTTCCCTTGCGGTCCATGCAGTAGATGTAGCCGGTCCTGCCGACCTTCTTGGCCTTGAGCCGCTCCTTGAGGTCGGCGTAGGCCTTGGCTTCCACGGCGGGGTCCTCGTAGGTCTCTTCAATGTAGCCGCCGGCGGCGATGATCCAGTCCCACGGGGCGAAATAGCGGTAGGCCACCATCTTCGGGCGGGCCCGCGTGTCTCCCAGCGCGGTATTGCGCCACGGGTAGGTGATGGTCAGGACCTCTCCCGGGGGGGCTCTTTTGGCGGCCTCGCACATGGCGCGGATGAAGTAGTGCCCGGACTCGTCGCGCTCATCGAAGACGGTTTCCCCCTCGCGGGCGATGTGCACGGTCAAAAGCCCTTTGGTGGTCATGGCGTAAATGTAGCCGCTCTCTCCCACCTGCACGCGCTTCAGGGCCCGGCGTGCCCCGTCCTCGGCCGCCTCCCGGCTGATCCGGCCGGCCTGCTGCTGGCGGTACTGGGCTTCGACCAGGCCGTAGGCCAGGTCGCTCAGGGCGGCCAACTCCTTGCGGATCGTCTGCTTCTTGTCCTCCTGGTAGACCTTGAACTGGCGGTCGTGGGCATCGAGCAGGTCGATGGTGAAGTGGGCGAGATGGTCGAGGTCGTCCTTGCTGGCCTGGGTAATCCCCAGCTGTGCCTGGCGCCAGGCGATCCAGCCGGTGACCGCCCCGACCAGAAAGATCGGCACCAGGACCAGCGGCAGAACCACCACCAGCATCTTCCAGCGGATCTGCAGGTTGTTGACAAAGCGAAACAGATACCGATTCATACCATTCCGGAAAAGATGAAAAATCTCTTAATTATGCGGTTGTTCGAAGAAAAAATCAAGGAAAGGATGGCTCTCAGTAAAGTTCATAGCGCAGCAGGCGGCATTCAAGCGGACCGTTGTAGAGGGGGATGCGACGGCTGGCCTTGAGGCCGACCTGCTTGGCCATTTCCGGGTTGCCGGTCAGCACCCAGGCGGTCCAGCCGGTCCAGCGCTGCTTGAGGGTGTCGCCGATCCCTTTGTAGAGAATCGCGAGGTCACCGGCTTCCTGCAGGCGTTCGCCATAGGGGGGGTTCATAACCAGCGTACCATTGGCGGCGGGGGGATTGAGCGTGGCGAAGCTGCGGGTGACCCAGTGGATGCCCGCGGCGGCGGAGGTCTGTTCGGCATTGGCCTGGGCGACCCGGAGTGCCCGCGGGTCACGGTCGGCGCCGACGATCGCGGCTGGTGCGGGGCGGCGCAGGCGATGGGCTTCGTCGCGCAGCGCCTGCCAGCTGCGGGCCTCGAAATCCGGCCACTTCTGGAAGGCGAATTCCCGCCCCAGCCCCGGTGCGGTGCGGGTGGCAATCTGGGCCGCCTCGATGGCCAGCGTACCGGAACCGCACATCGGGTCGACCAGCGGCGTCTCCCCGTCCCAGCCGCTGAGGAGCAGGACACCGGCGGCCAGGGTCTCGCGCAGCGGGGCGACGGTGCGGTCCTGGCGGTAGCCGCGCCGGTGCAGGCCGGCGCCGGCGAGGTCAATGCTGACCGTGCACTGGTTGTTGACCAGGTGCAGGTTGACCGGCAGGTCCGGTGCCGCCGGAGCAATGTCCGGCCGGGTTCCGTAATGGCCGCGTAGCCGGTCGACGATGGCGTCCTTGGCCTTGAGGGCGCTGGAGTGGGAGTGGGTCAGCGCCGAGTTGCGCAGGTTGGCGTCGACGGCCAGCGTCATTTGCGGAGTAAGCAGCGTCTCCCAGGCGATTCCGGCGACCCCCTGATAAAGCTGTTCGGCACTGTGGCAGGGGAAGGTGGCGAGAGGCCGCAGGACCCGGTTGGCCGTGCGCAGCCACAGGCAGGCCCGGTAACCGTCGGCGCGACTGCCGTGAAAGTGCACGCCGCCGCTGGCCGTTGTTATCCCGGCGATCCCGAGGGCGGCGAGTTCGTCGGCGAGAACCGTTTCCAGCCCCTTGGCGGTCGTGGCGAAATAGGCGAATGTCTGGTTCAAGCGCAGTTCCCCTCAAGGAAGGCCCCCAAGGATTGACTCCCCCCGGGGCATTGACTAACCTGCCAAGAATAGTCGAACCACCCTGAGGGCACAACCAGGAAACCACAGTGCTGACCTTTGATGTCTCCCGTTATCCGACAGCCCCCGGAGTCTATCTGATGAAGGACGCCGCCGGCGAGGTTGTTTACGTCGGCAAGGCCCGCGATCTGCGCAAGCGTTTGCGCAGCTACCTGCAGACCGGCCGCGACAGCCGGCCGCAGATCCGTTTCCTGCTCGAGCGTGCCGTGCAGGTGGAAACCATCGTCACCGATACGGAAAAAGAGGCGCTGCTCCTTGAAAACACCCTGATCAAGCGGAACCGCCCCCGTTACAATATCGATCTGCGTGATGACAAGACCTTTGTCTCCTTAAGGCTCGATCCGGCCGAGGACTTCCCGACCTTCGCCATCGTCAGGCGCATCCACCCCGACGGGGCCCGCTATTTCGGCCCGTTCACCTCGGCGGCGGCAGTGCGCGACACCCTCAAGGAAATCTACCGCTGCTTTCCGCTGCGCCATCATCCTCTGGAGACCTGCCGCCGGCGCCGGCGCCCCTGCCTCTACTACCAGCTGGGACAGTGCAGCGGGCCCTGCCACGGCTTGATCACTCCCGACGCCTACCGGCAACTGGTGGCAGGGGCGGTGGCCCTGCTCGACGGGCGTTCCCGCGAGGTGCTCGCCGTGCTGCGGCAACGCATGGCCGCCGAGGCCACGGCGCTGCGTTTCGAAGCGGCCGCACGGCTGCGCGATCAACTGCGGGCGATCGAGGCGACCGTGGAACGGCAAAAGGCCGTGCGGCGGCAGCCGCTCAACCAGGATGCCATCGGCCTGCACCGGGCGGAGGGGGAGCTGGAGGTCGCCATCCTCTTCTTCCGCCAGGGGGAATTGGCGGGCCGCCGCAGTTACCGGCTCGACTGGACCCAGGAGGAAGGCCCGCTGCTGGAGGAATTTCTCCTGCGCCACTACAGCCGCGAGGTGCCGGTTCCCGCTGAAGTGCTGGTGCCGCTGGCGCTTGAGGGTGGCGCCGCACTGGCCGAATGGCTGAGCGAAAAATGCGGGCGCCGGGTCAGGGTGATCACTCCGCAGCGCGGCGAGCGGGCCGCACTGGTGGCTCTGGCCTGCCGCAATGCCGCTGAATCCCTGCAGGAGCGCGGCGGCCGCACGGCGGCCCGGGCCGAACTGCTGGCGGAGTTGCAGCAGCGCCTGCACCTGTCGCGGGCGCCGGGACGGATCGAATGCTTCGATATCTCCACCCTGCAGGGAACATCGACCGTGGGGAGCATGGCCGTGGTGGTTGCCGGCGAGCCCTGCCCGGCGAAATACCGGCATTACCGGGTGCGGGGCTGCGGCGGGGACGATTATGCGGCGTTGCGTGAAATCGTGCGGCGGCGCCTGCTCCGCGGCGTGGCCGAAGGGGATCTCCCCGATCTGCTGGTGATCGACGGCGGACTCGGTCAACTCGGGGTGCTGACAGCCCTGCTCGATGAACTGGGACTGGAGGGGTCGATCGAGGCGGTGGGGATGGCCAAGAGCCGGGTGTTGGCCAATGTGCGCGGGGCGGTCGTGGAGCGCAGCGAGGAGCGGCTTTTCCGGCCGGGGCGCAAGAACCCGGTGACGCTGCGGCGTGGCTCTGCGGCACTCTATCTGCTCGAGCGCCTGCGCGACGAAGCGCACCGTTTTGCCGTGACCTACCATCGCAAGCTGCGCGGCAAGAGCCAGGTCGCTTCAGTACTGGACGCCATCCCCGGCATCGGTCCGCAACGCCGCCGGCTCCTGCTCAGGCATTTCGGCGCCGTCGCTCGTCTGCGCTCAGCCACGCTGGCCGAACTGGAAGCGGTGCCGGGACTGCCGGCCAGCCTGGCGGCGGCTATTCATCGGCACTTCCATTCCGAACCCTGGTAACTCCGTTCACCCTTCGACAAGCTCAGGGCGAACGGCTTGCGCTGTCTGTCGCCTGTCTCTCTGCCGTTCGTGGGGAGATTGTCTCAGCACGAACGCTTGACTTTCGCAATGGGCCCTCCCGTGTCACTGCTCCTTAGTTGCCGCCACCAGTTCGATCAGGGTTAGCTCCGGGGGGGAGAGCAGGCGCATCGGCGGCCCCCAACTGCCGGTGCCGCGACTGGTGTAGAGCCAGCACTCCCGGTCCAGTCGATAGAGACCGTCCTGGAGGGGATAGGCCAGCCCGGTCAGCAGGGTGAAGGGGAAGATCTGGCCGCGATGGGCATGTCCAGAAAGTTGCAGGGTAAACCGGCCAACCGCGGCGGCATCGACCCAGGGGCGATGTTTGAGCAGCAGGGTCACTTTCGCCGGAGCGGACGTCGCCAGGAGCGCTGTCTCCCCGCGGTTGCTCCCCCAGGCCGGGTCGGGAACTCCCGCCACCTGGATGCCACCCACTTCGACCATGTCATCAATCAGCAGGCGGAAGCCGGCTGTCTCGAGAAAGTGCAGCGCGTGCTCGCGTCCGGCATAAACCTCGTGGTTGCCGATCACGGCGAATTTCCCCAACGGAGGCTGCACCTCCTGCCACAACGGGGCGAGCCCTTCGAGATGGTCGGGCTGGGCATCGAGCAGGTCGCCGGTAACCGCCACCAGGTCGGGTTGGAGCCCCTTGGTCTTGGCGATGACCTCCTTAAGCAACGGCGTGTGATTGATCAGGCCCAGATGCAGGTCGGAGATCTGCACGATACGCAGCTGGCTGCGCCCCGGGGGGAGGGAACTGACCGCCAGTTGCACCGTCTCGACACGCAACTGGCGGGCCTCGAAAAACGCCGAGATGCCGCTCAGCGCCACCAAAAACAGAATGCACAGTGCCGGACGCGGTCCGTACAGGAACCAGCGGGACATCCCGGGGTCACGCAGCCCGGCCAGGCGGACCAGGCCGTTCCAGGCGGCCAGGGCGGTGAACAGGGCGAACGCCAGCCAGAGGAAGCCCATCCACAGATAGCCGATCCAGGCTGTCGCCACCGCCGCCTCGCCCAGTCCGGTCCGTTCCAGGAGTCTGGTCAGCGGCGGGGCGGCAGTCATCGCCACCGCCCAGCCAAGGAGAAGCAGGCGCAGGCGCCGGCTGGGCGGGAGCAGCGGCCGCACCCCCCACCACACCAGCAGGTGCATGCCGCTGTAGACCAGCAGGAAGGCGAGTAAAAACAGGCGCATGATTCAATCAGCTGCGATGAAAAAAGCCCCCGGAGTGTTCCGGGGGCTTTTAAGGCTCGCGGGAGACTCCGCTTACTCCTTGGTCACCTGGGCATCTTCGACGATGACGTCATATTTGTAGCCGTAGCCGAAGTCCTTGTTGACAGAGAGTTTGCCGGCCACGACCACGGTGTCTCCGGCCTTGGCGACGCCGCTGGTGGTAACGGTCAGGTCGTTGCTCCCCTGCTGGCCGCTGCCGTCCTGCAGGTGAATCCAGTTTTTCCCCATGATTTCCGGGGTGAACTTGACCACCTTGCCGCGAATCTTGACCGGTTTGCCGCTGAGCGCGGCCTTCTGGGCATAGACGTCGGCCACGGTCTGGTCGGCCTTCTTGATCCCTTTCAGGTTGATGTCGGCCGGGGCCACGACTTTGGGGGCGCCGCTGCCGCCCATGTCGCCACCCATGCCACCGCCCACCTGGGGATGACCTTCCGGCTTGGCACCGGGGGCGCCGGCCTGGGGCTGGCCGTTGACGATCAGGGCCGGGACGAAATAGACCATGTCGAACTTGCGATTGAGGGTCTTGCTCTCGTAGTCCGGCATCGGCATCCCTTCCGGGACCGCGACGCTGTCGCCGACCTTGACCTTGACTTCAGGGGCGGCCGCCCAGAACTTCTCCTTGCCGGTATCAACCAGCACGTAGCTGTAGCCGGCGGCATTCATCGTCTCGACCACGTTGCCGCTTTTGCCCGGGCTGGCAGCCTGGGGGGCGGGGGCGGGTTGCATCCCCTGGGCCGACGGTTTGGCGGCTTCGGGGGCTTTCTGCTGCTCGCCGCAGGCGGCCAGCAGGCACAGCGCCAGTGTTGCGAAACTCAAGGAAACAATCAGCTTTTTCACGGGTTTTCCTCCGGTTTTCTGCGGGCTGCCGGCCCGCGTGGTTTTGGGTGGTAAACGACCAATGCGAATCTATAGCACAGCTTAATGACGCGCAACAAGAGAGGAAATTTTGCCGCTGCCTGCTGGTTAGGCAACGGCTGCCGTCCTCCCGTAGCGTTCCGTCTGGTTCCTCAACTGGTGGGCCAGCTCCGCTGCGAGTTGCCCTGTTTGCAACCGCCATGCCCAATTGTCGGCCGCTTCGCCGGGGAGGTTGAAGCGCGCTTCCTCGCCAAGGCCCAACAGGTCCTGGCAGGGGAAAATGCACAGCCGTGCAACGCTGGCCATGGCGCAGCGGATCAGTGCTGCGGGGATCGCCGGTTGCGGATCGCCGAGATAATCGGCAACTTCCCGTCGCTGGCAATTGTCAAGATTCCGCCACCAACCGAGGGTGGTGGCGTTGTCGTGGGTCCCGGTATAGACCACGCAATTGCGCCGGTAGTTGTGGGGAAGATAAGGGTTGTCCGCGCCGGAATCGAAGGCGAACTGCAATATTTTCATGCCGGGGAAGTCGAAACCGTCGCGCAGGGCCTCCACCTCGGGGGTGATCACGCCGAGATCTTCGGCCACGATCAGTGCCTCGGGGAATTCCCGGCGCAAGCGCGAGAAAAGGTCTGCTCCGGGTGAGCTTTCCCAACGGCCGTTGACGGCGGTCGGCTCTTTTGCCGGAATCGCCCAGCATGCCTCGAAACCGCGAAAGTGATCGATGCGCAGCAGGTCATGAAGTTGCAGCAGGTGCCGGAACCGTGCCAGCCACCAGGCAAAGTCGCTGGACCGCAGGGCCTCCCAGTTGTAAAGCGGGTTTCCCCAGCGCTGGCCGGTCGTGCTGAAGTAATCAGGCGGCACTCCGGCGACCTTGACGGGACGGCCATCGGCGTCGAGTTGGAACAACGCCTGGTTGGCCCAGACATCCGCCGAATCGTCGGCGACGAAGATCGGCAGGTCGCCGAACAGCCTTACCCCGCGGGCATTGGCGTAGTTCTTCAGTTCCTGCCATTGCCGGAAGAATACATACTGGCCGTAGCGAATCTCGGCCAGTTCCGCCTGCAGGCGCTCGCTCCACAGGGCGAGGGCGGCCGGTTCCCGGTGCCGGAGGGCGGCCGGCCAACCGTGCCAGGCCCCGGCATGGTGATGATGCAGGGCGGTGAAGAGGGTGAAATCGTCGAGCCAGCCGGACTGCCTGACGCAGAAATCGGCAAAATCGCGGCGGTCTGCCGCCGGGGCCTCGGCCAGAAAGGTGCGTGCGGCCGTTCGCAGCAGGGGCTCCTTGAAACGGCGCACCGCAGCGAAATCGACCTTGGCGGGCCAGGCCGGCAGGTGCGAGAGGGCTGTGGGCTCGAGATGCCCCCAAGCCACCAGGGCCTCCAGATCGACCAGTAACGGGTTCCCGGCGAAAGCCGACAGGGCGTTGTAGGGGGAATCGCCGTAGCCGGTCGGCCCGGTCGGCAGGATTTGCCAGACGCTTTGCCCGGCCGCGGCCAGGAAATCCACAAAGGCGCGGGAGCCGGCACCGAGGTCGCCAATACCGTGAGGTCCGGGGAGGGCCGTAGGATGCAACAGAACGCCGCTGCAACGGGGGAAGTTCATGGCGGTTTTCCAGTTTTCAAATGTGGGTGAGCTGGAGTATATTCCCCTAATTGGCATTTATTTTCCAGAAAAGAGCCGCGATGCTGCGCATCCCCTTCTTGAGAAACCTGCTGCTGGCCGTGGTGGCCATGGCCCTGTGCATGCCACTTTACACTTTGCTGGTGCTGCACCCGGCTTACCACGAGCAGCTGGTTCGCTACACCGAGGAGGAATCGGTTCGCTTTGCCAACCAGTTGCTGCGCAGCTCCGGCCTGGACGGCATCAAGCTGCGCCGGGAAAAGCTGCCGGCGCTGGTGCTGACCCAGATCGAGACGGCTCGTCGGGACTATCAACTCACCAAGCTGCGCTTCTTCTCCGCCGAGGGGGAGATCATCTTCTCGACCGACAGTGCCGAGGTCGGCGAGATCAACAGCAAGGACTATTTCCGCAATATCGTCTCCAAGGGTCAAGTCTATTCCAAAGTCGTCTCCAAGGACAAGACAACAGCCGACGGGATCGTCACCCGGGTCGATCTGGTCGAAACCTATGTACCGTTTCTGGTCGACGGCTACTTCAGCGGAGCGATCGAGGTTTACAGCGATATCACCGGGCGGGTGGAGTCGATCAATGCCCTGACCCTGCACACCACCCTGCTACTGCTTCTGGTCTCCGGACTCTTCCTTGGGGCACTGCTGCTGGCGTTGCACAAGGCCAAGGTTGCGCTGCAGGAGCGCCAGCGGGCAGAGAGCGCCCTGCAGTTGATCAATGAGCAGCTGGAAGTCCGGGTGGCTGAACGCACCGCCGAACTTTCCGAGGCGAACGCCCAGCTGACCAGCGAGGTTGCCGAGCGGACCATGGCTCAACTTGCGCTCAGTCAGGCGCTGGAGGAGTCCAGACGGGAGCGGGAAAAACTCGACGGCATTTTGCAATCGGTGAGCGACGGCATGGTCGTGACCGACAGCGAACAGCGCATCCTGCACATGAATCCGGCCGCCGAAAAGCTGATCGGTGTCTCTTTCAACAAAATGCTGGGGCATTCGCTCAGCAGGCTGGTTGGTGGAGCCAATCTGCCGGTCCGCTATCGGGAGATGCTGACGACCGGACGGGATGTCGAGCCGTTTGATTTCGAAGTCCCCGGGAAGGATCCCAAAAATCCTCTTGTCTACCAGTGCCGCATTTCCGTGATGGAATCGGATCTCAATCGGCCGGGGATGGTTCTGACGATCCAGGACGTAACCCGCGAGCGTGAACTGGACCGCATGAAGAATGCTTTTCTCGGCATGGCCGCCCACGAACTGAACACGCCGCTGGCGGCGATCCTGGGCTTCACCGAGATGCTGATCGCCCCCGAACTCGAAGTGCAGCTCAACGGTGAGCAGCGCCAGGAAGCGCTGGCGCTGGTCCATGGCAAGGCACTGGAGTTGTCACGCCTGATCGATGACCTGCTTGAAATCAGCAGGGTCGAGGCCGGTCAGCCGCTGGTTCTTGACTACGAAGATGTGGACCTCGGGGAATTGCTGCATGAGGTTCTGACCCCCAGTCGGGAAAAATCGACGCGGCACACGTTTGAAGTGCATATCCCCACCTCAGGAGTGAAGATCGCCGCCGATCGCGGTCGGTTGCGCCAGATTCTCAACAATCTGCTCAGCAATGCGGTCAAGTACTCACCGCAGGGGGGGCTGATCAAGGTTTCGATCGAGGCGGCTGAAGGGGAGCGTTGCCGGTTGACGGTCGCCGACCAGGGGATTGGCATGACCGAGGAGCAGGTTGCCCATATCTTTGACCGGTTCTACCGGGTCGACGCCTCGAACACCGCGGTCAAAGGCGTTGGCCTGGGGATGAGCATCGTGCGCAACATCGTACTGGCCCATGGCGGCGACATTCAGGTGGAAAGCCGGCTGGGGGTCGGTACGACGATGCGGGTATCGCTTCCGCTCAGGGAGCCGCAGCCGGTTCCGTAGCAGGTTCCGGCCACTTCGTCCTGGATTTTGTCCCGTTCGGGAGCAGGTTGGGTGGCTTGAGCGGGAGACGGACGGTGAAGCAGGCACCCTTTTCGCCGTTGGCCACTTCGATCTCTCCCTGATGCTGTTCCACGATCCGGTGTGAGATCGACAACCCCAGGCCGGTCCCTTTGGGGTGTGTAGAGAAGAACGGGTTGAAAATGTTGCGCATGATGTCCGCCGGAATCCCGCCGCCGGTATCTTCGACCTGGATATAGACCGCTTCCTCCCCCCGCAGGGTGCAGCTTCCGGCCCGCAAGTGAATCGTCCCCCCTCTGGGCAGCGCCTGACGGGCATTGGTCAGCAGATTGAGAACCACCTGCCGCAACTGCCGGCAGTCGCCGGTCATCGGTGGCAGCGGCGCTTCGATGTCCGTCGCCAGTTCGATCCCGCCGCGTTGCTGATCCAGTTCCAGGGTCAGGGTTTCGTAAAGCAGCTCGTTCAGGTCGCAATTTTCCAGGCAGACCATCTGCTTTTTGGAAAACGCCAGGATATTCCCGAGCATCTCTTCCAGTCGCCGGACTTCGCGCACGATGATGGCGGCATATTCGCCGCTCCTGGGGTCATGCGGCTCCAGGCGGGTCAGGCGTTGTGCGAAGCCGCCGACGGCCACCAGGGGGTTCTTGAGCTCATGGGCGACCTGAGCTGCCATCTCGCCAAGGACGGCGAGCTTTTCTCCCTGCACCAGCTGTTCCTGAACCTCGCGCAGTTCGCGGTGGGCGCTCTCCAGCCGGTGCAGCAGACGGGCATTTTCCAGGGCCGCGGCCGCCTGGCCGGCAAACAGTTCGAGAAAACGCTGACGTGTCTGATTGATCACCTCTCCGGCGGCGGGTTCGACAACCAGCACCCCAAACGGCTGGTCCCGCCCGGCCAGAGGGGTGCAGGCGTAACGGTTCATGCCGAGTTCGGCAGTGAGTTGCCGGGTGCCGTCCATCTCCGGGGTGTCCGGGTCGATGATGACCAGGTGCCGCTCCAGGCAGGCGCGTGCCAGGGGGTTGTGCCCGGCATCCAGCGGCAGCCGCAGTCTGATCGTCTGCTGATTGAACGAAGTCTGCCGCTGGGCCTCACAGTTGGCCAACGAGAGTTGCGGGCGCTCCCATTCCCGGGTCGAAGCTTCCTGCCCGTTGGGGAAGATCAGGGCCGCGCCGGCCTGGTCGATCCCCAGCATCCCCTGCAAGGTACCGGTGCGCTCGTTGACCAGGAAGAGCATGGCGCGCCTGAAGCCCCCGGCGTCCGGGAGCACGGCCATCGAGAGGACCAGGTGGGCCAGGGGGTCGAGTTGCAGCGTGCTGTGCATGGCCCGACTGGCCCGATAAAGAAGGAGCGATTCGTTGTTGGCGGTCACCAGGCGCTTTTCGGTTTCCCGGTATTGCCCCAACTCGCGAGCAAGGTTGAGATGTTGCTGCCAGAGGAGAAAGGTAGCCGTGGCAAGGGTTGCCGCACCCAGATAAGTATAGAGGGATTGCTGCCAGGATAACCCCGCAAGGCAAAGAACGACGCCGCTGCCGATGATCATCGGCAGCCACATGCGGGACAGTTGCGAGTAAAGGCTCTGGCCGGCCAGGGGGGGCGATTTCGATACGGTGCGGATTTTCAAGGGGGATTGCACGGGATTGCGCGGCATGCGGCCTCCCGGCTGCCGGCGTCAGCGGACCAGCGATGTCAGCCGATTTTTTCCTGGCGCTCCTGCTCGGTTTTGCAGTCGATGCACAGGGTGGTCACCGGCCGGGCCCGCAGACGGGCTTCGCCGATCTCTTCACCGCAGCTTTCGCAGACGCCGAAATCGCCGTCTTCGAGGCGCTCGATGGCTTCGCGGATCTTGTTGATCAACTTCCGCTCACGGTCACGGATACGCAGCTCGAAGTTGCGGTCGGATTCCAGCGAAGCCCGATCGGTCGGATCCGGGAAGTTGGTTTTCTCGTCAGTCATCTCCGAGACCGTCTTGTCGGCTTCACGCAGGAGCTGGTCCATCTGCTCCTGCAGGAGGTGGCGGAACTCGTCGAGTTTGGCTTTGTCCATTGATATTCCCTCCGCCTTGAACAGGGTCAAATTAAATTAAATTGCAGGACAAGTCAACCGCTTCTACATGTGCTGCGCTGTTGTCTGTCGCGGTCTGTTGCAGTTAACGCTTGCAATTGCCGGGGAATTCCGTTATATGTCCTGTTCCCGTTGGACAGGGAAAAAGTGAAGCGAAAGCGAGGTGAGGTCGGTGGAGATCCAGGTGGTCGACAACAACGTCGAGAAGGCCATTCGGGTTCTCAAGCGCAAGCTGCAGCAGGAAGGGCTCTTCCGCGAGATGAAACAGCGGAAGTACTACGAAAAGCCGAGCGTGAAGCGTAAGCGCAAGGAGAAGGAAGCCCAGCGGCGACTGCGCAAGAAAATGCGCCTGATGCGCAACGACTGAACACCCGCATGCAAGTCAACAAAAGCCGGCCAATAGGCCGGCTTTTGTTGTTATATGGTTGAGTCGTTGAGTGGATAGGCGTTGCCGCGTTCTTCGCAAAGCAGCGATCCAACCACTTAACCACTCAACGACTCAACCGGTTTCCCCCAGTTTACTCTGGACTTCCCCGCCGTTGAACTGGTATGAAAAAGTGTTCATCACCACGCGTCACCAACCCCAAGGAGGCCTGATGCCATGAGCAACGCCGTACACTTTTCCGAACTCGGTCTGGCCAACACCCGCGAGATGTTCGCCAGGGCGATGGCCGGCGGTTACGCCATCCCCGCCTACAACTTCAACAATCTCGAGCAGCTGCAGGCGATTATTACCGCCTGCGCCGAGACCGGTTCGCCGGTGATCGTTCAGGTGAGCAAAGGGGCGCGCGACTACGCCAATCAGACGATGCTGCGCTACATGGCCATGGGCGCGGTGGCGATGGCCCGCGAGATGGGTTCCAATATCCCGATCTGCCTGCACCTCGATCACGGGGATTCCTTCGAACTGTGCAAGTCGTGCGTCGATTCCGGCTTCTCGTCGGTGATGATCGACGGTTCGCATCTGCCCTATGATGAGAATGTCGCCCTGACCCGCAAGGTTGTCGAGTATGCCCACCAGTTCGACGTTTGTGTCGAGGGGGAACTCGGTGTGCTGGCCGGGATCGAGGATGAGGTCTCCGCCGAGCACTCGACCTACACCCGCCCGGAGGAAGTCGAGGACTTCGTAAAAAAGACCGGCGTCGACTCCCTGGCGATCTCCATCGGCACCTCCCATGGGGCCTACAAGTTCAAGCCGGGACAGGCGGTGCCGCCACTGCGTTTCGACATTCTCGAAGAGATCGAGAAGCGCATCCCCGGTTTCCCCATCGTGTTGCACGGCGCCTCCAGCGTGGTGCAGGAGTATGTCGAGTTGATCAACAGGTACGGCGGCAAAATGGAGGGGGCGGTCGGCATCCCCGAGGAGCAGCTGCGTCGTGCCGCCGGCAGCGCCGTTTGCAAGATCAACATCGACTCCGACGGCCGCCTGGTGGTGACGGCCAAGGTACGCGAATATCTGGCCAATAACCCTGGCGAGTTCGACCCGCGCAAATACCTGGGGGCAGCCCGCAAGGAACTGGTCAAGCTGCTCAAGGAGAAGAATGCAACGGTTCTCGGTAGCGCAGGCAAGGCGTAGCAGCCGTGATCCGTAACACATGATCCGTGGGATACATACATGATGATGGCAAAGGGCCGCTCGATTTGGGCGGCCCTATGCGATTTTCCGTAACAACAACGGATTCAAAGAAAAACCCGTCTCACACAGAGACAGCAGGGAGAAGCTTTGGGTTTTTCTCTGAGCTCTCTGCGCGAGACAGCTTTTAAGGTTTATGGGTCTCCGCTTTCGGCAGCGGCTGGAAGTCGAGGTCGAGCTTCAACTTCTCGCCGTTGCGCTCCACCTCCAGCACGCCCCGGTCGCCCTTGACCCTTTGCCCCACCGCGTACACCACGTCGAAGTTGTCGGCAACCGGTTCCGCATCGATGGCCAGCAGTATGTCGCCGCTGCGGACGCCGGCTCTTGCCGCCGTCGATTCGGGCACCACCTCCAGCGCCACAATCCTGCCGTCCTTCTCCTCCATGCGTACCCCGAGTTTGACCCGTTCGGGGAGATCCTCGTAGGCGACATAGGCCACATAGTCGTAGGGGGGCATCGGGAAGTTCGGCAGGGTCACGTCCATCAGGCGGTCCTGCTTGCTCTCGGGGATGTGGATTTCATCGGTGCCGACCAGCACGTAAGAGGTCGGCAGGCGGCGGAAAACCCGGCGGGGAATGCCCGTGCCGTGCCGAATGTGATTGCCGCCGGCCACCACCACCATGCGCAGCGAACCATCCAGGCAGGTTTGCAGGTAGTTGGCTATCGTTTCGGCCATGGTTTCATCCCACAAGGTCTGCACGCGCAGGAAGCCGGCCAGTTGATTGTCGCTGGCGACATGACCGGCATAGATCGACTCGACCAGGGCCGTCTGGTAAGGGTCGGTCAGATCCATTTCGGGGAGGCGGTCGCGATCTTCGGCGCCTAGCGCTTCGAGGGGGGTGCGTCCGACGGTTTTGACCAGGTCTTTTTCGGCATTCAGGCCGATGATCGGGATGTGGCGGTCGCGGGCAAAGATCAGCAGGTCGCGGTACAGGGCGAAATCCATCTTCCAGTTGCCGTACCAGTCGACTTCCTTGAGGAAGGCTTTCTCGCTCAATTTGCCGGAGGTCCAGCGGTCAAGGACCGGCTGCTGCTTGCGGGTAAACATCTCCATGCCGAGACTGACCTGCCCCGGCCAGCGTTCGTCCATCGCCTGCAAAACCAGCAGTTCGAGCCGGTGAGAGGCCGGGTTGTCGTGGGTTTCGCCGACATAGGCGAGGTGAGCGTCGGTAACGGCGGCCAGCATCTCCTCTTCGCTCACGAAGGTTCCGGTCGGCAGATGGGCGTGGTCGCCGACCTGCGGCGTATGTGGCAACGGGTAGGGTTGGGCCGGGTTGCCGATAAGCGTCGGCCCCATGGTGCAGGCGGTCAAGAGAAGCAGGGTCGCACCGGTTAACAGCCGCGGGGAGAAAAGAGACATGATCCTTGTTCCTGGCAGAAAGTTGGCGTCATGCGCTGAGGGTGCGCGCTAAGGTTAAATTAGACCATGGCTCACGGACGATCTCAAGCCCGGACGGTGGAAATATTTTTCGCTGGACAAATCATCTCTTCTGGATTCTGGCTTCTGAATTCTGTATTCTATCTTGCTACAGTTTTTTCTTTAACGTTCAAGGAGAAAGCCCATGAGCAACGTGCTGATCATCGGGGCCGGTGGCGTCGGCCGGGTCGTCGTTCACAAATGTGCCCAGCGCAGTGACATCTTTTCCTCCATCACGCTGGCTTCCCGGACGAAAGGCAAGTGCGATGCCATCGCCGCGGAGATCAAGGGGGTCAAGGTGGCGACCGCGCAGGTCGATGCCGACAACGTCCCGGAACTGGTGACGCTCATCAAGGCGGTGCAGCCGAAACTGGTCATCAACGTGGCGCTCCCCTATCAGGACCTGACCATCATGGATGCCTGCCTGGAGACCGGCGTCGACTACCTCGACACCGCCAACTACGAGCCGCTCGATACGGCCAAGTTCGAGTACAAGTGGCAGTGGGCCTACCAGGACCGCTTCAAGCAGGCCGGCATCATGGCGCTTTTGGGCAGCGGTTTCGATCCCGGGGTGACCAACGTCTACACCGCCCTGGCGGCGAAAAAATACCTCGATGTCGTCGAAGAGATCGATATCATCGACGCCAATGCCGGCAGCCATGGCCAGCCCTTTGCCACCAACTTCAATCCCGAGATCAACATCCGCGAAGTCACCGCCCTCTGCCGCCACTGGGAGAACGGGGCTTTCGTCGAGACCCCGGCCCTCTCCACCAAGCGGGTCTTCGACTTCCCCGAGGGGATCGGGCCGATGAACATCTACCGGCTCTACCACGAGGAGATGGAGTCGATCGTCAAGCATATCCCGACGATCAAAAAGGCCCAGTTCTGGATGACTTTCTCCGACAACTATCTCAAGCACCTGGAGGTGCTGCAGAACGTCGGCATGACCCGTATCGACGAAGTCGAGTTCCAGGGGCAGAAGATCGTGCCGATCCAGTTCCTGAAAGCCCTGCTGCCGGACCCCGGTTCTCTTGGCCCGCTGACCAAGGGGAAGACCTGCATCGGCGTCATCGCCCGCGGCCTGAAGGATGGCAAGCGCAGGCAGGTCTACATCTACAACATCTGCGACCACGAGGCCTGCTTCGCCGAGACCAACTCCCAGGCGATCAGCTACACCACCGGCGTGCCGGCGGTGGTCGGCGCCGTCATGATGCTGACCCGCAAGTGGCATGCACCGGGGGTGTGGAACATGGAGCAATTCGATCCCGAACCGTTCCTTGAGGTGCTGGGGCCGATGGGGTTGCCGACGGTGGTCGCCGACGGTGGAGATTGGCCGGCTTTGTAGGGGCGGCAAATTCGTTGAGTGGTTGAGTCGTTGAGTGGGACACGACTTAACTACTCAACTACTTAACAGTGTTCAGGTTTAATCATTGACCGGTATCGACATCCCGAAAATTTTGCAACTCGCCCCCTCACCGGCCTTTGTTGTCGATCTGGGGCGGCTGCGCCACAACCTGGCGATCCTCGACGAGGTGCAGCGGCGCAGCGGGGCGAAGATCCTCATGGCGATGAAGGCCTATGCCATGTGGGCGACCTTTCCGCTTATCGCGCAAACCCTCAAGGGGGTCTGCGCCTCCTCGCCCTGGGAGGCGCGCCTGGGGCGTGAGAAGTTCGGCGGCGAGGTGCACTCCTTCGCCGCGGCCTTCAAGGAGAGTGACGTTAGGGAACTGCTGGCGATCTCCGACCATCTGGTGTTCAATTCCTTCCAGCAGTTGGAGCGGTTCCGGCCGCTGTGGGAAAAGAGCGGGGTGTCCATCGGCTTGCGCGTCAACCCGGAACATTCCGAGGGGCACACCGAGCTTTACGATCCGTGCGCGCCCAAGTCACGGCTCGGCATCCCGCGGGCCGCGTTCGAAGGACAGTCGCTGCATGGTGTCGACGGGCTGCACTTCCATACCCTGTGCGAGCAACTGTTCGAGCCGCTGCAGCGCACGGCCACGGTCTTTGAAGAGAAGTTCGGCGCGTTTCTGCCGGGGATGAAGTGGCTCAACCTCGGCGGGGGGCACCACATCACCCGCGAGGGTTACGAGATCGACGCTCTGGTGGAACTGGTCAAATACTTCCGCGGCAAGTACGGCGTCGAGGTCTATCTCGAGCCGGGCGAAGCGGTGGTGATAGGCACCGGCGTGCTGGTTGGCGAGGTGCTGGACGTGGTGCATAACCAGGTTGACACGGCCATCCTCGACGTCTCCGCCACCTGCCACATGCCCGACTGCCTGGAGATGCCCTACCGCCCGGTCATCACCGGCGGCGGCGAGCCAGGGGAAAAAGCCTACACCTGCCGCATCGGCGGGCCGTCGTGCCTGGCGGGGGATGTGCTCGGCGACTGGTCCTTCGCGAAGCCGCTGCAGCCGGGAGACCGGCTCTGCTTCGAGGACATGGCGCATTACACCATGGTCAAGACCACCACCTTCAACGGTATCCAGCACCCGCACCTGTGCACCTTCGAGCCGGAGACGGGGGAGTTGAAGGTGGTCAGAAGTTTCGGGTATGAGGATTTCAGAAGCAGATTGTCCTGACCAAGGAGTCGGAGACAAGTAACAACAATAGCAAGCTAAGGCGTCAGATTTGCGATGATGCCGGTGGCGGCGACAAGGAGGGCCCGCAGTCGTAGCAGCGCTACGGCGAGGAACCCGACGCGGAAGCCAACGCTGGCAGGGCGCAAATACGGCGCCTTCCGGAGGCGACATGGAAAAATGGTCGATACAGGAATCCGATAAAATCTACAACCTGAGCAACTGGGGCGCCGACCTCTTTTCCATCAACAAGAAGGGGAACCTCTGCGTCCATCCGTCGCCGAGCTCCAAATACTCCATCGATCTGCGCGCCCTGGTCGACGATCTGATCAAGCGCAAGATCAAGCCGCCGATCCTGCTGCGCTTCATGGACGTGCTGGAAGGGCGCATTTCCGCCATCAACCGGGCTTTCAAAAATGCCATCAGCGAGAATGACTACCCGGCCAAGTACCGGACCTTCTATCCGATCAAGGTCAACCAGCAGCGCCAGGTGGTCGAGGCCATTACCCAGTTCGGCAAGCGCTACAACATCGGCCTGGAGGTCGGTTCCAAGCCGGAGCTGCTGATCGCCATCTCCTTCGCCACCGGCAACGGCATCCCGATCATCTGCAACGGCTACAAGGACACCGAGTTCATCGAGACGGTCCTCTATGCCACCAAGATCGGTTACGACATCACCATCGTCGTCGAGAAGCTCTTCGAACTGGAGAAGATCATCGCCCTGGCCAAGAAGACCGGGATCACTCCCAAGCTCGGTATCCGCGTCAAGCTCTCTTCGAAGGGGACCGGCAAGTGGGCCACTTCCGGCGGCGAGGACGCCAAGTTCGGCCTGCGCATCTCCGAGATCATCACCGCCATCGAGATGCTTGAGGAAGAGGGGATGCTCGACTGCCTGAAGCTGCTGCACTCGCACATCGGCAGCCAGGTGACCAAGATCGACAAGATCAAGACCGCCCTGATCGAAAGCACCCGGGTGTACGCCGAAATGCGCAAGATGGGGGTGGGGCTGGAATACATCGA